>SKEI01001162.1_pt1 | contig 15102 bp, 10 predicted proteins | sample 4826701 | NCBI WGS metagenome assembly SKEI01 (sample SAMN11008813, study PRJNA524170) | human gut metagenome | biome: Human fecal sample; material: Feces; isolation source: fecal sample from pouch patient p2, p6, p7, p14 | host: Homo sapiens | place: Israel: Tel-Aviv | collected 2016-08-31 | reverse complement strand
GGGCGAGAACGTGCGCGACTGGATCCACACCGAGGATCACAGCTCGGGCGTGTGGACAATCCTGACCAAGGGCCGTGTCGGCGAGACGTATCTGATCGGCGCGGACGGCGAACAGAATAACATCACCGTGCTTCGCATGATTTTGAGGATGATGGGGCAGGCGGAGGATGCGTTCGATTGGGTGAAGGATCGTCCGGGCCATGACCGTCGGTACGCGATCGATTCGTCCAAGCTGCGCACCGGGCTGGGTTGGACGCCGAGGCATACGGATTTCGAGTCTGGCCTCGCGCAGACGATTGAATGGTATACGCGGAACCGTGCATGGTGGGAGCCGGCGAAGGCCGCTACCGAGGAACGGTATAAGCAGCGGGGCCAGTGACCGCTTGGCGTCGCGCGTGGATGTCTGGGGTTCGTGTCCCTTATCATCCATGCATGCCGCGTGGTATGGGCAATAGCTTCTAGGGGTTGGAGGACGGTGCTGTGTACACGTATCTCGTGAACGCGCACCGGACTTGGAGCAGAAGAAGGCGCACACGTTCGTGAACCTCGCCGATCCGGAGTTGCATATCGATTGGCCGATCCCGTTGGAGGATTTGGATGAGCTGGGTGATTGGTGAGGAGCATAAATTCGTGAAGAATATCCGATGATCTACTATCCGCTGAGTGTGCTGATGATGGCCGGGATCCGTGACATCCTGATCATCAGCACGCCGAAGGATCTGCCGAACTTCCAGCGGCTCTTGGGTGATGGTTCGCATTACGGGGTGCGGTTCTCGTACAAGGTGCAGCCGTCTCCGGACGGTCTGGCTCAGGCGTTCCTGCTGGGTGAGGAGTTCATCGCGGGCGAGCCGTGCGCGCTGGTGCTGGGAGACAACATCTTCTACGGCAATGGTCTGGGCGCGACGTTGCGTGGCGCGGTCGCGAAGGCCGAGTCCGGCGGGGGTGCGAGCGTGTTCGGCTATTACGTGGACGATCCGGAACGGTATGGCGTGGTCGAGTTCGATGAGGATAGGAAGGCCGTGTCGATCGAGGAGAAGCCGGCCCGTCCGAAGTCGCATTACGCGGTGACCGGCCTGTATTTCTACGACGAGCACGTGGTCGAGTACGCGAAGCGGGTGAAGCCGAGCCCGCGTGGCGAGTTGGAGATCACGGACCTGAACCGCATGTATTTGGATGCGGGCATGCTGAACGTGCGCACGTTGGGTCGTGGCTACGCGTGGTTGGATACCGGTACGATGGATTCTTTGTTCGAGGCGGGTGAGTTCGTGCGTACCGTGCAGCGTGCGCAGGGTCTTCCCATCGCGATCGTGGAGGAGATCGCCTTCGAGAACGGTTGGATCACGCGCGACGAGCTCATGGAGTCCGCGGATCGTTACGGCAAGAGCCCCTACGGCCAGCACCTCAAGGGCATTGCCGACGGCGAGATCATGCTCGTCCCCAACCAAAAGAACTGACGGGGGTTCGTTTCCGAGGGCTTGTTCCCGGAGTCCTGTCCTCGTGACGGGCGTTCCGGCCATTTGTTTTTCAATGTTCCTGTGACAGTCCTCATAACCAAAATCCGTGTGGCCAACTTTGTGTTGGTCACACGGATTTCTGTTTATCAATGGTTACTCATCGGTGTTTGAGCGTTGGGTGCATCGGTCGATCGCCGCTTGGTGGAAGTCTCTTGGCTGGATAAACAGGTTTTTAAAGCAGCTTTCTTGTTGATGCCAGGATACTGGTCAGACGTTCTTTCCGTCAGATGCTTCCTTCTCTCCTTGATTTGTATCTTGGATTTGCCAAGCTGCGAGCGAGTTAAATCCATCGGTAAGTTGATTGCAGACGTAAACAAACCGTTCTTTCCAATCGGTGGATGTGCAATCTCCTAACAGTCTGCGAAGTCTTTTTGATGCATCGCCTTTCCCATTAGGACGATGCGCTGCACCTCCTCCAGAACGGAAATCCTGCACATATTTCAGGTATTCGAAGGGTGATGTGTCGGCTCCTTGTGATTGGAAAAACGAGATTGCTAATTGTATGGATCCAATTTTCTCGTCGGTGTTTTTTGAGAGCTTGCGTAGTTGCTTTCCGTCTAGGGTATCTGCAAGCGCTTTCGTCAAAGCCAACATCGCATTGTTGAATGCTTCAGTGTTGTCCACTGTTGGCACTGCAAGCGTGTTGATCTTTTTGAGAGTGTGGCTATCCGGCTCTTTCCAGATACTTACGCCTAGCTGCTCTTTGACGTTTTCGGAGGCTTTTCTGAAAGCGGACATAAGTTCTAGAACGGGCGCATCGCTGGCGTCCGTGGGTATATTGAAGTGATCTCGCAATACCCGGTTGGGATTTGGAGTGCCGGATGGGGCGATATTAAAGGATTTCCAGTACGGCAATTCCTTATGAGGCAATCTGCTGCCTAGATCTCCTAAGTATGCTTCGACAAGACCATCGGAGTTCGTGCTGATGTCAAGCTGCCATAGGGTTCTTCCATTAATTACGCAGGCAATGGAGCGGTCCGATATTTGATACTTATCCGGATTGGTTGAATATCTCTGTAGCACTTCTGATTGGAAACAAACTCGCTCAAATCTATTTGGGTGATTTGGGCCAGAGCCGGGATATCCAGAAAGCTGGGATGGATTGCAGCTGGCGGCAATAGGTTCGCCATCTGGGTCTAGTCCAATGATGAAATTCGGATACTCTGCCGTTGTCTCGTCATCAAAAAAATGCGGAAATTGAGTGTTTTTCGCGCCATGGATTATGTATTTCCCGAATAGTGCTATTACGCTTTTCCGCAAAGGTTTTTCGGGTTCCTTCATAAAAGTATATGAACACCAGTCTCTGCTGTTCTCCTGCCGGACATCATCATCACAAGGAAGACCGGCATAGGTATCATCCGTGCATAGCAGCAGTTCTTTATCGCAGTAGTACAGGAAAGTGCGTAATTCCAGCGCTCTGACTTCTAGTTTCCAATTTGCCTCATCGTCTTCGGAAATGTCCAGCGTAAAGCGGAGTAATGGCAACTCTTTCCCGGTCACGTCAGTGTATTTCCACTCATCTTTTACCCTGTACGCATCCCAAAACCAAAGGAAAGACGGCAAGATGTCTACTTCCGGCGTTGTGCTTCCTAGAGCATCGCGCACTTGCGTGAAGAAGCCGTAGAATGGAGCTTTCTCTGATCGAAGGCCATAGCAGGGTTCATAACCAGTTGTGCTTCGCTCTGATACGCGCAGGTCAAATTTGCCTAATCCAGGGATGCTGAAATTGTGCAGGGCTTTGGCGACGGAATCGCTCTCATTGTCGATGAGCGCACAATGCGTGGTCTGGGTATATTCCGCCTTATCGTGCCTGTTGTCGCATTCCTTTCTTTCGAATCGATCGATGACAACCCAGTCTAGGGGAGTTGAAGTTGCCGTTCTCAAGCGGGTAGTGCCCGCTTCTTTGCGCAGATTGGCTGTTGGCTAGCTGTTGGCGTGACTTTCATGCCGCTGCGCCTAGGTTGTCATCGAGCCGGGACATGTCCATGTATCGCCGGTCCGACCACGAGCGTGAGGTGACGTAGCGGATTCTGGCGCATACGAGCATGAGCGCGCTGTTGGAGTCGGGGAAGCCGCCCACGACCCGGGTGCGCCGGCGGATCTCCTTGTTCAATCGCTCGATCATGTTGTTCGTGCGCAGCTTGATCCCATGGTTCGCGGGGAACTCCGGCAGGAGGTAGGTGGTGGTCTCGCCGACGCCCTCGCGGAGGCAGTTCGCGGCCGCCTTGAGCTTGCGTTCCTCCATTTCGCCCGCGACCGTCCCTGCCTTGGCCATGGCGGATTCGCGGTTTTCCTGCGCGAAGATGGCCTTCAGGGCGGCGGACGCCCATTCCCTGTGACTGGGCGGCGTCTTGGAGAGCACGTTGCGCATGAAGTGCACCATGCACCGCTGGTATTTCGCGTTCGGCAGCATCGAGTTGACCGTGGAGACGAGTCCGGCGCACCGGTCGCCGACCACCAGTCTGACGCCCCTCAACCCGCGTTCGATCATGCTTCGGAAGAACTGCTCCCAGCTGGCCGCGTCCTCGCGCATGCCCTCGTCGACCGCGATGACCTCGCGCCGGCCCTCCGTGCTGACGCCGATGGCGACGAGGACGCTCACGTTCTCCACGTGCCCGCCCCAGGATCGCTTGTGCCACACGCCGTCCACGAACACGTACGGGTACTCGGATTCCAACGGGCGTTTCCGCCACTCGTCGATCTCCTTGTAGATCTTCTTGAGTTTGTCGCTCAATGTCTGGGATGGCATCCGCTCGCCCCACAGCAGCTGGCTGATGTCGTCCACCCTGCGTGTGCTCACGCCCGCGAGGTACATCTCCCTCAGCGCCTCCTCGACGCTGGATTCGCGCCTCCGGTAACGTTCGATCACCGCCGACTCGAACAGGGCGCCCTTCAATTTGGGCACCTTGAGACTCAACTTGCCGGCCTTGGCGGTCAGCGTGCGCTCGTAGTGGCCGGCGCGGAACGCCTTCCGGTCGGTCTTGCGCTCGTATCTGGCGGCGTTGGTGATCTCGTCGGCCTCGGCGTCGAGCATGGCGTTGATGGTCTGCTCGACCTTGATTCGAACCAAAGCATCGAGCTTGGACTCGAACATGGCGTCGTCGAACTGTATGATTTTATCGGACATGGCTTCCGGCCTTCTTTCCAATCGCGGTTTTCATGTGTAAGCGACTGAAAATCGTACCAAAGCCGGGCCATGTCCTTTTCATCGGAACTCACAACCGAATCTGCGCAAGAAGACGGGCGTTATCCTTGGCGCATGCAGAAAATAGAGAGTTGTGTTTCCCCCATATAAATCAATCTGATCAAATATGGCCTGAAAGTATGAATAGTCGGCTGTGCCAAGAGAATGGCCATAAAATTTGATAAGGGGATGCTGGCGTTTTCTTGGAGACTGAATGAGAGAATCTTCGTATGTCCGGTCCCGAAGAACGACAGCGTGCGGTGGAACTGTATTCCGCCACGCCGAGGCCAACGGCCCAGGTGGTACGGCCCAGGTGGTCGAGCACCTGGGTTATCCGACCAGGCAGTGACTGGAACGTTGGCTGGCAAAGGATTCCCGGTATGCTGGCCATATGGCCAAACGGGGGGCGGATGCTTTCTTGGAGGTAGCTTCGCAGCCATTCGCTGGCGGCACCATCTCCAGGTGCTGGCACATCCTGTTTACGCGATGAGATATCGCGAGGAACGTCCTTTGCCCTCATGCATCAGTTTGCCCTCATCCTCCATCTTCTTAAGTAGCCGGTATGCGCTGATATAGCTCAAGCCCAATAAATCCATGACTTCCGAAGATGTCACCTCGCCGTCGTTCTTTTCGGCTAGCTCAAGTACCAGTCCTCGCTGACGTGTCGCTGAGATATTGTTCTGCCTGACGTATGCCGGTAATGCATCGTCTGCCTTGTACACCTTGGAACTCAGAATGTACGAACGGGATATGCCGCTGCCGGACGCCTCCACAACGCCAGCCTCCACCAAATCCTCCACTGCGCCAACTACCCGACGTTCTTCCAATCGGGAAAACTCGTGAAGCTGCGACATAGTCAGACGACGATGCTCTTTAAGCAAAGAAAGTATGATAAGCGCCCATACCGAGAGACTGCTGCCACGTCGCTTCTCTTCTTCGGACACCATCCTGATGAACGACTCGTCTGGCACGGCACGGCGAATGAACAAATTGACCTCGGTGCTGGTGGATTGCGAATAATCGGGCATTGCGCCTCCATTGGCCAATGAGCCGATATAAATCTTATCCACTCCGCGTCCGGTCTGCTCGGCATATCCAGCGGTTTTCAGAATCAAGGCCAGTCGGGGATTCCTCGATCTAGGCTGTGCAGACAGGAGGTTGTCTTCGCTTATGCCCTCGATGAAGCCGCCCGGGTTGGAAATGGTCAGGCCATCGGTGTCAATCATGAACCGCACGCTGCCGATCCGTGCATAGTCGCGATGGCAGAACGCGTTTACCATGGCTTCGCGGAGAGCCTGAGGGTCGAAATCCGGCACGTTCATATGTATCAATCCGCTCATGATTTCGTGGCCGGGGTTCCATGGTTGTATTAAATCGCTGATTTTGCCGAACATGTCAACCAGCGGCAGCACAAATGGATCCGTGTTTATTCGCGGTGTCGTACCTTCCATGACCTGGAACGTGGCTGAGGCTGTGGGTATGCAGCGCTTGATGGCTTCGGTGGTGCCAATGGTCAATAACCCGGCAATGGTGGGAAGCTCTTCACCCTCATTGCCGGACACCAGTCCAAGAGCCCTGTCGAAGTCCGTATCGTCGAAAGTCAGCAGTGAACTGTTTGTATTGGTCTCGCGAATGTGCTGGCGCAATTGGTTCCGGGCTTCGGTATCCAAATCTGTGAGCTCGCCGCCTGGGGCTGGCATGTCGCTGTAATCGTAACTGCGTTGTTGTGAGAGACGGCTGATGAATTGCGAGACGAATAACGGCACTACTTCGGGAGTGCCGTCGGCTTTGAGCCGGCGTTGCAGAGTCTTGCCGTTGCTTGTGGATACGATTTGCTGACTGTTATCTACTTCTATTGCTACCACTTGGCAGCCATGTTCGTGAAAAGACTCGATTCGGGTGGGCTGCTGCGGTACGGTTTTGTTGAATATGAAGGCCGCGAGTCCATTGATATTGGAATGCTGTTCGGAGACGCCGGTGACTATGCCGTTATCTTCGATTCCGAGATAGAGCGTGCCGCCTTGTGTGTTCGCGAGGGCAACGACGTTATCTACGATTTCATCGTCTGATTGCGGGCGGCGCTGCTCGCTTTTGAATTCGACGGTCAGAGATTCCCGATCTGGTAACATCGCTTTCCTTTCATAACCTTTCATAATTCTAACATGTAAGATTTATCTCTTACATGTCAGAATTATGAAAGATAGGTAAGGAAGGTCAGATTCCTAAATTTAATTGTGGTGGAAGCCTTCGGGCGACACCTAGGAGGAGCCGATGCGTCGGCTCATTATGCTTCAGTCTCTGCTGATTCCTTCTTGAGAGAAGGAACGGATGTTTTGATGTATTTTTGAGGCGAGCAACATCATAAATCTGGGACGTTGCCTTGGACGTTTTCTGTTTGTGTGTGGAGGCTTTTGCGATGTCCCCCTTCTCATATCGGGATGGGAATTGTTTCGATCGGAATGCTGACGTTTTCGGGATTCTTGGTTCTTGTTCCTGATAGGGGAGGGCCGGAACGTCAAATAGATGAAAGGGATGGAGTCTTGGACGCGTTTTTCTTGCCATGGTCGCATGCCTCCGGCCGCTTTGGCACGTTCTGTGTCCCGTAAATGTCGCACGATTCCATTTTTCGGCCGTTTTTTGGAATCGTGCTACATCGCACACCCCCGTACTCGCGCGAAAGTGCCGGAAAAGCCGGTTCGGGGGCATGAAATAGGTGGGAGAATCGTGTTTCGACAGAAAAAATGTTGCACGATTCGAAATTTGCCACGAAAATCGGAATCGTGCAACGAAATTCGTCGTTTCCTTCCGTGGTTTCTTATCTCTTGGCAGGTTCTCGCGGCATCTGCCTTTCAGTATCCTACAGTCTGCATGATTAAGGAATCCGTGCGTCTAACCTTATATCGGCCGCGCGGATTTCTCTTGGCGAAATCGTGATTGCCGGTATTATCGACGCCCCCTCATGAAACATCATCATTGAGCATCATCACGCTGCTCTACTTGATGCTTTTGTCGAATAAATCTGCATGCCGTCGCCAGTTATGCTGAACATTATTGGCGTTCAGCATAGACACCGTTCTCATCGCGAAACGTCGGCTTGACTGAACGTACACTATTGCAGATATTCTCCAACCTTGTCCACAAAGTGGCTGACATTAGCTGAATAGTTTGGATAGGCAATGCTTAACTGTTCATGATTTTGGGCGTAAACCAACACAACATTGTTGTATTCGAATTCGGTTCCCTTATTGGTCGCTGCCTCAATTCGGTCTTCAAGATCGCCGTATTTTTGCAATGCTTCAGAAAGCTGATCTTGGCGGAAAGACTCGATATCAAGGAGTTGATCTTCGCGAGAAAGTTTGAGGAGAAACAGCGTTGCCGCTTTATCCGTTGGAGGATTCAAAGGGAAGATGCTGTCTGTGGACGCTGCCAAATCATCCAATAAGCATGATGAGCATTCAAGCGTCTGAAGCTCTTTTACCAATTCCTTTTGGCTGCGTTCAAAGCCGGGAACCTGCGGGGCTCCCTCTTCGAGAGCGAATAGGCTGGAAACAATTTGAAAGAATTGAATCCTTTCCTGGTCTTCAGGCCCTACGGCCTGTCTACGAACTTCGGGGCTTTTGTATTCGGTGCCATAGATTTCTCCAGCGGCCTCAACAGCTGTTGCCCAGTAATGTTGAAGCTGTGTTCGAATCTGTACCTCCACTTGATAAGAGCCTGTTTGAGTCTCAGGTTTGAACAGAAGGTGGCGGGATCGGTATCCGGACTTTTGCGGATTGAGGATATAGTCCTTCTCTCCGCTGCCTTTCTTGAGAGGGATTTGAGATTTCAGAATTTCAGCCGCTTGACGGACCTGATTATTGGTCTCTAAAATCAGACGGCATCCTCCGATATCATCCAATTCGCCTAATTTCAGGTGGGTTTGGGCGCGTTGCAGTTTACGAATGATGGAAGCAATTCGTTTGAGACGATAAGTGCAGACGGATTCGGCAAAATAATTTGAGCACTTTAAGACCTCTGAAAAACACTCTTGAGTGGCTTCGATATGCTGATCACGCCAAGCTTGTGCTGTATCGATAGCGAGCTGGTATTCTTCCGGCGAAACTGATTGTGCTCCTGCACGTAATATTTTCCCAGCATTGTTCGCTCTGTTCCGACTGATAGTGCCGAGGCTGATGGTAGTAAGGGGCGCGTCCATGGCCATCCACTATACTAGACTGATTTCAGATTTCATATATATGAGGGGAGGATTGACATGGCAACTGTGGTGGATGTCGCGGCGTACATTCTTAAACGCTGTGGAGCAATGACCACTATGAAATTACAAAAGCTCGCGTTCTATTCGCAGGCGGAATCTTTGGCTCGTCGTGGACATCCTCTTTTTGACGAAGATTTCCAAGCATGGCGTGGCGGCCCTGTATGTCGTGAACTGTATGCGCAGCACAGGGGAAAATTCCTTATCCGTGAAGGCGAGCTTCCTGTGAACGACTGTGGAAAGACGCTTTCTGAAGAAGAAAAGCAAACCATAGATGCAGTGTGCGCGGTGCTGTCGTCTCGTACGGGAAATGAGCTAAGCATAAGGACGCACGCTGAGAGCCCTTGGAAAATCGCGCGCGGTGATTTGCCGCCTTCCGCTCCATGCGGCACGATTATCAGCAAAAAGACAATTCAAGAATATTATGCCGCTAATCCCATTGTGCGGGAAAGTATGCAGAAACAAGTGCCAACGCCGAACACCTTTATTTGATCACTCACAGTCATCTAGGCGTCTAGAACGCTGTTCCCCGTGATTGACGTTAGCTACGTGCCGGTCAACGAGGGGTGGCGGATGGCTCTTGACGGATGAAGTCGAGCAGGATGCGGACCGCGTAGATCGCCAGCAGGATTCCAAGTATTTGAAGAATTGCCAACGGCTTGCTGGTAGAGGTTCTTCAGGTTGAACAGTCGGACCCAGAGCAGTTACTCGGAAGTTGCGTAGTAGATGATTGTGTTGAAATAGCCCAACAAAACATCACCAGCTTCATCGAGATGGGTGACGTTTCTGGGACTCTTGGTTCCTCTCTGATAAAGCGCATTAAAATATATGGAAAAAAGGGGGAGTCTGCCTTGGATGCGTTTTTCTTGCGGTGGTTGCATGCTTCTGGCCGCTTCGGCACGTTCTGTGTCCCTAAATGTCGCACGATTCCATTTTCGGCTGTTTTTTGGAATCGTGCTACATCGTGCACCCCCGTAGTTGCAGAAAAGTGCCGAAAAAACCGGTTTGGGGGGTATGGAATAGGCGGAAAACCGCATTTCGGCAGGAAAAATGTTGCACGATTCGAAATTTGCCCCGAAAATCGGAATCGTGCAACAAAATTCGTCGTTTCCTTCCGTGGGTCCTCATCTCTTGGCAGGTTCTTGCGGCATGGTGTCCGCTGCAAGCTTGGTGTTTGGACGGTGAGGCGAGGGGCTCAGTGGCGTGCGCAGGGTCTGCCGATCGCGATCGTGGAGGAGATCGCGTTCGAGAACGGTTGGATCACGCGCGGCCAGCTCATGGAGTCCGCGGAGCGTTACGGCAAGAGCCCGTACGGCCAGCACCTCAAGGGTATAGCCGACGGCGAGATCATGCTCGTCCCCAACCAAAAGAGCTGATTCCTCGAGACTGATGGTGTATTAGGGGTGCTGCCTCATTGAGGCAGCACCCTGATGGCACTTTGACTGACGGTGCTTCTTATGGATTGCGTCGATGAGCGGCACTTCGACGAGGAGTGTTTTGACTGGAGACGTTCCAATGGGCGGCGCTTCGACTGGCGGTGAAGCGGGTCATCTGCCTTATGAGTGGCGGATTTGGGCGGCGTGAAAATGTCATTTCGCTTATCTGTGGCAGGCAATCGGCAGAGATATACCCTCTAACTGTGGAAAATGTACCCCCAAAGTGGCTTTTGCCCGTTATGACCTGCCATATATAGGCGAAATGGGAGTTTCCATCTCTCGGAATCTGCCACATATAAGCGAAATGGGGAGCTGGGCACATACATTCCGTCACTTTCAGGGCGTGGCGGAATGATGATGAAAGCCTGTACCGGTCACTACCAATGATTTGAGGAAATTGCCAATAAGTCTCGTACGCGCACGATACCGACAGGGAATGTTCCTTATTTCACAGCCCATCTGTTTGAGTTCCCAAAAATGTGTTCAATGTATGAAGGGATGAGGAATAGTTCGAGGGGGAAGATTATTGTTGGAAAGGATATTGTCAACGTGAGATGGGGAAGTTCAGTGACTTCTGTAGAGAACGCTAATGTGCAGCAGCCTACCGCACCGCAAGGGGTAGTTGAGGAAGCGGATGACGGCATCACTCTGATGGATTTGTTCAAAATCATTCGTAAGCATCTGGTCACCGCGATCATCGCATTCGTGGTGGTAGTGGCAGGCGTGAGCGCCTATACCTTCCTCGCTCCGGCGAAGTATACGGCTACGGCCCAGACCATGGCCACCTATAACGCTTCCGATGGTGGCGAAAGCATCGCCCAGCAGTCCACTGGCGGCAGCTACATTTCCAACCAGATCACTTCATACCCGACGCTTGCCACCACTTCGAAGGTGCTCAAGCCGGTTATTGATGATCTTGGCTTGGATGAAACCGTGACGGATCTTGCCGGCCAGGTCACCGTCACCAATCCGACCAACACCGCATTCGTGAACATTGCCGTGGTGGATGGAGATCCGAAGCAGGCCGCGGACATCGCCAATTCCGTTGCCGAATCGCTGAAGAACGTCATTGAAAGCGACCTGTACTCCGGAGATAAGTCCCCGGTGAAGCTTTCCATCGTGCAGAAGGCACAGGTCCCGACGTCTAAGTCTTCGCCGAAGACTGCCCTGTATTTGGCTGTCGGTGTGGTGCTCGGCATCATCATCGGCGTGTTCGCCGCACTCATCAAAGACCTCCTCAACACCAAGGTTGAAGAGACTTCCGACGTGCGCGGCATCGTCCGAGCATCCTCCCTTGGCTCCGTTCCGATGGACGCTTCGCTTGATGATAAGCGCCCGGTGTTGGTGAGCCAGCCCAACGGTGCCATCGCCGAAGAATTCCGCCGTATCCATACGAATATTGAGTTCCTGCAGACCGACCGCACCGAAGGTGTGGGCCAGCTGCTTGTCATCACGTCTGCGCAGCCGTCCGAAGGCAAGACCACCATGGCTATCAACACTGCGGTGGCCCTTGCTGAAGATGGTGCGAAAGTACTGCTTATCGACGCTGATCTTCGCCACCCGTCCGTTGCTCACCACTTGGGCATTGAAGGTGCCGCCGGTCTGGCGCACGTGCTGTCCGGACAGATGGGCCCGAAGGACGTGGTGCAGAGCTACTGGAAGCCGAACCTGCACATTCTGCCTGGCGGCAAGAGGCCGGCGAACGCTGGCGTGCTGCTGGGTTCCGAAACCATGAAGCTCATGGTGGAGCAGGCGCTCACCCAATACGATTACGTGATTATTGATACCGCCCCGTTGACGGTGTCCAACGATGGCGCGGTATTCGGCCGTTGGGCCAAGGGCCTTCTGCTGGTGGTCAGCCGCAACGTGTGCGAGAAGAAGTCCCTGCAGGAGGCGGCCGACACGCTCGCCACCGCGCAGGTGCCGGTACTTGGCTTCATCTTCAATCGTGCAGATCCGAAGAAGACCAATACGCATTCCAATTATTACTATTACTATGAGGATGGTGCGCCGCGCAGCAGCCATCGCGCGAAGGGGAAGAAGCGGCACTGATGGTTCCCTTCTCCATGGAATGAGGGGTGTATGGCAACTGAGAACGATGATTCCCAGTCTATGAACGGTATTTTGTCCAACATATCTCGGGATGTGGTGGACACCAGCTGGGATATTCCTCCGCTGACCTTCCCCAAATTGCAGCCTACCGATTCGGAAGAAGCCGATGGTGCGGATGAGGCTTCGCTTGCTGAGCCCCGCACCATCGCTTCCTCCGTGCCTGCGCAAACGGAACAGCCGGTTTCGGCTGCGCCAACAATCGCGGATATTCCCAGTATGCCGCTCGATACCGTCGATTTCGATGATGCGGTTGCACCAGCCGATGCCGAGGAAACCGCCACTTTGCCACCCCTCGTCTCTTCGACAGATGAACAGGACGTCGAAGCGACTCAGGCCTTTGACACTTCGGATGGCATAACCGACCTAGAGGAACTTGCCGCGGAAGATCCGGAACATGATCCGCTGAAAACCATTCCGGTCGCACCGAAAGAGCCGTCTGCGGACAAGCGAAAGATTATTGCCATTGTCGCTGCGATTGCGGCAGTGGCGGTTGCTATTGCCGGTGTCATCGTGGTACGCAATCGTATCAATTCGAAAGAACAGCGTGCGGCAGTGGTGGTATGTGAGAAGGCGAAATCCAAATACTCTAAAGCCAACGAAAAACTGCAAAACGCTATCGAACAGGCAACCAGTTTGCAGGGCACTGCGGCAAACCAGGTGGCGGATGCCGCCACAATCGACCAGCTCACTCAGGCCGTGACCAAGGCGCAAAACCTCAAGACGGTCGGCGGATGCTCGGTGCTGCTGTCCGAAACCACACTGCGTGCGCACGCCCGTAGCATGAGCAAGCAGATCAGCAATATCAAAGAACAGTCCAAGGCCGTTACCGCAGCAGCCACAGCTGTGGCCGCCAGCAAGCGAGCTTTGGAAGTGAATAAGACGACTGCCGCGTTGCAGAAGACCATTGCCGACGCAAAGACGTTGCTTGACGGTTCTGCAGGCCAAGTTGCGGACGAGTCGACACGTGACGCGCTTGCCAAGGCGATTGACGCTGCCCAGAAACTCCTCGATGGCAAAAGCGCCGATGTTACGGCCATGCAGAACGCTTCGAAGGTGATTTCCTCGACTTCTGACGGCGTAAACAAGTCTGTGGCGGAGCAAACTGCGGCCAATGCCCAGTCGAATACCAATTCGAATACCAATAACGGCACTACGAACCGGCGCTACACATATACGTGGCAATTTGGTCCGGGCTCTGGAAACGGTGTGAACGGTGGTGGTTCGACCGGTGGCAATAACAATGGTGGCTCAACCGGTGGTAATGGCGATTCGACCGGCAACGGCAACGGCGATTCAAACGGCGGCGGTAACGGCGATTCGAATGACGGTAATGGTGGTTCGACCGGCAACGGCAACGGCGATTCAGATACAGGTACTGCTGGCGAATAAGCCATACCGGAGAAAGATTTGGATATAGCGAATGGTACCCCCATAGGTCCCTCTTAATTTCTGGGGGGGGGACTGTGGTAAATTGTTTGCCGTATGCAGCTGAAGGGGAGGGAGATACATGCAAGGCGTGAATACCGGTGAATCCGGCGCACCAAACGGCGAGCAAGGTATGAGGACTCAAGAGATTCATATCGTCTCGTCCAATGCGCATCGACAGGCATACGCGTCCATGCAGAATCAGCGTCTGCAAAAGCAGTTCGAGCCGATGACTTTTTCCAATACCCCGTTTCCTGCGGAAAAGGAAGGACATAGGCGCGGCAAGGCTGAATCGACTCCCCGGTGGCGTTTCGCCTTCGTCGCCAGCCTGATCGCCATCGATTTGGCAGTGATGCTGCTTTCGTTGACCGTCAGCCTTGTAATCAACGGTGCTGCTTTCGATGCCATCGGCGATGTGATGCCGTTTTGGCTTTTCCTCATTCTGTTCAGCCTGATTTGGTTGCTGTGCTTGGCATTCGCGGGCACATACCACCGCCATGTTATGGCGGACGGCTATGAGCTGTATGCCAAAATCATCAATGCGTCGTTGCTGACCATCATCTCATACTGCAGCCTTGCATTTATTTTCAAACTTGCATTGCCCCGTACTGCGTTGATTATCGCGCCAGTCATCGCCTTCTTCTTGGATATCATCGCACGTTGGCAGATGCGTCAAGCGTTGCATCGTCACCGCAGCAAAGGCTCTTGCAAGTACAGAACGGTGGTCATCGGATCTTCCGATGGCATCAACAAAGCCTTGCAGACCATGCGCAACTGCATGAATTGGGGGTACGAACCAGTTGCTGTATGCCCAATTGAAGCGGATCCAGCTTCAAAAGACGCTTATGTGGTTACCTCATACACACCGGATGCCAATATCGAAGGCTCCAGCAAACTTAAGGTGATTCCTTTCAACTCGGCATTCCCACGTATTTGCGAAAGCCTCGGTGTACAGGAAGTCTATGTGGCTGACGTGCTTTCGCGTGATTCCGAAATGTTGCATGGTCTTTCTCTTGCGGTGGAGTCGCTGGGTATGGAACTTGCCTTGGCGGTCTCCCTGGCGGATGTGAGCGGTCACCGTTTGTATCTGCGAAACACCACGGAACAGCCAGTTCTGTTGGCTTCCCTGCCGCAGTACACGGGAGCTGCGAACGTAATCAAGCGTTTGCTGGACATCAT
>SKEI01001147.1_pt1 | contig 15200 bp, 9 predicted proteins | sample 4826701 | NCBI WGS metagenome assembly SKEI01 (sample SAMN11008813, study PRJNA524170) | human gut metagenome | biome: Human fecal sample; material: Feces; isolation source: fecal sample from pouch patient p2, p6, p7, p14 | host: Homo sapiens | place: Israel: Tel-Aviv | collected 2016-08-31 | reverse complement strand
AACTGACAAAAAATCTTCTCGCAAAATCAAGTTCAAAAAGATTCTGAGAGTACATATTATAAATTTTCCAGACGCAGCTGCATCCGGACCGGATATCCATATTTACTTCTCTTTGTAGAAATCCGGTATAACTTTTTCATGGTACTTAGCTGCTGCCTGACGGAGACTTTCGTTAAGCAGCAGATCCAGTCCGGTCATTGCCAGCCCTTTTGCACCTTTAATGCAGATCTCATCTGCCCCCGGTTCCGCAGCAGCTTTGGCATACTGGCTGGAATGGGCCGGGATCTCTTCATCTGTAATAGACAGATAATCATGGATCGCCGGGATCTTAATGGACACATTTCCAATGTCAGAAGAACCAAAGAGCAGTTTCGGATCAGGCAGACACATGCCAACGCCTACGCGGGCCATATTTTCCTTAAAATCTTCACAAATCGGCAGACATGGATAACGCTCTGCATAGATCGGTTCTGACTGGATCTGTACCTTTGCACCTGTAAGGCTTTCCGCCCGCTTTGCACAGCTGATGATCATATTCTGAAGCTCATCAACTCGCTTCATCGTTGCTGCACGAATACAGAACTCAGATTTTGAAAATCCCGGTATTATATTGGAGGCAGTTCCGCCCTCTAAAATAACCCCGTTTACATTGTCCTCTGTTTCAAATAACGGGCGCAGCATATCGATCTGGTTAAACACGCTGATAGCTGCCGTCAGGGCATTGATGCCGGTTGCCGGTGCAGAGGAATGGGCAGACTGTCCTGTAAAGGAAATGGTAAGACTTCCGGAAGCTCTTCCGTTCCGGTTAATATAGTTCCTGCTTTCACCGCCACAGGTGGGATGGATCATCAGTGCAAAATCCACTCCATCAAAGCCGCCCCGTTCCAGCATAATAGCCTTTCCGGCACCGCCTTCTTCTGCAGGAGTTCCAATGATCCAAACTTCTCCTGCAATTCCCATTTCCACAAATATTTTTGCTAAAGAAGCAAATGCACCGGAAGCACAAGTGGCGATCACATTATGGCCGCAGCCATGTCCTACGCCTCTTAAAGCATCATATTCTGCTAAAAAAGCCACTACCGGGCCTTTTCCTGTTCCTTTTTTCACTGCCTTAAAGGATGTTGGAAGGTCACAGTAGCCTCTTTCTGTTTCAAATCCCTGTTTTTCCAGGAAATCACATATCTTGGCAGCTGATTTAAACTCCTGAAAACCGATCTCCGGCTCATCATGGATGCTATGGGAAAGCTGGATCAGCTGCGGTCTTAACCGCTCTGTCTCCTCACATATCTTTTTCTTCCATTCATCCACAGATATTCCTTTTATTTCTGTCATGATCCACACCTCCAAAAAATAAAATGATGTAAGTGTCAAAAGTATAAATTGCGTTTGTGCTCGCACAAATAAGCAATTTATACTTATTGACACACCAAACACCGAAAACGAAATAAAATGGTGTGAACACGCCATTTTATGGGAGTTTGAGGTGTTCGAGGATTGCGGGAATTGCATAGCAATGGAGCAATCCGGTTACATCAGTGAGTGGCAAAATTTACTTTTGACACTCACATCATAAAATGTGTATACAAAAAGCTGCAGACGTATCCAAATGGCGCCTGCAGCCTTACTTAATTACAGCTTAAAGCAGATGACAAGCAGCCATATGTCCTGGTTCTACTTCACGCAGCACCGGCTTTTCCTGACGGCAGCGGTCGGTAGCATATGGGCATCGGTCGCTGAAATAACAGCCCTTTGGAAGGTTTACAGGGCTTGGGATCTCTCCCTTTGCATCAATTCCCTGAACCAGCGGCTTTTCGCCTACAGTAGGAACTGCTGCAAACAGCACCTTGGTATACGGATGTACCGGATTGGTGAAAAGGGTGTGTTTATCTCCCATTTCCACAATACTTCCCAGATACATAACGCCCAGTCTGTCACTGATGTGACGTACAACTGATAAGTCATGTGCAATAAACAGATAAGAGAAATTAAATTCATCTTTCAGATCCATTAACAGGTTTAAGATCTGGGCCTGAATGGATACGTCCAGAGCGGATACCGGCTCATCGGCAATGATGAACTCTGGATTTACAGCTAAGGCTCTTGCAATACCAATACGCTGTCTCTGTCCGCCGGAGAACTGATGAGGGTATCTTCCAGCCTGCTCCGGTCTTAAACCAACACGGGCTAAAATACTCATGCAGCGTTCTCTTGCTTCTTCTTTGGTCTTTGCAATGCCATGGAACAGAAGGGGTTCCATAATGATGTCAGCAACTCTCTGTCTCGGATTTAAGGATGCATAAGGATCCTGGAAGATCATCTGCATGCTCTTGCGGTAAGGAAGAAGCTCATTTGGTCCTAAGTGGCTGATATCTTTTCCTTTATAGAGTACCTGTCCGGAGGTTGGCTCCAGGAGGCGGATAACGGTTCTTGCTGTAGTAGATTTACCGCAGCCGCTTTCTCCTACCAGACTGAAAACTTCCCCTTTTTTAATCTCAAAGCTTACATCATTTACAGCATGAACTACTTTATCTTCTTTTACAAGCTTTCCCTTTTCAAAACGAAGGGACTGCAGGAGGCCTTTTGTAAGGTGGAACTCCTGACATACATTTTTTACTTCAATGAGAGTCTTGGATGTTTCCATTTATGCTTCCTCCTGTTCTTTTTTCTTTAACAGTGGGAAGTGACATGCAGCCATATGGCCCGGTCCCACTTCCTGCATCTGCGGCTTTTCATGGCGGCATATCTCCTGGCAGTATTTACATCTTGGTGCAAAATAACAGCCTTCCGGCAGCTCAAACATATTTGGAACCATACCAGGAATATAGTCCAGACGGTCTCTGTCCTCATACAGCTTTGGAATGGAATTTAAAAGTCCCTCTGTGTATGGATGTGCATTATGATAAATAATATCCTCTGTTTTTCCGGTCTCTACCAGTTTTCCACAGTACATAACATTGATCTTGTCAACCATCTGGGATACAACTGCCAGGTCATGAGTGATCAGCATCAGAGAGGTATTATGCTCCTTCACCAGCTTTTTCATCAGCTTTAATATCTGTTCCTGAATGGTAACATCCAGGGCAGTAGTAGGCTCATCTGCGATCAGCAGCTTCGGATTAGTAGCCAGTGCAATGGCAATGATAACACGCTGGCGCATACCACCGGAAAACTGGTTTGGATATTCTTTTAAGCGTTCTTCCGGATTTGGGATGCCTACTGCATGGAGCAGCTCAATACAGCGCTCTCTTCTCTGTGCCTTGTTCATCTGTGGCTCATGAAGGATCAGCACTTCTTCCATCTGTCTCTGGATGGTATAAAGAGGATTTAAAGATGTCATAGGATCCTGGAATACCATGGAAATGTCTTTTCCACGGATCTTTGACATATCTCTTTCACTGATCTTTGCCAGGTCTTTTCCATCAAACATGATATGGTCTGCATCTACCACACCCGGATCTTCTACCAGCTTTAAAATAGAGAAACTGGTAACAGACTTTCCACTTCCGGACTCACCTACGATACCTAAGATCTCACCTTCTTTTAAGCTGAAGCTTACATTATCTACTGCTTTTACCACGCCCTTGAAGGTGTGGAAATATGTTTTTAATCCCTGTACGTCTAATAATACTTTATCTTCCATACCGCACCTCCTATTTCAGATTCGGGTTCAGCTCATCTCTTAAGAAGTCACCTAAAAGATTGATACCGAATACGATCAGCATGATATACAGACCTGGGAACACAGATGCCCACCACAGGCCTGAGAACAATACATCAAAACCAGTTTTTACAAGCAGTCCCAAAGAAGGCTGTGTGATCGGCACACCAACACCTAAAAAGCTTAAGGTTGCCTCTGTCAGGATAAAGCTTCCGATCTGGATAGTTGCTAAAACGATAATGGAATTGATAACGTTTGGAAGTACATGTTTTATAATGATAATACAGTTTGGAAGGCCGATGGTACGTGCTGCTTCCACATATTCCATTTTTTTAACGGAAAGTGTTTCACCGCGGACTGTTCTTGCATAAGTTACCCAGCCTACCATAGTCAGGGCGATGAGCAGTTTTCCAACACCCCGTCCAAATACGGACATGATGAATAATGCGATCAGCATTGATGGGAAAGACAGCTGTACATCTGCAATACGCATGATAACAGCATCTACTTTGCCGCCAAAATATCCTGCTAACAGTCCCAGTGTGGTGCCAATGGCACAGGAACAGATCATGCCTACCAGACCGATCATAATGGAACTTGCGCTACCATAGATAATGGCACTTAAAATATCACGGCCCTGTTCATCACTTCCCAGAAAAAATCCGGCTTTTCCGCCGTCTAACCATACAGGTGGAAGATAAGAATCTGCCAGACTGATGGCAGTCAGGTCGTATGGGTTCTGCGGAGCCAGGAAACGTCCAAATACTGCAACCAGGATTGCAACTACCACCAGGATACTTCCGATGATGGCTGGAATATTGTGTTTATAGTGATAGAAAAACTCAGACTTTAAAAAGCTTTTCCACCATCCTGTTTTTTCAATGGTTACTTTCTCTTCCATGTTCATCACCTCAATTCAATTCTAGGATCAATGAGTGTATATAAGATATCAACGATAAAGTTCAGCACCACAAACATGCAGGCTGCTGCCATCAGATAAGCCACGATAATAGGTCTGTCTGATTTATTAATAGCATCAATAAGCAGCTTGCCCATGCCAGGCCATGCAAAAATGGTCTCTGTAATGGTGGTGAACGCAATCATATTTCCCAGATCCATACCGAAAATAGTAACAACCGGGATCAGCGCATTCTTTAAAGCATGTCCAAAAAGAATGGACTTGGCAGGAACACCTTTTGCTCTTGCAAACTTAATATAATCCTGACGCATATTTTCCAGGATACCGGAACGGGTCAGTCGAAGCATGGTAGCCACATTGGTCAGGGCCAGTGTTATTGCCGGAAGAATGACATAACGGATACCTCCGGGAGCAAAAATGCTTAAAGCTACATTTCCCACCATTACCGTATTTCCACGGCCGGAAGCCGGAAGCAGTCTTAAAACAACTGCAAAAATGTAGATCATCATCATGCCGACCCAGAAGGAAGGAAGAGAAATACCTAAAATAGAACCGGACATAATGAGCTTGCTGCTGGCTCTCTTAGGATAAGCGCCTGCATATACACCTAAAGGAATGGCAATACACAGTACAAGACAGGCTGCAACAGCAACTAATTCAAGAGTCGCAGGCATACGTTCAAAGATCAGATCCATGGCTGGTTTTCCATATGTATAAGATTTACCAAAATTGCCATGAAGCACATCTCTGATAAAAATACCATACTGAACGGGAAGGGGCTTATCAAGTCCCAGTCTGGCTCTTGCGGATTCGATCTGTTCAAGGGTTGCATTTTCCGGTACCAGCATATCAACCGGGTCACCGATAAAGTTGGTCAGCAGAAATACGAGAAGAGATACTATAAAAAGTACCACGATCATCTGCACAAACCGTTTTACAACATACTTTATCATAAAATCTTACCTCCTGTTATCATCAGAGTATCTAATATTCCTTTTATCCTCATCTTCACCTGCCTTTGCGGCTGGTTTGGATCATCACCGTCAGCTGCACACGCAGGTACAGAGAGGATGTTGGGGCTCCGGCGGATCCCGGGAGCATATTTTAATGAAAAGGAGCCGTTTAATTTTACACGGCCCCTTTACTTTGTTACCTAACGTTTATTTATAAGAGAACTCCCATGCATATACATACTTGTTCATTCTTGGGGTGTAATTTAAAGTATCCTTGATCGCATATGTATCCTGCTCAAAGTGAAGCGGAATGTATGCATAATCTTCTCTTGAGATCTTGTCAGCCTCTGCTACCAGTTCACCTCTCTTGGTATCATCCATCTCAGTGAATGCCTGATCAACTAAGGCATCTACCTGTGCGTTGGAGTAATGACCTCTGTTGACACCGCCATCACCTGCCTCACGGTTATAGGTGTAAAGCATATCGTGCATAAGAGAAAGTCCATCACCAGAAGCATCAGACCATCCGGTCATTAAGAACATGGATTTATTCTCTAATGGTTTAATGTAGCTGAAGAAGTTAGCCTTTGGCATCAGGTTTAAATTAACCTTGATACCTACTTTTTCAAGATAACCTGCTACTGCCTGGGCGATCTGCTCATCGTTCATGTAACGGTCATTTGGAGCATCTAAGGTTACTTCAAAACCATCTGGATATCCAGCTTCTGCTAACAGCTGTTTTGCCTTTTCAGGATCATATGCTTCACGGGTAACTTCGGTGTAGCCTACATAATCTTCCGGAACAACAGAGTTCATTTCATATGCGCATCCATTCATGATGTTCTTGATAATGGTTCCTTCATCAATTGCCAGATACATAGCCTGTCTTACTTTGACATCAGACATTGGATTTTTCTGTCCAGGGAACAGAGGAGAATCCTCACGGCTGTCCAGGTTCAGGTAGATCTCACGAAGACCCTTCTGCTTGATCACGCTGATACCCTCAGTTGCATCCAGACGGTCAATATCTCTTGCAGATACGTCAATAGTAAAATCAACATCGCCAGTCAGCATGGTAGCGGTTCTGGTTGCTTCATTTGTAATAGGACGGAAACGTACATTCTTAATAGCCGGAACTTCGCCCCAGTAATCTTCGTTTGCTGCCAGGTCGATATGGTCTTCCTTAACCTGCTCTACGAATTTGTAACGGCCGGTACCAATTACATTGTCTGCAACCTGCTCTTCTGTGCCAACTTCTGCAATTTCCTGTTTTAATACATACAGCTGGGCAACGTTAAACAGCATTAAAGGGTTTGGGGTTTCAGTCTTAATAACAACGGTATTTGCATCAGGTGCTTCCACAGACTCAAAGCTGGATGTGTAGCTGCTGTATGCAGATGGGGAATCAGGATTGGAAGCCAGATTGATAGATGCAACAACGTCGCCGGAATCCATTACATCACCATCATGGAACTTAACGCCTTCTCTTAAATGGAAGGTCCAGGTTAAACCATCCTCAGAGGTCTCCCAGCTTTCTGCCAGACTTGGTCCAAAGGACATATCTGCATTCTGGGCAACCATTGCCTCATAGATATGGAGCATGATCTGGTTTGTAGGTCCCTCATCATATCTGTATGGGTCCATAGACAGTACATCAGATGATGTTACGATAACCAGGCTGTCCTTTCCAGAAGCGTCTGCTGCTGTGTTTCCAGCTGCTTCACTGCTTTCTGCTGCGCTGCCAGCTGCTGTGGTGCTGGATGCAGAAGATCCGCCGCAGCCTGCAAGGCTTGCTGCCATTGCTGCTGCAAGTGCTACTAATAAAGCTCTTTTCTTCATTTTTCATATCCTCCTCTATCTTACTTTTTCCGCCAGCCTTCCTTGCGGGAAGACTATATAGAAAAAGCAGGGCACACTTCTCGCATGCACAGTTCCCTGACTGTTTTCAAAGCGCCCTTGCTTTAGTGACCATTCTATACGATTCTTTATATCGCTGTCAAATGTCCGTACAGAAAATACAACACTTTTCTTATTAAAATTTATTTTTTATTGTCTTTAGGTTGTTTTATTTGTTTTATTGATATATAATCAACCTAATAAGGAGGATTACTTACATGAAGCATAAACTATTGATCCTGACCCGGAATCCGGTGGCAAAAGTAGGGATCGCTTCTTACCTTTCTTCCCTTTTTGGACAATACCTTACCATTGTGTCTACCAGAATTGCTGACCTGAAGCCGGAGGATATGGAAGATGCAGGCTGTATCCTGTATACAGCAGGTGAATTAAAAGAGCAGATGCCTTTTTCCATTCCGGATTCTGTAAAACAGCTGGTATGTATGCGTACATTTAACCATACCTATCTCCAGCGCATCCTTCAGATCCCGCCTGGGTCTTTTGTATACCTGGTCAATGATACAGTGGACACCACCTATGAGATCATGGAACAGTTAAAAGAATATGGCTTTTCCCAGTACCATTTTCTCCCCTATCTTCCGGGTACTGGAGAGGTACGGAAAGATATCCAGTATTGTGTAACTCCGGGAGAAGTTCATCTGGTTCCTTCTTTCATCCATCAGGTAATCGATATTGGCAACCGTATTGTAGATATTTCTACTATTAACGAGCTGATCGCCGTTTTCAAACTTCCTTCCAGCCTGGCCGATGAGGTTACAAAAAATTACTTAAACCATATTATCCAGATACAGAAGCTTTCCAACCAGCAGTTAAGCCAGGCTCTGGATATGAAAGAGATCACGCGGGGAATTTAGGAGAATGCCTCAGAAGGCCTGTGCCTGCTAAACCAGTCCGGCAAAATAGAGCTGTGTAATTCCCTTTTTCTGAGGATGACCGGAATCAAAGAACGGGATATTCAGGAAAAAAATTTTTCAAGATTGTTAGAAGAGGCCGGGATCATTTACGATTATCCCAGCCAGAATGACGGAATTGCTGTACACAATGGAGAAGAAGCTTTCCGCATGTGGTTTCAGGACTTCAGCATTGCAGACAGCCGTCAGGTACGCCTGATCCATACAAACCCACTCCCGGATGCCCAGTTTCCTACCCGTATTACGAAATTATGCGATTTCAGTTACTTTTCTACTGCAAACCCACTGCAGCTGCATATGTTAGACACAGCACGAAGAGTATCTGTCAATGATTTTCCTATTATTATAGAAGGGGAAAGCGGCACGGAAAAGGAACTTTTGGCCCAGGCCATCCACTTAAATTCCCGCCGTCACGACGGGCCATTTATTTCCTTAAATATTTCTTCCCTGAAGTCAGAGTCCGCTGAAGCAGCCCTCATTGGCAGCTATGAACAGCAGGAAAATGGTGTCCGTAAAAAAACCGGCGCACTGGAAGCTGCAAAAGGAGGAACACTGCTGATCAATAATCTTCAGTATGCAGATTCAGAACTGCAGCGCCTTCTTTTAAGTATCTTAAAAAATGGCTTTTTTATCCCGCTGGGAAATAATTGTTCCCCCCAGCCTCTGGACCTGCGCCTGATCGTTACCTCTGTCAGCGATCTGTACTCCCGCGTTCTGGAAGGGAAATTCTTAGATGAGCTGTTTTTCCTGTTAAGTACGGTATCTTTGTATACCATTCCTTTAAGACAGCGCAGAAATGATATCCCCCTGCTTTTGGAAACCTTCTTAAAACGGGCCTTCCAGGAACCGGGACTGACCTCCAAACAGCTGCTTACAGAGCCGGTACTCACTTTCTTAAACCAGTACGACTGGCCGGGAAATGTACTGGAGCTTAAAAATGTTTGTACTTACTTTTCCTGTATCTATCACAGAGAACCACTGTCTTTAAGTGATCTGCCGGGCTATATTTTAAATCAGATCCGCAGGCGTGAACAGCAGCTTGATATAACAGAGCACCGGATCTTATCCCTGATCGCTGCTAATCCCCGCAGCGGACGTTCCTTCCTCTGCGACAAGCTAAACGAAGAAGGGCTGCAGCTGACCCAGGCCAATATCCGCACCAGCCTGCAGCGGCTGGCAAATGCCGGATATATTAAGATCCACAGGACCCGGGGCGGCTGTGAGATCACAGAGCTGGGAGCACTGGTAAATACACAATAAGCCCCTATGATAATGCCAAAGGTGCCAAAATAAGTTTACAAAGCTGTTTTAATCCTGTGCCTCTGCTTGTTTGAAATCTGACGTTCCAGGGCCGTCTGTATTGGAGGGCTCTGGTTCCTGATGAGATTCACACCAGATATCGTACCAGAAAAGACAGGCATCCTTCCATGCAGACTGGGCAGTTTCATATTGCTCTGTAAGAGCAGCCATTTCTCCCTCTGCCGGTTCTTTCCTGTCCCCAGACCAAAACTGCTTATTTTCAGCATCTGCGGTCTCACACCAGTGTTCCAGCTCCCATTCTTCTCTATTTCCATTTTTTTCCAGAATCTGCTGATACAATGCCGCTGCACGCTCTGCAGCATTTTCTATAGCCTCTGCAGCCAGGCGCAGTCTCCACTGTTCATAAGCTTCTTCCTCCGGGATTTCCCGCAGCCTGTGACGTTCTGCCCTTGGCACAGCTTTTAAGCCTTCGATCAGTGCCTGTTCCTCTGCTTTGATACGGGCTGCCAAAGGCTCTCCGGAAGCTTCTTTTTCCTTCCGCTCCAGATAATGCTCATATCCAAAAGGATAATAAAAAGCAGCGTTATTTTCAAAAATAAGCACAGACCTGGCTACCTGGCGGATAAAATACCGGTCATGGGATACAAAAAGAATGGTGCCTTCATATGCCTGGAATGCTGATTCCAGTGTCTCCTTTGCCTGAATGTCCATATGGTTGGTGGGCTCGTCCAGGATCAGGAAATTTGGCCGGCTCTGCAAAAGTTCTGCCAGTACCAGCCTTGCTTTTTCACCACCGGACAGGTCATCCACCCGTTTTGCACCATCCTTTCCTTTAAAAAGATAGGCGCCTAAAATAGTCCTCACTTCCTTATCCGTCAGAGACGGAAACAGGTCTGAAAAATGCTCCACCACTGTTTTTTCTGACTGGATCGCCGCTGAATACTGGTCAAAATATCCAATGGTAATATTATTTCCCAGTGAACACTCTCCTGCTACAGCAGGCAGGAAACCTGCCACTGTCTTTAAAAATGTAGTTTTTCCGGAACCATTTACACCTAAAAGCCCGATCTTCTGGCCTTTGCGTATACGCAGGCTCAGTTCTAACAAGGGATGTTTATCATAACCGATCTTTAAATGCTCTGCTTCAAAGACCCACTTACTTCCTGATACCAGCGGAGTGATCGTCCCTGTAAAAATATGTGCCATATCTTCCCTTGGCTTTTCCACAGGATGCATCCGCTCTAATATCTTCTTCCTGGAACGGGCGAAAGCGGCCTTTGAAGGCTTATTTTTAAACCTTTTGATCAGTTCTTCCTGACGTTCTATCTCCTCCTGCTGGCGCAGATATGACTTCATCTGGATCTCATAGTTTTTACGTTTCTGTTCACGATACTGGGTATAATTTCCCGGATACCGGGTGGTCTTCCCCTGATCCAGTTCATAAATAATATCCGCAGTACGGTCCATAAAAAAGCGGTCGTGGCTGACCATGACTACAGCTCCCTGATACTGCTTCAGATAACCTTCCAGCCAACAGGCTGTTTCCATATCCAGATGGTTCGTAGGCTCATCCAGCAATAACAGATCCGGCTTTTGAAGAAGAAGCCGGATCAGGGCGATCTTAGTCTTCTGGCCTCCGGAAAAGGCTGCTACAGAACGCTTTTTGTCCTCTTTCTGAAATCCCAGACCTGTAAAAAGGGTGTCATATTCCCGCTCATATTCAAAACGTTCCCTGTCAAAAAGGCCTTTTGCAGGACAATGAAGCATCATAAGCTCTTCTACTGTCCGTTCTTCATCTGCCAAAGCCTGCTGTCCAAGCATCTCCACCGTCAGCTGTCTGGAAGCCAGGATCCCCGGTCCCTGACGTCTGTCATCCCGGTCCAGGCTCAACTCTCCTGCGATCAGCCGCAAAAGCGTAGTCTTTCCCGCGCCATTTCTTCCAACTACTGCAATTTTCTGATTTCCCTGTATTTCAAAATCAATATGGGATAATATAGTTTCACCGCCTAAGGTAACGGTGCCGTCTTTTATCTGGTATTTCATGATGTAAACCTCATATTCCTGCAAATGATCCACAGCTATACTAGTATAGCGAAACAGCGGCTCTGATGCAAGTGTGGCACCTGTAAATCGAAAAAAGTCCCCTTTCTGTGGCAAAACTTCCACAGAAAGGGGACAAATTCACAAATCGGACATCTGATATGTTTTTATGCAAATGGATTTTCTGTCTTATACAGCATTCCTGCCGGCTGGTTAAAGCCGATCTCTTCTACATCAACGCCAATATACTTAAATACCTCATACAGGCTCTTGCCAAAGTGACCGAATGCAACTGCACCGTGATGTGGGAAGCCCTTCTCAATCAGTACATGACGGTAGAAACGTCCCATCTGGGGAATTGCAAAGATGCCGATGGAACCAAATGACCGGGTTGCCACTGGCAGTACCTCGCCCTGTGCTACATAAGCGCGCAGAATGTTGTCAGCTGTACTCTGTAAACGGTAAAACGTAATATCACCAGGCATGATATCACCTTCCAGAGTTCCCTGTGTAACTTCTTCCGGAAGAGAACGGGCCATTATAAACTGATACTTCATTTCACAGAATGCCAGCTTCCCTGAGTTGGTATTTCCACAATGGAAGCCCATGAAGGTCTCCTTTAAATCATAGTTAAATTTGCCCTTGATATCCTCATTGTAAAGGTCTTCCGGTACAGAGTTGTTAATATCTAAAAGGGTTACTGCGTCCTGGCTGATACAGGTTCCGATAAATTCACTTAATCCACCATAAATATCTACTTCACAGGACACTGGAATGCCGCGTCCGGTCAGGCGGCTGTTTACATAACAGGGGACAAAGCCAAACTGGGTCTGGAATGCAGGCCAGCATTTTCCTGCAATGGCAACATATTTGCGGCAGCCTCTGTGGTCACGGATCCAGTCTGATAAAGTAAGCTCATACTGGGCCAGCTTTACCAGGATCTCAGGCTTTTTATTTCCTTCTCCCAGCTCTGCTGCCATATCTGCTGCTACTTCTGCAATTCTTGGATCACCTGCATGCTTATTAAATGCTTCAAACAGATCCAGCTCTGAGTTTTCTTCAATCTCAACCCCAAGGTTATACAGCTGTTTGATCGGGGCATTGCATGCCAGGAAATTTAACGGTCTTGGGCCAAAGCTGATGATCTTCAGATCCGACAGACCAATAACGGTTCTTGCAATTGGCAGGAAATCATGGATCATATCTGCGCATTCTGCTGCCGTTCCTACAGGATATTCAGGGATATAAGCCTTGATATTTCGCAGCTGAAGGTTATAGCTTGCATTTAACATACCGCAATATGCATCGCCTCTGCCGGATACCAGATTATTTCCGGTCTCTTCTGCTGCTGCAACAAACATCTTTGGCCCTTCAAAGTGTTTTGCAAGTAATGTTTCAGAGATCTCAGGTCCGAAATTTCCAAGATAAACAACTAAAGCATTACAGCCCTCTTTCTTAATATCTTCTAATGCCTGTACCATATGGATCTCACTCTCTACGATACAGACCGGGCACTCATAAATGTCCTCTGCCTCATATTTTGCCTTATAAGCATCTACCAGGGCTTTTCTGCGGTTTACAGATAAAGACTCCGGGAAACAGTCACGGCTGACTGCCACAATACCAATTTTTACTTTCGGGATATTCTCAAACATGTTTTTTCCTCCATATTTACAGGACTGCTTCACCACAGCCCTTATTTATTCTCTTAATGCCCCTATGCTCTTTCTAATGTTTTTGTAATTCTGCCTTTTAAACTTCTATATTTTCACCTTTCAGTCCAATAAAACTGCCCTCAGGAAGTCCGCCTTCTTCATGGCCGATAAGCCATTTATTCACAGCTGCCAACAGTTTCTCTTCACCACTCTTATTTTCCGGTCTGTGGCTTAATTCACCGTTTGTCCCCTTTGGAAGGACCACTACGCAGCGGAAACCTTTAGCACTGGTCTGACATGGCGCATAATGAAGAGTAGTTGCATACACTTCGATCATAGTACCTGCCGGAACAAAAAATGCTTTTACCTTAGATGTATCTAATGTATGATCATCTTCTATTTCCTCTTCTTTGGCCAAAAGCAGTACCATATCAGTGACTGCAATATTAATCTCTGAATCCCTGTGATATTCCAGTGCATTTAATCTGCGGTTATGTCCGTTACAGTAACCGATCTGGACAGGCATCTGGCCGTAAACCCCGTCTGCCAGTTCTTCTGCGATCTTTAACTCTTCCAGTTCCTTTACGGAAGCCACATACACCACATCATCCGGACATGGGGTTTCTTCCATTTTCTGTAAAATTTCTTTCAGGTCATAGCCTTCGATGACCCTGCCGTACTTTTTAAATTCCGTATCCATTACACTTATCTGTTTGATCATGATAATTCTGCCAACTCCTTATAATCATTTTTCAGACTTGTATACACTTTCTGGTACAGTCTGTGATATTTTTCATAAACAGCCACTTCTTCTGCCTTTGGGTCTGTGCTGTCCCTGGATGTGATCAGCTGGTCACATGCCTTTTCCACACTTTCATAAATACCGCAGGCAACACCTGCTAAAATGGCAGCTCCCAATGCCGGGCCTTCATCCTGCACTACACGTTCCACAGAACAGTTGTACAGATCTGCTAACATCTGACGCCATACCGGGCTTTTTCCACCGCCTCCGCAGGCTTTCATACAGTCTACCCGGATCCCCATTTCCTTAAGTATCTCATTGCAGTCACAGAGAGAATATGCAACACCTTCCATGACGGCCCGCAGCAGATGCTTTCTTGTATGGATGGCAGACAGTCCGAAAAATACGCCTCTGCAGTCTGGATCAAGGTGAGGAGTCCTTTCTCCCATTAAATAAGGAAGATACAACAGACGGTTGCTTCCCGGTGCTACAGCTGCCACATCTTTATTGATCTGGTCATATACATCTGCGCCCTTTTCCTCTGCCTCTTTTACCAGATCCTGGCAGAACTGGTCCTTGAACCATTTTAAAGAAAGACCTGCTGCCTGGGTCACGCCCATCATATGCCATGCCCCTGGTACTGCGCAGCAGCAGGTATGGATTCTTCCCTTTGGATCAATGGCAGGCTTGCTGGTATGGGCAAATACAACACCTGAGGTACCAATGGTTGTAAAGGCAGTCCCGTCTTTTACAACACCGGTTCCCACTGCTGCTGCTGCGTTGTCACCGGCACCGCCTGCTACAATACATTTTTCAGAAAGACCTGTCTTTTTTGCCACATCCGCAAGCAGTGTCCCTGTTGCTTCACAGGATTCATATACCTTTCCTAAAAGATCCTTATCAATATTTAATGCTTTCAGCACTTCATCTGACCAGCAGCGGCCCGGAACATCTAAAAGCTGCATACCGCTTGCATCAGAAACTTCTGTGGCAAATACACCTGTCAGTATGTAACGGATATAATCCTTAGGCAGTAAAATATGACGGCAGCGGTTATAATTTTCCGGCTCATTCTTCCGTACCCAGAGGATCTTTGCAGCAGTCCAGCCGGTCAGCGGCGGATTTGCAGTAATCTGGATCCATTC
>SKEI01001130.1_pt1 | contig 15367 bp, 26 predicted proteins | sample 4826701 | NCBI WGS metagenome assembly SKEI01 (sample SAMN11008813, study PRJNA524170) | human gut metagenome | biome: Human fecal sample; material: Feces; isolation source: fecal sample from pouch patient p2, p6, p7, p14 | host: Homo sapiens | place: Israel: Tel-Aviv | collected 2016-08-31 | reverse complement strand
GTATCATTTCCTTTCATTGCCAGTTTAATTTGTTCTTTATTCTCTGCGCTCAACGTTTCGGGTATGTCTTTTTCTTTGTAGATTGTAATCGGATTTCCATCCGGGACAACCGTGTCCTTTATGATCATTCCCACTATTCCGCGTTCAGATCGCCTAATTGATTTTCTCGCCGCCGCTACAAATACGACATTCATCACCGGTAAACCCCTAATTTCTTACCTCCTGTGCAAATATTAATTCTTTCATTGTGTCATAGTTTTCTTTTCTCGGAATCTGATCCCAGAATTCTACATCGAACCGGCATACAGGAATATTCAAATTTTCTCCCTGGAAATCCAGTTCCATGTTATTTGTGTTCAGGTTTCTGTTCCCTGCTGTCACTTTTTGTCCAAATAATTCTTCCATTTCAGAGAAAAATTTCATTGCTTCCTCTTCATTCGCTGCTCTTTGTATAAAATTGATCTCTATTTCTACGTTTTTGTGAGCTGCATTTTTAGTTGATTCCGAAAAAGTCTGTGTTATATATAAAAAAATGAAGGGCGCATATACCCCTCTATCGTATCTGCTCCGTATATCTTTATGTCCGGATATTTTTCCTTCAGAGCGGAATTGACCGCTTTTTTTATCTCTTTAAGTGTCAAGCCCTGCCTCCCTCAAGATTTCTTTCAGAAGTTCCTGTCCGATCAGCTCTGCATGTTCTGCACGCTGCGCCATATATTTTGCCACAGTCTTTTTTCCCCTGACTTCTCCAACCTGCCTCAATCCCTTTGTTTTGTCTTTACTTTTATGAGTTATCATGGCATGTCCTTCTTCGTAGAGATGGTAATGCGGAGCTACTGTCGTAACTGCAACTGTGACTTTGTTTCCTGATCGTATTACCTTTCCCTGTCTGAAGCTCTTTGCCAGAGGTTTTGGCTCTTTTTCGCTTCGCTGGCTTATATAATGATGTCCCTCTGCTTCGGAGTCCACCCTGCCTTTTAAGTCCTTTGCTATGCTTCTGGATTCTTTTTTGAGGACAGTTTCTGAAGACGCCGGGAACTGTCGGGATGCTGTTTCGAGTGCTCTTTCCAGTTCGGAGGCGTCGAATTCAAAGCTGATACTCTGCATTCTCAAACACCTCCTCGCACTGGATCTCAAGAAGTTCATGTTTCTCATCAAGATCGATTGGTGGTCCTGCAATCTGAAACATTCGACCATGATAAAGGATTCTCATTTCAGCAGTGACGTCCTTTCTGAATCTTACATATATCCGGTGTGATACTTCCGGTTTCATTTTCCCCATGAAGTTACATTCCGAAGATTTGTAGGGTTTTACTGTTGCCCATACTTTTTTATATGGTTCCCAGTTTCCCCTGTCCTGTCCCATATCATCCTCTTTTACCACGAATCTAAGAAACAAAATATGTTTATTTAATGCTCCGGCATTAATCCTTACAGACACCTCCTACAGCAGATTTACGCAATGCATCCCAAGAATTGTTTCAACCACTTTATTTGTCGTATTTTTGTCGACATAAACAGATCTGTTATCGTACATATCCTGGCACAGGACCAGTGCCGCTATCGCAAGATCTTCATGCATGTCGATTTCCTTATCATTCAGTCCTGTATAGGATCTTATGTAAGATTTTGATGCATCAAGAATCCTCTGGAGTTCTTCCTCGCTGTAGTCGTCCGCTCTGCAATGTTCCGCAACAATTTCCGGAGTGATCTCATTTACTTTCATTTTTTCACAGTCTTTCTTGTAGTTCTTGCTTTCTGCAAATCTGGCTTTGTCTTTTCCACAGTCTTTTCAGAAATTTCTCTGATATAACCAGCTTCCATCAGGTCAGAGACTACAGGTTCAACGCTGTAATCTCTGATTTCTCCTTTTGACATTGACAGAACTCCGCAGAAACTGACCATAGCTTCTATCTTCATCGGTCATTCCTCTCAGTCTGCTGCTTTCATCTTCAGAACTGCAATCTTCTGTTCATTTTCAATCTTGGAATCCATTTCCAGCCATCCAACGACACCAATCGCATGTTCTGTTGCAAACTTCTCTCTCAGGACTTCAATGTTCATGTCTTCGGATACCTTAACAGCCAGGCCGCTCATGTCTCCATATATGATTGCGGTTTTCCCTGCCGCCATCTTCGGCATATTATCAGAACAGAACACGTCATTGCCAAACAGAGTGTAGCCCCATTTTGCTGTTGCATCCTTCTGTAAAATATAATCACCATCAGAATTCTTCAGCTTTCTGATTGCAGTTCTGGTGGCTTTATTCATGATCCAGATACAAGATGGTTGGAATACATCCGGAACAGTTTCCTGCAGGTCGATCAGCTCATCTCCTGTGATCGCGGTACCTGCTGCCGCAGTTACAACCTGTTTCGCCTTAGATACGCCTTCCACTTTATCCATGGTTCCATTCAGAAGTTCATTCTCAATCCATCTTGCAATGTTCTCAGCCATCTGGTTCACAACAAAATTGGTGATATCAAACTGAGAATTATTAACAAGAGACTTGGATACTTTTGTCAGTGCCCCTGCAAGGAATCCTTTCAGCTCAATAGATTTGAATTTTCCGGAATTGGATTCAAGTTCGCTAAATTCTGTAGCGTATGCCATTGTGATTGCTGTAGTTTCCTCATTGTAGTAAGGAATGGACAGTGTACCGCCCACGTCATATCTAGTTGCCAGCTGATAAATTGGACAGATTTCGTACACCTTTTTGATGATTTTATTTGCAATAGATGTCGGGATCACTGCTCCATTGTCCCCGGATGTCAGATTTGATGCTCTTTCCTCAGATACAATACCACGGATGTAGTTCGCAAATGCTCTTTCTTCCTGGTCTTCTGTTTCTTTATTGTCCTTTTCTTCCTGGTCTTCTGTTTCTTCTGGTTTTTTCAGAATGTCCCTGGCTCTCTGTAATGCAGCGATTGTATCATCGATGTCTTTAATTTTCTTTTCAAGGTCATCAAAGGACTGCATTTCTTCATCATTCAGTGCTCTTTCTTCCTGCTCAGCTTTGTCTAAGATCTGCTGTAACTGCTGCTCATACTGTGTTCTCTGTTCTGCAAGTTTTTTAAATTTATTCCTCTTATTTTTCCTCCTATTTTTTCAATTTATTAATTCTTTCCTGAAACTTTGTATTATCATATTCCTTTTTCGGTGGAAGGTTCTCTGTATATGTAGTTTCCATGCACATTGCCCTGGTTTCCACCTCTTCCTCTGTTCCAGCTCTCACTTCCACAGATGTGGATGAATATACCGGAATTTTATTCATAACAAGTGTGATTTCATCCATGTCGAAGTCTTTCACATGCCTGATAGGTAGCTGATCAGCTCTGTCCTCAATAGAATCCACTACATTCTTCATATTGAATGACCATCCCTTCAGTAATCCTTTCTTCGCCCCTTCGATGACCGCTGGGTCGGTTACGACAGATTCTGCTCTGAGCCCTACTTCATCTTCCCTGACGGTCAATGTCCCGTCTGCAGTATCTGCAAGGACGTGTCCTCTGTCATGATCCAGAAGCATCCTGATATCTGCTGCTCTGCTTATTGCACGCTCAAATGCCCTCTGTTCAATCACTTCGATCACTTTCCCGCGTGGTGTAAGCACTGGTCGTGATTCTCTTCCGGGTACATTGACATATCCAGAGATATGGAGCCCGTCAGCTCTTAATTCTGCTTTCCTTTGCTTTCCTCCATCCTGTTATTCATTTTGTTCTTTTCCTTTTGTTGCGGAATCTATGAATCCCGTTTGAATGACATCCATATTCTGTACAGCATTGGTGTTCGGTGTATAAACCTGCCCGGTTTCCGGGTTAAGGAGAACGCTGTCAAGCCCAAGTGTAATCCACTTGAATCCGATCGGTTCCAAGTCTTCTTTTTCTCTGACTTCATCAATCTGGAGGAAATTCTTTTCGAGTCCGATCTTGTAAGCCTCGTAACGTTCCTTAATATTTCCTCTGGTCAGTTCTTTCGTATCAAACGACCAGTAATATGTCTCTTTCTCTGATTCCAGAAGCAGATCCCTGTCCAGACTGCACTCTATATCACTCATCACAATGGTGCAGGTCCGGATGAAACAGTCTATGTCTTTTTCAGTTGGGTTTCCGCTGATCATCCCGTCAGGGATTCCAAACAGCTTGCAAATTTCTGCTGAATTTGTTTTCTTGTTCTCATTCAACTGCATTTCAACAGATGTGTTGGACGATTCCTGGAATTCCATTCCTTCATTCAAAACCACAACTGTTTCTTCTGCATTGCTGTATAATCTTCTGAAAGCAGCTTTTAGTGCGTCCATTGCATCTCTTGTTAATTTCTTCGGAGATTTCAAGAATCCTTTTTTGTTTCCACCCTTTTGTACCAGACTCTGTTCGTATGTCAGCTCGCTGTATGATACTCCGATAATCAGCTGATTATCGTCCATGATGCTTCTGGAAGTCATACCATCCTTCGTTTTTCTTAGAATTTTAAAAAACTGGTAAGGTCTGTATGATTTTCCCTGTACCAGAATGTCATAATCTTTGAAAATCGGATCTGTATTCTTCATGATGGAAATATGAGTCTCATCGACGTAGTGAATGCTCTCAACTTCCGTTCCCGGTTTGTTGATATAAGCATACCCGCCTTTCCCCAGATAGTAATCTTCGATGATCGCTCTCCAAAATTGTGAAGCTGTCAGCGTGTCTCCTGTATCATTGTTCAGGAGAGAGGTTCTTCTGTCTCTGACTTCCCGGACATTTCCTTCCTTGTCTTTCTGATACAGATTGACTGGAAGCAGCGATATTGTTCCTGCGATCAGATTAATGCATGCCTGTACCGCGGGAATTTCCAATGCTTTTTCCTTTGTCATTACATTCTTTCCGAGCAGCGCACTTAAAAGTGCGTCTGATTCCACCTGCTCTGACGGATTCACTATGGTATCCGCCCTTACTTCATGTTTTCTTTTGCCAAACGGCCATATGTTCATTTGTTATCTCCTCTGATTGCGCCGGCGCAATTACGTCTGAACTACAAAATCATCTTCGCCATACAGCAGTTCCTGCTGTAACAGGTACATGGCATTGATCAACGATACAACCATGTCCACTTTTCCGGATGATTTCTTTTTGTTCACATACAAATTTTTGTTCGTGTCTTCTGTGCATCTTGCATTCTGAAAATTGATTTCAAGCATCCTGTTTGCAGCATACTGGAATTTCTTTTTCAGGATCAGCTCTTTCAACAGTTTAGTAGGCATATGCAGCACCGAGCTATGCTGTTTGATCTCAACGCACTCTATCTCATTCTGTTCCAGTTTCTGCACGGTCGATATTGCATTATATCTGTCATATCCTACCTGCATGACTTCCACTCCGTATTTCTCCGTCAGTCCTATGATGAAACGTTCTACAAACCCATAGTCAATAACCTCATCTCCACAGGCAAAGCATTCGCCTTTTCTGATCAATGCTCGATAATCTACCTTTTCTTTCATTGACTTTTCATCTATTCTATCTGAAGGAGCGAACCCCCAGACTTTTGCATAGATTGTTCCGTCCTGTTCTGTTACCATGGCAAATGATGTGTTATCGTTCGTCATTGACAGATCTAATCCACACCATACCTGTTTTCCCTTCCAGAAGTCGTCTGGCAGATCTTCGCTACACATTTTCACTTTCTGGATGTCAATATAGCCTTCAACTCCCAGTCCCTTATACAGAATATTGTTGTGCTTACAGAGATAATTTTCTCTCTTGTTCTCATACAGGATTGCAAGTGAACGTTTCTTCCTGATTTCTTCAAAAATATACGGATGTGTCACTGCAACCGGATTGCTCTGATAGATCACCCGGTCATCTGTCCTCCATGTATCTCCATGCTTCAGTTCGTCATCCGGCTCATACAACAGTGCGAAATACCGCTGGTCTTCCAAAAGTCCGTCAAGTGTTTTCTTTGCAATATCTATTTCGTCCAGCATCACATTGTTATCATTTGGGTACTGGGTACTGATGATGATTCCAAGTTTATTTAAAAGTGTGATCTGAGATGAGCGCATTGCTTCTACTGGGTATGCGTCCAAAGCTCCAGCTTCGTCAGCCAGAAACGCATTTGCCAGTTTACCATCCATTCCGTCCTGGCTGTATGCCAGCGGAGTGTACTCATTATCATTAAGCAGGCATTTGATCTGACTTCGCAAAAGTTTAAATGCCGGTTCATCTTCGTTATAGAGCGCCGGACTGACCTTTATAATTTTTCGGATTGCATTCTTCAACTCTGACGACAGTGCCAGATCCGGTGCAACCGAGAAGAACCTGGAGAAATCCGGTTCTGTCAGCATCAGCAAGATAAAAATAACCGCTGAGTTAAAAGTCTTGAAATTCTTTCTTGCTATTTCAAGTAGGATTGTTACATAGAATCTGCTTTTTCGTTCTGCATTTTTGCAGAATGTGCAGAGTCCCGCAATAGTCATGAACCACGCATACTCTTCTAGTCCATCATAAATGCTGCATCGCAGATCCGGATGAATCATTAGTTTTAGCAGCTTGCAGATTTTTTCGCATTCCCCTTCATCCACATAGGCATCCGGATTATCTCCATCTGCAATACGGATCCAGCTTTCTGCCTGTTTCTTCACGTACAGGGGGACTTTTCCCTCGCCTTCTTCCAGGCACCACTTTGCATATTGATATGCTTTTCCTTCTTTCATCCTCCGAGTGCTTCTTTCAATGGATTACTTTTCTTTGCTTCGGTTTTCGGAACTGATCTAAGAGAAGAAGCAATCGTCATGATGTTCTCTTTTTCAATGTCAGAGAGCATCCTTCTCTTTGCCTGCACCTGTCTGTCCAAAGCAATCAGGTTCTTCTGCATTGACATCTCTGTTTTATAAAATTCTCCATATGTCATCTGTTCTGTCTCAAGCAGTTCTTTTTTGTTCTCTTCCAGGTCACAGAGTTGTCTGTAAAACCGTTCTTTTTTCTCTTCAAATTCTTTTGTTTCTGCGTACAAAATGCAGTATCTGTTTATTACAGCGCCGTACATATCATCGAATTTGTCAATTTTTTCAAGCAGTTTTTTCAATCTCAGAAATTCTTTGTGTGCTGTCTCATTTTCTCTGACTTCCGGTCTTTCTTTCAACGGAATCCCTGTAAGCACTGCTTTTTCTGCCTGTTCTCTCTGTCTGAGTTCGCGCTTGGTTCTGTGAGATTTTCCTTCTGACCGGATGATGCTAACTGTCTTTGATGGTGTAGGCCTTGCCTTCTCCCTCCTTCCTTTTAATTTCAAAATGCTGATCTGGGAATAAATTATAAATTGTGGGGCATACGTGGTCGTGGAAATTCTGAATTTTTTCGCTATCGCATGGCGGGGGGTACTATTTTCCCTCTTGATGCTTTGCAATGCTTAAAAGCAGATCCCTTGGAATGCCTCCGGAGTCTGCCAGATCGTGATGTTTATTGCACAGTGATATCAAATTGTAATTATCAAGGCGTTTATCCCAGTCTTCTGCGACTGGTATGATATGATGGACTTCTATGTTTCTTCTATTGAGCTGTGTTGCTGTGTTGAACATTTTACGTAGGCAGATCTGGCAGAGATAGCAGTCTCTGGTTCTAATCTCTATGCTCTTTCTCTTCCATGCTTCTGTACTTCGGAAACCACTTTGGTCTGTTCTTTTCTTTCTACGCACAGGTCTTTTCCCGCAGTCTATCCTGCTGTCGTGGATTCTTCCACAGTACTTACAACTCTTCAACATATCTGTCTCCTAATAGCGGGAGACGGATTCGAACCGCCATTCCAGGCTAAGGAGGCCTGTAAGTTTCCGTTACTTTATCCCGCGCTATTCTTCATTCAAATGTCCCCTTCTTCTCATGGACATTCTGAGATTCGAACTCAGGACCGTCCGGTTATGAGCCGGATGCTCTGACCAACTGAGCTAAATGTCCGTAGTGCAGGAGCCACCTGCTTACAAAGCAGATGGCTCCTGTGCTAATGAAGATTCAAGCGAGTCCGGTGTCAAACCGGAACAGAACATCAGGATTCGAACCTGCGGCTCCATGGCTCACGCTCACTCCCTCTCGGTGAGATGTTCTGGTAAACTACCAGGTGGGTACTGGCAGTCATTCAAGGGAAGGAGAACTCTGTATGATCTTCCACTGAGTTCAGTTTATACTATAACATATTAAAATCGGACATATCGGACAAAACGGACAATTTTACTTTTTTTCAAAAAATCTATTAAATTCTTTGCGAACGCCTTCTTCAGTTGCTCTTCTTCCCATCTTTCTAGCTACCTGCTGCCAGGTCAGTTCTTCAAAGACCTTGTACTTTATGATTCTCTGCATTCTGGGAGGGATTGTGTTTAGCCATCCTTCTACGTTTATCTTTAACTGCTCTGCCTGGGATTTTCTTTCTTCCAAAATCTTCTTCTGATATCGAAGCTGGCTGTCATCTGCATAGTTAAATGTTGTTCCCTGGATTTTAAAATGTTGTGGGTTATAAGGAAACTCAGGGTTGCTCCCGGACACATTTGTCTGTATCACTGTCTTTTTCTTTCTGTTTAGCTTCTTGATTTCCTCTTCTGTTTCTTTGATCAGCTCACAGGCATCTATGTACTGACTTAAGATATTCTTGTCCATCGGTATCGCTCCCCTTTCACAAATTCTTCAAATCTGTATCACATATTGCTCACATTTTCTGGATATATTATTACTTGTACAGAGCAAAGAGTAATTGCAAATAAAACTTTTTCTTTTTCATACTTTTAGCCGGGAGCTTTTGATAGTTCCCGGCCTCCTTCTTTTTATAGCTCTTTTTGGCAGAGTAAACAGCAACGCCTTAAATCTCTTAGCATCTATTCCTTTTCAAGTTTTATGTTTCTAATTCCGTACTCACATTTTAATCAGTAAAGCTTTTTACTCCCGTCTTTTATACCTTTCAATACGATATCCATTGCCTCGTTCAATGTTATATCCTTATCCTCAGCTATTTTTTCAGAAACCCACTCAAAGATAATCGTTAATAATGTCAACATTTCTAAAATGTTTCCGTTTGTAAATACTTTTCCCTTTTTTTTACGTATAACACTAAAAATAAATTTCATTTTTGACTCCTTTTCTACCTTATTGATATTTCTTAATTTTCTGATAAAATATAATAAAAACGAAAGGTTGTGATTTTATGTCAGAAGGATTTGATAAACTTGCTGGCGGTGTTGGAAAAGCTGTTGAAACTGTTCCTGATATTTATGATGATGCATTAAAACCAGCAGCTCAAGAATCAGGAAAAACTCTAGCGCTAATTCCTCGTGCCATAAATGCCGCATTATCCCCTCTACGCCAATGGATAGCTCAGAGAGAATACAATGTTGCTGAAACAGAAAAATTGCTGGCTAAAAAACTAGAGAATATAGAACCTGAAAAAATTGTATCTCCTGAGCCTTATGTAGCTGTGCCTGCGCTTCAGGCTATTTCGTATTCAATGAATAGTGATGAATTAAGAGAACTATACGCAAATTTACTTGCAAAATCCATGTGTATAGATACTAAAAATTCAGTCCATCCTTCTTTTGTTGAAATCATCAGGCAAATGTCTCCTTTAGACGCAGCTACATTTAAGATTATTCTCAATGCTGATTTGCGCCCATTAATTGATATGAAGATTAGATCTCCCAAAAGTGTAGGTGGTGGTACTAATACTATTTTCAGAAATGTATCTTGGATATTAACTTATCCTTATAAACAGCTCATGGTTTCATTCGATAATTTAGAGCGATTAAATTTAATCAATATATCCGATTCATATTATACGCATTCAGAAAATTATCAATTGGCAACTAATACATCTTTCTACGTTACCAATAAACACACAATTTTAAATAATCTCAAATCAGGAGAATCTTACGAAGAAGACAAAAAGGTGATGTTTGTTACTGACCTTGGTAATCTATTCGGTAATATATGTATTCAATAATTCTTTTAGGCCTTCTTTATTGAAGGCCTGTCTTTTTTCGTACATGCTACATGCCCTGATAAATATCTAAGTACAGTCATATTTAAGCTTCACTTGTTTGTTTAATTATATGTAAATCTCCTATTCTCTTAGTAATACCTTATCAAATATTACCTTCTGCATAATTTCAAAAACCAGATTCTCCACAAATCCCATTCGGCCCATAGCGGACTTTTTTTGGTCAGTGTTGTATCTACTTGATTTATTTTATATTTGCCGTAAATAGCATAATTACTATGATACGCATTCGATATTGCATATGCAGGACAGTCCAGTAGTTTTGCAGCTTCTTTAAGCAAAACTGTAGATGCAACAATCTGTCCTGTCTCCATGTTTTTTATTTCATATAGGTTCATTTCCTCTCCTCATAGAATCTACAGTCCTTGCAGTTCGTTCATTTACCTTTGATGATATGCATGTTCGGACAGGTGGGACGGGTGTATACTGCTACAGCTCCGATGTGTCCTGTACTATGTTTACATATTTCTGCTCTTTGTGCTATGTTCATATGTCCTCCTTAAATATATTCTTCAATCAGCCAGTGAAGTACCTCCAGCATACTCTTCTTTGTGATGCTGTTATGTGTAGGCATATCAATCACTTCCTGAATTGCTGTGATCTTGTCTTCTACTTCTGTTTCTTCGTTATGAATGTCTTTAAATATTGCACTTGCTTTTCCTATGTTCATTTATTCTTCCTCCAGATAGTTTTTTCCAAACGTCTTTACGAATTGTTCCCTGCTGCCACATTTCTCTTCAAATGCTCTCTGACCAATCCGTTGCAGGGTAATCCTGACTTCTTTGTTCCTGTGTGCAGATATCTCTGATGTTCTGTGGCATTCTGGGCAAAGATATACGGTTAAGCCATATTGCTCGGAGTATTTGCGGTTTGCACTACCATAGATGTGATGGCGTTCTGTATAGCCTGTTTTGCCACAAATGAAGCACTGATTCTTCATGTCTCTGTCTATGATGCTTTTGTGGTGCTTCTTCCGTTTTTTTCTGGTGGATTCTTTAGGAAATAATAATCCTCCCTGTTTCATCTGGTATACCTCCTTGCTTCTCTGAGCAGATAATTCCTGTTCCGGATCCTTCGGTTAAAGCTTTCTACCGCTCTGGCGGCTTCTATCTTCCTAAGTGCTGCCATGCCTCCCCATGGTTTCCCGATAGCTTTGTGATATCTGAGCGTCCCGTAATGCATCCGCTTCGACGGGTTTTTGCCTGTTTTTTTCTTAAATAGCTTTTTCTTCTGTCTAAGGTTCATTTTTGTCGCCTTTCTTGTATCTCAGCCAGCAGGCAAAAGCGGATGAAGTCAAATTCCCGAAGCAGATCAGCATCTTTTCTCCTGCTGAGTTTCCGATCAACCATTTCTACTGTGTATTCTCCAAAGATGCGATCACCAGAGGCTCTGGAATTATTTACCTGTGCTTTCGAGCATTTTAAGTGTTCCACTACCTCCCCAAACGTTACGTTCTCTATAATCGTTTTTCCCGATCTGTCTTTTACATCATACAGGTTCGAAACCACTGTCTTTGCCTCCTCTCAATGTCCGGCCAGAAATGTGTTCATCATCCTTGCTTTCCATTCCGGAATTTCTTTGCCTTTCCATTTTTCGCACTGATCATCGTCTTCTACCAGACGGCCGGTACGGTCGCAGAGACCGTTATCATTCTCTCTGCAGCTTTTACATGTCTTTTCCATGCTTATTCCTCCTTCGCTACCTCTGGATTGTCGAAAATATTTCCAATAACGACTGTTTTTTTTGCCCAGTATCCTAAATCTGGACGATAACACTCTTTGTTCATGAAGTCCATGTAAAACCCTTGATTGCGTTTCCATATCGAAAAACTGTTATAATACAGTCCAAATTTAACTTGCGCACGTACATTTGAATCAGTATTTACAATATCATTTTCCCAAATTCTCTTATCGTTCTTGTCGTAAAGTCCTGTGAACTGGCAGAGGGTTTCTGGATCGATCTCTGCATATTCCCATACTTTATAACTATCAGCGTGGAAGATTAAATGTTCTTCATTGTCTAAAAGGTCATATCTTTTCTGATAACATCCCTCAATCCATTTGCCATTATCTTTCCGCTTTGCCTTAAAAAGAATTTCTCTCATACGTTCTGCACCTCCTGCTCAAAAAGTGGTTCAAATCTTTTCTTCTGCTTTACATTTGGATATTTGATTCTATCCACATCACTCGTAAACATACTTAACGGTCTGCACCATGTTACAAGCGGGTCTGTAAAGCACTTGTAAATCACCATAATTTCATCAGATTCTGTATTCACTGCAAGATCAGTAACAATATAGATTCTTCCTTTGAAATGTCTATATCTTCTTCCCGCCATGCTATCTCTTAATTCTTCTAAAATTTCACCTGATACTTTATTCATTCAACTCCACCACATTTTATAATTTCGATTGCTCTATCAATTGTATTCGCAATGTTTTTATAAGCACAATCTTTATCGGCATCTCCCGTATTTGCAATTGTTAAGAAGTATTTCATTTTTAATTGTTTTAACTGCTCCACAACCTTGTCCACATCAAAAGCTGTCGGCTGCTCGTCCACAGCTCTAATACAATCCGTTATTGCTTTATATACTGCCCTTGAAACTTTTCTGTCCCCAGCAGACTCTACATCGCTTGGAGATTCTTGCAGGGCATAATCGTTTAAATGTAATATCAACTTATCTACATCAATCAATCTCATGTTCTAATCCTCCTCGTATGGTTCTGGCAAGTGCATCCAGGCAATAATACTGTCCTCCGCATAATATTGCGCTTCTTCCAAGCTATACCAGCCATGTCCAATTGGATATCCTAGTGCAGTTCTCTCGCAAGAGCCATATCCTACCATACAAACTTTTATTCCATTCTTAAACGTCACCAGATACCTTCCGTCTTCCTCCGGAAATCTTTCTGCGACCGGAATCCAGTCAGTAGACAACCGCTCAATAACTTTCTTCTGTTCATCTTCCGTTTCACAGTGTATTACAACGTCATAGGTATCATCGTACACATCAAATACTCCATCTTCGTTCTGAACAAGTGTTATTCTATCTTTCATGTTCTAACCCTCCTTGTATGGATCCGAAAATGGCTTCCAGGCAGTTACTGTGCCGCCTATGCTAGATAGTTTTGTCTTCCATTTCCCATCAAGCGTATGTCCTTCCACTACCTTATGTGTTCCATCCTCAAATGCAATTGTTACAAGTACATCTCCTGAGGTTTCTTCAAACATCGCAGGTAACCATTTGTCTGTTCCTTTGAGTTTCCTGAAGATAGAATCGTGTTCTCTCGGCATTGCTGCGCCTACAGGAATCCACTCATTCTCCTCTCGCAGGTTTTCTACCTGTTCTGGACTGAGTTCTGTGTTTTCGTACTGCATAAGTTTAAATAAAGCTCCATAGAGTTTTTGCTGTAACTCTTTTGTGATTGGCTGTCCTATGCGCAACTGCTGCCAGTCCGTACCTTTTAACGCCCAGGTTCCCTGTGCATCTCTTTCTGTTAATCTTTTCATGTTTCTCCTTTCCCCTTCCTGTGATCTGACAGGCTCACACAGGAAGGATGTATCTATGTGAATTTTAGTAGCACCCTTTTTCAGTGACCGAATCGGTCATTTCTTGTCGTTCCACCGGATTTCTAAATCTATTCCGGTTTCTTCCTTGAGCACATCTACTATATCCAGCCATGTACAGTAGTCGTCTGCCAAGGATGTGGCTTTTTGTGCAAATCTGTCCTTGAATCTTTCGAGTCTCTTCTTCCCGAAATCAAATTCATCTCTCAATACCATCAGGCTCATTGCCAGCATTGTATCAAATGTCATGTTCTTGATATTCTGTGATCCTGCTGCCAACTCCTGCCTGGTAAGGTTTAACGAAACTCCTGTTCGGTTACGGAATCTGACTTCTCTCTCCAATTCTTCTATTTCTTTATCCTTTGCAAAGCGGAGGGCAAATTCCATGCCCTCTGTACGTCCTTGCATATATTGATCTAACTTGCTCATTTCTGGATCTCCTTTAAAAATTCCACAAGTTCTGTTTCACTGTTTGGGTACTTGTTGTATTTCGAATGATATGTCCATTTTGGAATTTCGCCTTTTCTGTCCGGTTCCGGTCCTCCTATCAGATGCATGTAATATGGCTCTTTCGGCACATACCAGCTGTTTTCTGGCAAAGACTCTTTCTCGTATTCTTCTACGATCAAACGGGCGCCGTTTTCAAAATCGTATTTGTAATATTTCACGCCGGTATGATTATCGGTGTACCAGAGTCCCCAGGCTTTATAGTTTTTCAGCCACTCCTTGCGCTGGTCATTGTTTCTCATGATTGGAAGAGGCGGCTGTTCTGATTCTTCCGGTTCTTCCTTACAATCTTCTACAAGATTTTTAATAATTCTCAATCCTCCGACAATCAGCTGCTGTTTCAGGATTGCCATATGCGGTAATCCAGGATCTTCTTTTTCGGTTTCAAGGAATTCTTTGAGTCTTCTTTCTTCATCGTACAGATATCCGATGATTTCTACGCCTGTAGGTACTGGGATATCTTTTAAATCTTCCGGCCACGCATCTGTAATTTTATCTGTATTTCCCAGATGTTTCTCCATCTCGGTGAGATCACCGGAATGGTCTTCCTGCTGCTTTTCGTCCGGTGTTTCTGCTGCCGGTTGGCAGTTCTTTTCCGGAATCCACCTGCAACGGCTGTTACAGTCATCCGGGCACTGAGAGCAACAGGTATATTTTTTATCACAATAAGCAGCTGCTCCGCATACTCCAGATCCGGATTGTCCTGTGATACATTTTGCCTGTCCTCCATCATCTTTTACTTCTGGTTTCTTTGGCTCCATATCAAATTCTGGGGATAATGGATCATAGAGATTCTTTGCTTCTACAATCAGCCGGCCATATTTCATTGATACTTTTTCACTGTTCACTTCAATTTCAAGTCCTGCTGTGAACGACATAAAGCTATAATTTACGTTGCTCCCGCTTGATGAACTAAATCCACCTGGTGCAAAATCCATTTGTACGGCCTTAGCAGCTTCTGCATTGTCTTTGCATCTTCGGCATATCCTCATGATCGTTTTCAATTTTTTGGGATAAGCTTCACAAAACGCTTTAACTGCTGCCGACTCCGTAAGCGTAACTACCGCTTCCGGTGCATCAATTGTGGTCATTTTGACCGGTTTCTTTATGGAGTAGCGCCTGATCAGTTCTTCGGTCAGCTCCTGCCAGGTCATTTCTTTCTCTTCCGGGCTGTCTGGGTTGAATGTGATCCTATCCGGATGTCCCTGATAGTTCAGGTACCCGTTTCTGTGCTTTACATAGCAATAGAGCATACTGATCATCTTTGTTCCCATCAGCTTGTCTCC
>SKEI01001129.1_pt1 | contig 15377 bp, 10 predicted proteins | sample 4826701 | NCBI WGS metagenome assembly SKEI01 (sample SAMN11008813, study PRJNA524170) | human gut metagenome | biome: Human fecal sample; material: Feces; isolation source: fecal sample from pouch patient p2, p6, p7, p14 | host: Homo sapiens | place: Israel: Tel-Aviv | collected 2016-08-31 | reverse complement strand
GTATAGCGTTCCCGCCCATACTTAAGCGCTTCCGCCCCATCCCCCGATACGCTCAGCCAACACCCCTTTGCGTACCACCAATGCAATGGCGGAATCGAAGTGCGTCATAGCATATTCGTCTGCCATTGTGCAACATATGCCACAACAACTTGTCAATATTTATCGATACGGTTGCCTATTGGAGGCTCTTGCAATACACGCTTTTATGACTCCCGCCGCTTACGGCGGGCAGCCCCCTAGATGCCCCCATCAATGACGTTTTCCACGTCGCGCGAAGACAGGAGAAATAGATGAGAAACAAGGCAATCGCATGCCTTGGCGCAATCGTCGCTTGCGCAACGGCTCTCGCCGGAATCCCGGCCACCGCCATGGCGGACGACTCCGCCGGCCTGACTCCCCAATACACCTACAATTCCCAGAACGATAACGGCATGACCTTCGAAAAGGTCAGCCACGCCGATCAGGGCCTGAGCCAGGCCGATGGCGTGGTCGATTACACCGGCGACGGCACCATCGCCCCCTATACCGCCGGCCTGAGCACCACCGGCAACGGCGACCGCGGCCAGTCCTACAGCTATGCGGCAGCATCCTCCGGCGACTGGGTCTACATCGGCACCATGTACGGCGGCCTCGGCGTGCAGGCCATTCTGAACCGCGATATGACAAGCCTCGGCCTGACCTCCAAGCAGGCCACCGCACTCATCCAGACCATGTACGCGGGCAACATGTACCTTGGCGAACCCGACGGCAAGAGCGCCGGCGGCATGCTGTTCAAGTTCAATGTGAAGACCGGCAAGACCAAGATCCTCATGTCCAAGAGCACCGGCATCGACGGAGGCAAGGGCGTGATCCCGACCTTCCGCAGCGCCTTCAAGATGAACGGCAAGCTGTACTTCGAGGGCATGGTCATGGACACCAACAACAAGGATCTCACCCAGCAGGAGATCCAGACCGCCATGGCCTATCAAAACGGATTCCCGTGCATCTACGAAGTCGACCCGGCCAACAACGACAAGCTCACCAAGGTGTATGACAGCGTCGACGTGGATGGCTTCCGTTCCCTGGTCAAGGGCAACGTGTTCACCTCCACCCGTGCCATCGGCTCCTTCGGCAATACGCTGATCGCCGGCGACCTCAAGCCGACCGCGGACGGCAAGGGCAAGGCGCTGCTTGTGGCATCCAAGACCCCGTCCGATCCGAACTCCTACAAAGTGATCGCCGACATGGCGAGCTTCGACAACCTGCCCGCCATCCACCGACAGGATGTCAACGGCGGCGGCGGTATCTATCAGGTGCAGGAGTTCAACGGCAAGCTGTACGTCGTGGTCTGCACCGGCGACACCAGCACCCTGAACGAAGAGACCGGAACCATGCGCTCCTTCGCCATTTACGTGGGCGAGAACAAGGGCGATTCCACCAACAAGGCCGATTGGACCTGGCGTCCGCTCGTAGGCGACACCGCCAAGGGCGCCAAGTACTACTACGGTCTTGACAAAAGCCGTGTGAGCGCCGGCGCCTGCACCCTGCAGGTCTACGGCGACCACTTGTACATCGGCGACTACAACGACGTGTCCAGCGCACTGCAGGGCTTCGTCACCAAAAGCAACTTCGTAACCCAAGCCACCAACCTCGAACAGTCCGTCAACCTATACCGCATGGACAAGAACGAGAACGTCGAGATGCTCGTGGGCGACAAGAACGACACCTTCCCGAAGGGCGGTTCCACCGGTCTGGGCAGCGGCTACGACAACCACATGAACCAATACACCTGGCAGACCACCGTTCACGAGGGCAAGATGTACCTGTCCACCATGAACACCACCACCTTGCTGGAACCGATCGCACAGTTCACCAACGGTGACATTCTCAACATGAACGAGAAGGATTGGAACAACACCGTCCACTACCTGCGCGTGTTCCTGCGCCTGCTGTGGGGCATGGGCCCGACCGACCCGGCTTCCGCCATCGCCACGCAGAGCAACGATCAGAACGCCAAGGTGACCACCCAGACCATGCCGTCCACCGACAATCCGGAGGCGCTGGTCGACTGGGCCCGCATCCAGGCCGGCAAGGACGCCTCCGCCGCGCAGCCGCAGACCACCGACGCCAAGTCCGTCTCGTCCGCCAAGCCGATCAGCCTGACCGCCGCCCAGACCAAGGAACTGGTCGACGGCATCAAGGACGGCAGCATCGTTCCGGGCAGCCTGGCAGCCTCCGGCTCCTCCGATGAGGCCTCGCAGCTCTTCGACATCAACAACGAGCTGGACAACCTCGGCTCCCAGCTGTCCGACAAGGGCTCCGCCGATTTCGCCAACAACTACGGCGAAGTCACGGACGCGTTCTTCAGCATCGCCGACATCATTCCCGACAAGTTCAAGGGCCTGTACGAGATGCTGGTCAAGCTGACCAGCAAGGCCAACCTCAAGGCCTACGCCAAGTCCCTGCCGTACCTGGCCAAGTCCAAGCGCGGCTTCAACCTGTTCGAGATCACCGACCGTTCCGCCGCGAATGAGGGCGTGACCGTCGGCACCGTTACCGACAACGGCTTCGGCGACCCGTTCAACCACGGTCTGCGCCTCTTCTGCGACACCGACGACTACATGGTGGTCGGCACCGCGAACCCGTTCTACGGTACCCAGCTGTGGCGCGTGCGCAATACGCAGTACGCCGTGAACGTCTCCGCGACCGAAGGCGGCTCCGCCTCCGCGGATGTCGAGCGCGCGGCCAAGGGCAGCAAGGTCACGCTGACGGCCACCGCGAACAAGGGCTACCACTTCAAAGAGTGGAACGTGCTGAAGGGCAACGTCTCCATCGAGAACAACGCCTTCGAGATGCCTGACGGCAGCGTCTCCATCCAGGCTGTGTTCGAAAAGGACGCTGTTGAACCGACGACGCCAACGACCCCGGCAAAGCCTGCCACAGACACGAAGCCATCCACAACACCGACCGGTGTCACGTCCACCCCTTCGACCGGCTCCTCCGTGCTCGGCATGGCGGTCGCCGCGGCTGTGGCACTGATTGCAGGCGCCGCGATTCTGCTGAAGAAGAAGCAGGCGTGATGATGACCGGCGGTGTGATCGCAGCCACCCGATGAACGCGGAACGGCGCCATACCACCGGTTCCTGACGAAGAAGGCCGATGTCCATCAAGGGCATCGGCCTTCTTCATATTCGGCTTCGTCGAGTGGAGTCGTTCCGCTCCGTCTAACGTGGTCTACAGCATTGCGATCACCGCAACGCAATCACATCCACGCCATACGGCTTAAGCTCGATCAGATCGTTGATGACGGTGCCGGTCAGCAGCTCCGTGCCACCGTTGAGTTCGCTGAGGCACAGACGCTTGTCGGCGGCGCTGTTGTTGATGAGGAACGCGTAGCGGGTGCCGCCATCGCCATAGCGCACGGACAGGCTGACATCCTCCGGGGTATCAAGCGACTTCAGATCCAGCTCCTTGATGATCGGAGCCATGAACGCGCTCATGCCGGTCTCGTCCAACGGAGTGCCCACAAAATAGGCTTTGCCCTTGCCATACGCATTGACGGTGAGCGCGGAATGCCCAGCATAGAATTCGTCGCCGCCGTACGTAGCAAGACGCTCGGCACCTTCGCGATGAATAATGCTCGCCACGATCTCGCCCTTGGCATCAACCGTGCCGCCATGCACTTCGATGGTTTCGCCCGGCGCAAGCGCATCGATCTCTTCGACCCATACGCCCATAAGCCTGCGCAGCTTGCCCGGGTAGCCGCCTGGCACCACCAGATCATGCTCATCATGGATGCCGGCCATATAGCCGGTGATGAAGGTGCCACCATCCGCCACATAGGCTTCCAACGTTTCAGCCACACCAGGCAACACGGTGATCAGCGCCGGGGCGATGGCCAGATCATACTGGCTGAGCCGCGCAAGAGGCGTGGTGCTGGCGATCATATCCACCGGCACATTGCGACGCCACAACGCACGGTAGAAGCGATGAACCTCATTGGGATAGTTGAAGCCGGTGGTCGGGCCGACACAGCCTTCAAGCGACCAGTAGCTCTGCCAGTCGAACATGATGGCTACACGGGATTCGATGCGCGAGCCCATGATCCGCCTGCCGATGCGGTCCAGTTCCTCACCCAAGGCCGCGGTCTCCTTGAACACGCGGGACTCCTCGGTGCCGTCATGCGCGATGACCGCGCCATGGAATCGCTCGCAGCCGCCAAGGGACTGCTTCATCTGGAAGAACCGCACGGTGTCGGCGCCATGGGCCACGGCCTGCCAGCTGAGCTTACGCACTTCCCCCGGCTGCTTGACCTTGCAGAACGGGAACCAGTTCTGCTGGTTCGGGGTCTGCTCCATCAGCATGAACGGCTTGTTGCCGCCGATGCCGCGCATCAGGTCGTGGCACATGGCGGTGAAGCTCGGCGGGGTGTCCATGCCCGGATAGTTGTCCCAGCTGACCACGTCCATCTCCTTGGCCCACTCGAAGTAGTCGAGATCCTTGAACGTGCCCATGAGGTTCGTGGTGATCGGCGTGGTCGCGTCGTATTCGCGGATCGCGTCGCGCTCGTTCGTATAGCAGGCCAACTGCGCCTGGCTTTGGAAGCGGCGATAGTCCATCTGCAGCCCGGACACCACGCATTTGGCGTCGCTGATGCCGTCGCCGTAGCCGACGGGCGGGCACCACGTCGCCCCAATCGTAGATGGTGTGGCTCCAGAAATTGGCGCACCACGCCTTGTTGAGCGCTTCGATGAGCTCGTCCTGGCCCTACGGCAGGCGCATGTCGGTGCGGTCGCGGCCTTCCAGATCATGTTCGTGGTCGAGTCCGCCGATGAAGACCACCGGATCTCCGGCGGCCGCGTACGCGCGGGCGTTTGCCACGGCCTCGTCACGCAGTTCGCGCGCGCGATTCACGTCTTTGGCATCGGAACCCTTGGAATTCTCAAGGCTTTCCTCCTGCCAGCTTTCGTCCTGGTTGATCTGTTTGGCGTCGTAGCCGAGCGCGTATTCGATTTCGACGTTGCCGCCGAGCTCGCCGTTGAGGCCGAGCAGCGGGGATACTTCGTGCAGCGCTTTGATGACGGCCGAGCCGCCGCCGTTGGAGTGGATGCGGTCGGCGTTGGCACCGATGACCAGCAGACGGGTCATGTTGCGTTCGTCGAGCGGCAGCAGGTGCGCGTCGTTTTTCAGCAGCACGATGGATTCGCGGGCGATGTCCAATGCCTTCGCCGCGTGGTCGAGCGTCGCGTAACGGCCTGGTTTGCGGCTTGCGTGCGCGTCGCCGAGCATGTGCAGCGCGTCCATGACGGCGATCACGCGTTCGACTTTCCCGTCGACGTCGCTTTCCTTGACGTCGCCGTCTTCCACGGCTTTCTTCAGCGGGTTGGCGAAGTAGTAATCGTCGAAATTCGGCGTGACGGACAGTTCGATATCCATGCCGACTTCGGCGCTGGCTTTGGTGTCGCGCACCGCGCTCCAGTCGGAAACGACGAAACCGTCGAAACCGTATTCGTCGCGCAGGATGTCGTCGAGCAGCTGCTTGTGTTCGCAGCATTTGGTGCCGTTGACGAGATTGTAGGCGCCCATGACGGAGAGCACGCCGCCGTCTTGTACCGCCGCTTCGAAGGCCGGCAGGTAGATTTCGCGTAATGCCCGCTCGCTTACGGTCTCGTCAACGTCCAATCGGTCGGTTTCCTGGCTGTTGACCGCGTAATGTTTCGCGCAGGCGGCCACGTCGGATTCCTGCACGCCTTGGATGTAGGCCACACCTTGCGCGGCGGTCAGGACCGGATCCTCGCTCATGTATTCGAAATTGCGTCCGCACAACGGACTGCGTTTGATGTTGATGGAAGGGCCGAGAATCACGTCCTTGCCTCGGCCTCGGGCTTCCTCCCCCAATACTTCACCGGTCATGCGGGCCAGGTCGGGGTTCCATGTGGAGGCGACCGCCGAGCCGGACGGCAGGTAGGTCACATAGTCACGGGTGTTGTACAGCGGCGCCCAATTGTCGTTATGCAGTTCGGCGCGCACGCCCATCGGACCATCATCCATCCTGAGCGGCGGAATGCCCAGTCGTTCGGCGTTGCCGTTGCGGAACAGGCCTGCGGCGTGCACAATGGCGATTTTCTCGTCCAGCGTGAGTTGCGCCGTCAGTTCCCTGGCTTTGGTTTTGTTGGCTTCAGTAATTACGGTCATGCGTTTTTCTTTCGTTTCATTGCGATTCGACGGTGTGGAGATTCATCATCGAACGCGCTCCTCACGAAAGCATGGAGGAAAGTGGACATGGAAAAAGCGGAAAAGTTCCGACAGGCAAGAAGGAGACGACGACGTCCGTCGGAATATGCGGAACCGGAAGAGTTGCGGGGCGTCGGCCCGGTTCGAAGAGTCCGACGCCCCTTGTTGGTTATGTGATTAGGCGAGGCGTTCCGGCCGAAGCGAAAACGCTCCAGCCGGAACGCCAGGAATTACTTGGCCTGCTTGACGATGTCCTTGCGGGCCTGGATCAGGTCCTTGGCGTTCTGCTGGTCGACCTTGAGGACTTCCTTGTAGCCGAGGTTGTCGATCTTGGTGCGGGCTTCGTCAAGGGTCTTCTCGAACTTGCCCGCAGCGGTGATGGCCTGCCAGGAGGCGTTCACCGTTTCGGACTTGACGGAGCTGCGGGTGGCGGAAACCGTGGAATCCTCCTGTGGAGTGGTGTAGGACGCACCGGCTGCGATGGAGAGCTTGCCTGCCTTCTGCAGATAGTCGATGTCGTTGGTGGCGTTCTCCATGTGGGCGGACCAATCCTTGAACAGCTCGGTCTCATCCTGGTTGGACTTCCACAGCAGCGGGTTGTAGGCCTCGCCGGTGTTCGGGTCGATGTCGTTCTGAGACACGGCCTTGAAGTTCAGCTTAGAGTAGCCGTCATCGTAGCTGGAGCCGCCAAGCTTGGCGGAGACCTTCAGGTTGGCGTGGTCGCCGGTCATGGCCTGCTGGCCGAACTTGGTCAGGGTCGGGTTCTTGCCGTCCTTGTCGGTGGTGAAGCAGCCCAGATCCTTCGGGCAGGCGGCGCCACCGGAGTTGGAGGAAGAGGCGTAGATGCCTTCCGGAGAATACATCCAGTCGATGAACTTGGCCAGACGGGCCTTGTTCTTGGCCTTGGAGCCGATGGCCACGATGGTGGCGCCATCACCGTCAGGCTGGAAGCCGTCGGAATAGACCTTCATGTTCTCAAGCGGAGCCAGCATGAAGCCGACGCCTTTGGCCTTGTTCAGGAACTCCAGGGCCTGCTGGTAGATGCCGCCCTCCTTGGTGGCGGGCTGCACGTCCTTACCGTCGGCGGAGATGAACACGGAACCCTGGTTGGTGTAGCCGAACCAGCTGCAGATGGATGCGGCGTTCTGCATCACATCGCCGTCCCGATCCTTGAACAGTGACATGGCGTAGATGTCGTCCTTGCCGGTATCCTGGCGAGCCCTGTCCTGCATCTGCTTAAGCACATTGAGCAGACCGTCGAGATCCTTGATCTGCGGGTAGCCGATCTCCTTGTAGATATCCCAGCGGATGTACGGTGCGGCAGCCGACTCGTTGCCTTCGCTCGGGTCGGTCGGAGACTGGGAGGAGACACCCTGAGGAACACCCCACACGCCATCCTTGCCGGCCTGCTTGGCGATGGACTTGACCGCGGAATCGTACTTCTTGACATTCTTCATGCTGGAGTAGTACGGGGTCATGTCTTCGATGAGCTTGGCCTTGACCAGCTTGTTCAGACGCCCGTTGCCGGTACCGACAATCACCAGATCGCCAAGGTTGCCGGAAGCGGAGCGAGTATCGAACACGGTATCGCCGCCGGACACGTTCGGCGCGATGATGTTCAGCTTGATGTTGAACTTGTCTTTGACGATCTTGGCGAACCAGCCGCTCTTTTGCAGACCCTGGCTGCTGGCCAGCGAGTCGAAGACCTCGACGGTCATTTCGGAACCGTCGTCCTTGGTGTCGGCACTGTTGCTGCCGCTGCCGCAGGCCGCGAGCGACAGCAGCGTAGCAGCCGCAACGCCAGCCGCAATCGCGCGGGTGGTGATTTTCTTCAGTTCTATGCGGAAACCTCCTTGTATTCCTTCTTCTGATATTCAGTTATGGGGAAAAGAATCGTTGTGTTGTTAATCAGCCTTTAACCGCGCCCAGCATCATGCCCTTGACGAAGAAGCGCTGGAAGAACGGGTAGGTGAACATGATCGGCAGCACCACGATGACGGAAACCGTCATACGGATCGAGGTCGGCGTCGCGGCGCTTGCCAGAGCGGCGACATTCGCCGAATTCGCCTTGGCCGCATTCGCCAGTGCGGACGCCTGGTTGATGTAGGTGTACAGCAGGTACTGCAGCGAGTAGAGCTTCGAATCGGTCATGTAGATCAGGGTGTCCTGGAAAGAGTTCCACTGGTTCACGGCCGAGAAGATGCCCACGGTCGCCAGAATCGGCGTGCACATCGGCAGGATGATGCGGGTGAACACGGTCAGCGTGCCGGCGCCGTCCATTTCAGCGGCTTCCTGCAGCGACGGCAGTGGCCGCAAAACCCTTGCCGCATCGGCGCTAAAGTATTGTTATTCCAACAAACTAAGTGCTCTTGGAGAGCTATTTATAATCTTATAAATAGGGCGTGTCGCACAATACGGCACAGTACTATCGGCAATAGCCGAACACATCATCGAGGAGGATTCATGCGGTTCAACATCAACGCGCCCTTCTGGCGTTTCATGGACACCCTGCTGCGTTTCGTCGGGCTTAATCTGGTCTACCTCATCACGCTGATCCCAAACGTCACCATCGGCCCGGCACGCGCGGCATTGTATTCCACAATGTTCGCCTATGACGAGCATGACGACATCCGCCTCGTCAAGGAATATCTCACCCGCTTCAAACGCGAGTTCAAACAGGGACTTGCGGCCTGGGTGCTCGTCGCCATCCTCGCCACCGCCATCCTCTTCGGCCTGTCGTTCTGGAAGGCGTGGGATACCAACGCCTCCTACATACCGCTGATCCTTCTGGTCCTCGCCGCCATGGTCGTGGCGCTGTTCGCCGAATACGCCGCACCGTTGCAGGCACGCTTCGCCAACACCAGCGGCAGGCTCTTCTCGCTATCGGCGATGTTCCCCTGGCGAGCCTTCCCCTGCTCGCTCGTCCTCGTCATCATCGACGTACTCGCGGCCGGCCTGTCATATTTCGTACCGTTCATACTCGTTCTCGCCATCCTCTTCGGCATCGCCTGGGTGGCGTATGCGAAATCCCTCATTCTGCTGTGGGGCTTCAAACGGTATGGCGGAACGGGCAAAGTGGAGAATCCGCAATATGTCAATGCGCACGAGTGACGTTGCGGCGGCGCTCAGGAATCATGCTTTGTCGGTGATGAACGTCAGCGGATTGTCGATGAATTTGCGCAAGCCGACTTCCGCGGCACCGTACAACGCCGGATGGTCGGCCACCAACGGGATGGACACGCTCACCTGCATGTCCGACGCCCCCAAGACCTGCGATTCCAAACGGTTTTCGAGCGTTTCGTAGAAGAACGGCCCGAAATCGGTCCACCAACCGCCCAGCAGCACGGTATCGACATCGGCCAGATTCAGTGCGGAGCCGATGGCCGAGGCCAGCGCGTCGATGGCCCGTCCGACGGCCTCCACGGTCCGCACATCATGGGAATGCCATGCGTCCAACAGACGCTCCAGTGCCTCACCGCTCGAAGCCGCATTCTTTTCGGCCACTCCGGAAGCCTCGACCAGCGCGCGACGGCCAGCATACGTTTCCAAACATCCGCGTCGTCCGCATCCGCACAGCGGACCGTCCAAAGACACCGACACGTGACCGATCTCACCGGCGAAACCGTGGCTTCCCGACACGATCTCACCGTCACGGACGATCGCGCCGCCGATGCCGATATCGCACGACAGATACAGGAAGGAGTCGGCGCAATCCACGCCATCGAACACGTCCGCACGCGCACAGGCATATCCCGGAATCTGCGCGATGGCGGCCAGCTTCGCCTCATTGCACGGGGTAACGTCATACCCTCGCATAACGTCGAACGTGGTCAGATCGACATTCTCCCAACCGAGATTGCGGGCCATGAGCAGCCTCTTGTCGGAGGTGACCAAGCCCGGCAGCGCACACGAGACGCCCGCGATGATGCATCGTTTCGATTCCAGATCCTCAGCCATCGCCTTGGCCATGGCGTCAAGCTTGCCGAATACGACGTCCGGCTCGACGCCGCTCATGTCGGCATCCACCCATTCGTGCCTGAGTATGTCGTGGTTGATGTCCAAAGCCATGCCTCCATAGCCGTCGGTGTTGACCTGCATGCCGATGCCGCACACCTTGCCGCCTCCCAGCATCAACGGCGTGGACGGGCGCCCATAGCTGGCCGAGTTCTGCGGCTCACCCTCCTTGACGACGCCCGCATCGATCAGCAGCGACACCAGCAACGACATCGTCGCCTTGGTCAGCCCGGTCTCCTTGGCAAGATCCGCTAGGCTCATCGGCCCGGAGGCACGCAGTAGCGTGTCGATCACCACCGAAAGATTGTGATTGCGCAGATCGTCCTGATTGATCCTGCGAAGAGATGCCATAGCCGTTCCCGTCCCTGCCCTGTTTGCCGTGTTGCCGCATCAGCATGAATTCCCCGAACCGATGTTCCGGAGCCTTTCCTGGTGCTACACTACTATAGTATAGTTTATTCATCTAACTATTAACCGTGCGCCACCGGCGAACGGCACATGCAAGGAGGCAACACAAACCATGGCAAGGACTCTGGTTGCAGGCGTCGACACATCGACGCAGTCCTGCAAGGTACGCGTGACGGACGCCGAAACCGGCGAGCTCGTCCGCTTCGGGCAGGCCAAACACCCGAACGGCACATCCGTCGACCCCTCATACTGGTGGAGCGCATTCCAAGAGGCCGCCGAGCAGGCCGGCGGCCTGGACGACGTATCCGCGCTGGCCGTCGGCGGCCAGCAGCACGGCATGGTGATCCTCGACAAGCAAGGCAACGTCATCCGCGATGCGATGCTGTGGAACGACACCAGTTCGGCGCCCCAGGCTGCGGCTCTGATCGAAAAGCTCGGCGCAGCGCCCGCACAAGACGGCGAGCCGGAAGACCCAATCGCCCGAGGCAAGCAGCGTTGGGTCAAGGCCGTAGGCTCCTCCCCCGTCGCCTCCTACACGCTGACCAAGGTGGCATGGGTGGCCGAGAACGAGCCCGAAAACGCCAAGAAAATCGCCGCCATCTGCCTACCTCACGACTGGCTGAGCTGGCGCATCGCCGGTTACGGCCCGGTCGCCGACGGCGAGGACGCCCATCTTGAAGCCCTGTTCACCGACCGCTCCGACGCCTCCGGCACCATCTACTACGATGCCGCGTCGAACGACTCCCGCCGCGACCTGATCGCCATGGTGCTCGAGGCCGCGGAAGGCGCCGAAGCCGCGCAATCGCACGCCGAGGCCATCGTGCTGCCCACCGTGCTGGGGCCGCGCGACGCCGCCCCCGTCAAGGCCGATCCGGCCATCGCCGGCAAGAACGTCGAAGGCGGCTGCCTGCTCGCCCCCGGCGGCGGCGACAACGCCATGGCATCGCTGGGACTGGGCATGGCCGTCGGCGACGTGTCCATTTCCCTGGGCACCTCCGGCGTGGCCGCAGCCATCTCCGAGAACCCAACCTACGACCTGACCGGCGCCGTATCCGGCTTCGCCGACTGCACCGGGCACTACCTGCCGCTGGCCTGCACCATCAACGGTTCGCGCATCCTCGACGCCGGCCGCGCCGCCCTCGGCGTGGATTACGACGAACTGGCCAAGCTGGCCTTCGCCTCCAAGCCCGGCGCCAACGGCATCACCCTGGTGCCGTACTTCGACGGCGAACGCACGCCGAACCGCCCGAATGCCACCGCCACCTTCTCCGGCATGACTCTGGCCAACACCACACGCGAGAACCTGGCCCGCGCCTTCGTCGAAGGACTGCTGTGCTCCCAGCGCGACTGCCTGGAGCTCATCCGATCCCTGGGCGCAAGCATCACGCGCATTCTGCTCATCGGCGGCGGCGCGAAGTCCGAAGCTATCCGCACGCTGGCACCAAGCATTCTGGGCATGGACGTGACCCGACCCGCCACCGACGAATACGTGGCCATCGGCGCGGCCCGCCAGGCCGCCTGGGTGCTGTCCGGCGAAACCGAGCCTCCGGCATGGCAACTCACCATCGACGGCGTGGAGACCGGCGAACCGACCGAAGCCGTATACGAAGCCTACGCCAAGGCCCGCGGCTGATTCATCACCGCAGGAATTCAGGCATAGGGCCGGGAAGCTTCCCAACAATGGGGCTTCCCGGCCCTATGCTGATTCATGAACCATACTCATAGAAACGACAATATGAACGACAGCTTCCGTATAAGGCTTTACGCGCTCACCTGCATCGCATGGCTGGAGAAATCGATTTGCCGTCAACACACCCTATGAAACGTTTGCAAAACTACAGCAAACCTTCCACATCGGCGAAGGCAGGGTCATGTTCGGGAATCTCACGAATCACATGCGCTGGATTGCCCACGGCTATGACGTTCTCCGGAATGTCACGTGTCACCACGGACCCGGCGCCGATGATGGAATTCGACCCGATGGTCACCCCCGGCGTGCCCGTCACATTGGCGCCGAACCACACGTTATCACCGATGGTCACGGCACTGGCATGCTCCCAGCCCGCCAGGCGGGTGGCAGCGTCCTTGGCATGGTTGGGTGTGGCGATGGTGCAGCGCGGACCGATCAGACAATCCTCACCGAGCGTCACATATCCGCCGCCGCACACCATGAAATCCTTGTTGAGGAACGTGCCGCGGCCAATGGTCAATCCGATACCGTAGTCGACATTGAACGGCGGCGTGAACTGCACGCCCTCCCCCGCGTCCGGGACCAGCTCGTGAAACAAACGGTACGCCTCGTCCGGATCATCGAAGAAGATGCGGTTGATCTTCGCGCAGGCGCGCATGGCCTCGCCTGTGAATTTCGGCAGCGACTTCGATTTGCGATATTGCGTCGGCTTGCCGGCGAACAGTTTGGTCAGATCCTCGTCGGACGCGATCAGCGCTTCCGTCTCCTGCGTCATATCCGTCTCCTTCATCACATTCCACCGCACTATAGTGAACGCTCACACCATACTATATTCACTTACTTGACCATGACGCATGAAACGTTACCCGGCGTATCGTGGCATCCACCGAACAGCATATATCGTTGACCATCAGGTCCGCATGCCGTCCACTCAGGCAATCCGGAACCGTTCGGATCACCTGTCGCCGCGAAATTCACCCAATATCGATTCATCGCATGGGACAAATCGTAATGCCAGCCTCGAAACGGCCGCCAGCTCGCAGGGAGCGTCCCGAACGAAAACCATAAATCGGACGAATGAAACGCACCGGCATCATCCCCCGGCATATCCACATCGAATCGATATCTGTATGGTTCCGAGCCGCCGCCTGACACCCATGCATCGATCATATCCAGATTGCCGCATTCACCCTCCGGATACGGAGTGCCATCAGGGCCCGGAACCATGAACTCGCCGGTCGTGTTCCCCACCAACAAATCACACGGAACGCGATGTCCCGCAATAAGCGCATCACGGTATTGCTCGACAAGGAATGTCCCATCGACGCAGGGAATCCAATTAGTCATCGGAGCCCATACGACATCATCACCCTGCCCAGACCAATCGCAAGCAGGAAAAGTCACCGCCGCCTCCAGCAGATCAGTCGCAGGAACAGAACGCGCCTCGGCAATCGATTCAACTTCCAGATACTTCAAAAAACGCGCTCCATTTCGCTGCGCATCCTCAAGAGACCACAGATGGCGATTGAACAGACCAGTTCCACCTCCAGACTGCATGATGACGCGTTGGAACAGACCATCGTTCATCGGCGAGACACTTTGCGCCAACGCGCTTGCGGCCCCTGCGGACTGGCCGAACACGGTAATGTTCGCAGGATCGCCACCAAACAAGGCAATATTGTCCTTTACCCACTGAATGCCCATCCGCTGGTCAAGAAATCCGAAATTCGCACAAGGCCGTCCATCAACCGCTTCCTTTTCCAACATGGCATGCGCGAAAAAACCAAACACATTCAACCGATAAGCAATGGAGACCACCACCACGCCCTGACGGGCCAGCTGCTCTCCATTGAACTCCTTCTCACAGGTAGATCCAGTCTGAAACGCTCCACCGTAAAGCCATACCATCACAGGCAGCCCATGCCCATCGCAACGGGAATCCGTACGAATCTCGGAACCACTGCCGCATCCACGCAAGGCCGGCGTCCAGATATTCAGATACAGACAATCCTCAGCCATCGGAGTGTCAGCGTCAATCTGCCATTCCCTGCCGTAGAACTCATCCGAGCCGGGCAGCGGCTGCATCGGCATCGGCGCGAAATCACCGGCTTCGAGCACACCATCCCACGCTTCAGCAGGTTGTGGCTCACGCCAGCGTAACTCATCAACAGGCGGCTTGGCATATGGAATGCCCCGAAACACGGTGATCACAGGATCCGCATCGGAGAATCCGTCGACACATCCTTGACGAATCATGACTTGTCTGCGCATGACTGCTCCTAATCAACCATGGGCAACGGCAGATGAAACGGCGGAAGCAGAACACCGTCCCCGTCGCAGATGAGACCGGATTCCGGGCTGTTGCTCCACGCATACCGCACCTCGTCCGGCATGCGCGACGGTATGCGCGCCACAATATCGCAACCATCCAGCCATGCCTCAGCCCGCACCGAAGTGGCGCAGTCGTGCCACAGGAAATCAATTTCTCGCGGAACGTCACCATCCAACGTCATCAGATGGCGATTCTGCGATTGCATCTGTTCGCCCATGGAATTCCGCCACACGCAGTGCATCCTCAACAATCCATCGTCCGCCTCTGCGGTTTCAACAACCGGCTGAGGCTGAGCCTGCTGGCCATACACAAAATCCATCGCGACATTGAATGCACGATCCGCGATGGTTTTCTTATCATGAGGATGCAAATCATTGCTTTCACCGGCATCAAGCGTCACCACCGCAGCCACGTGTTCAAGTTCGTCCGCCACTCTCCATTCCTGTTCTCGAATAAGCGGCCAACCACCATCCTCGATGGCGTCGATGCCGAATTTCGGAAGCTGGACGATCAGGAATGGCATATCCGGCTGATGCCACTTGCCACGCCACAATTCAATCATGGCTTTCAGCTCATCGCCATAACGCATGGCGTAGTCGCCGGTATTCGATTCGCCCTGATACCACAGCACGGCCCGCACCGCATATGGAAAACACGGGGCGAGCATGGCGTTGTACAGGCCGGTCGGCTTCCATCTGACGAAATCCTCGAATGGGCAAT
>SKEI01001122.1_pt1 | contig 15422 bp, 10 predicted proteins | sample 4826701 | NCBI WGS metagenome assembly SKEI01 (sample SAMN11008813, study PRJNA524170) | human gut metagenome | biome: Human fecal sample; material: Feces; isolation source: fecal sample from pouch patient p2, p6, p7, p14 | host: Homo sapiens | place: Israel: Tel-Aviv | collected 2016-08-31 | reverse complement strand
ACGTTCCACCACCTCACCGGCAGCGATCTTATCTATGGTCTGCTGGTCTAATACTGCAATTTTTCTCAACTTTTATCACCATCTGTTCTTAATCTTGTTTTGCAGGTTATAAAGTGTGTTCATTGCCTCGATAGGAGTCATATTTCCCATATCAAGACCCTTGATTTCTTCTATGATGTCATCATCTTTAACGGTATCAAACAGGGACATCTGTGCCATATCCATCTGATCATATACCGGCTTCTTCTTTTTCGTCGTGGTTAAATCCTTTACTGCTGCCGTAATATCCGCATCACTGAGCTCCTCTACCAGTTCCTTCGCACGCTGGATTACAGAATCAGGCACACCTGCCAGCTTGGCAACCTGAATACCATAGCTCTTATCTGCACCACCCTGAACAATTTTACGTAAGAATACGATATCGTCTCCTTTTTCTTTGACTGCGATACAGTAGTTATTCACTCCTGGGATTTTTCCCTCCAACTCGGTAAGCTCATGATAATGAGTTGCAAATAAAGTCTTGGCACCACAGAGCTTGGTGTTGCTGATATGTTCGATTACCGCCCACGCAATGGCAAGTCCATCGAAAGTACTCGTACCACGTCCAATCTCATCAAGGATCAGAAGGCTTCTTGCAGTTGCATTTCTCAAAATATTGGCAACTTCTGTCATCTCCACCATAAATGTACTCTGACCACTTGCCAGGTCATCTGATGCACCTACACGTGTAAAGATTCTATCAACAATTCCGATGTTTGCTTTTTCAGCAGGGACAAAGCTTCCGATCTGTGCCATCAGTACGATCAGGGCAGTCTGTCTCATATATGTAGACTTACCTGCCATATTTGGACCTGTGATAATGGATACCCTTTTTTTATGGTTGTCCAGATATGTATCATTTGCAATAAACATATCGTTCTCAATCATCTGCTCTACAACCGGATGACGGCCATTCTTGATGTCAATCACACCTGTTGTGTTTGTTTTTGGACGCACAAAATGATTTCGTTCTGCAACCAGTGCAAGAGAAGCAAACACATCTAATGCGGCTACTGCCTTGGCTGTTTTCTGAATACGCACAACCTCTTTACCGACAGTATCACGCACACTACAGAATAATTCATATTCCAGCGCATAAAGCTTGTCCTCTGCACCAAGAATTAAATCTTCCAATTCCTTCAATTCCTGTGTAATGTAACGTTCTGCATTAGAAAGTGTCTGCTTACGAATATAGTTGTCAGGTACCTGGTCTTTAAATGTATTGGTAACCTCCAGTGAATAACCAAATACACGATTATATTTAATCTTCATTGTCTTGATACCGGTACGCTCACGTTCCCTTGCTTCCAGTTCTGAAAGCCATTTCTTACCATCTGTCCTGGAACGGCGGAATTTATCTACATCTTCATTATAACCTTCTTTGATAATACCGCCATCCTTCTGTGCAAGAGGCGGATCTTCCACGATGGCACGTTTAATCAGATCTGTTACATCTTCCAGAGAGTCCATATCTTCATAAATTTTCTGAAGCAGGGGAGTCTTAAATTCTTTTAATACCTGTTTTATATATGGAAGCATTTCCAGTGAAGAAGCAAAAGCGATCAGATCCCGCGGATTAGCTGACTTATAACTGATACGGCTGATCAGTCGTTCCAGATCATAGACAGGTCCCAGATATTCCCTGATCTCGTCGCGAAGCATTCCATTTTTATTTAACTCTTCCAACGCCTCAAGACGTTCCTCGATCTCATCTCTGTCGATCAATGGCTGTTCTACATAACTGCGAAGTGTTCTGGCACCCATGGCAGTCTTTGTCTTATCCAGTACCCAGAGAAGAGAACCTCTTTTCTGTTTTTCACGTAATGTTTCTACAAGTTCAAGATTCCTGCGGCTGGAGCTGTCAATCAGCATATACTTTTCTGCTGCATAGGGACGGATAGTTGTCATATGGGACAAGGCTGTTTTCTGGGTTTCTTTCAGATATAAGAAAAGAGCTCCTGCAGCAATGATCCCGCAGTCATAATCACCAACGCCCAATCCCTCCAGAGAACCTACATGAAAATGATTTTTTAGTGTGCGGCGGCACAACTCGTCATCGAAATACCAGGAATCCAATGAAAAAACACAAATCCCAAGACGGTTCTGCAAGTCATCTGTATCTATATTAGACATATAAAAAGAATCATTACAGATAATCTCTGCAGGAACAAATTTATTGATCTCATCAAGAAGTTTCTGAGGTTTGTCCACCTCAGTAAGGAAACAGTCACCTGTTGTAATGTCTGCAATAGCGCATCCGAAATGTTCTTCCATAGACACAATAGACATCAGGTAATTATTCTTTGTCTCATCAAGAGCAGCAGCATCCAGTGTGGTTCCTGGGGTTACGATCCTTACAACCTCACGCTTTACCAGTCCTTTGGCTTTTTTAGGATCCTCTACCTGCTCACAGATTGCTACCTTATGACCCCGCTCGATCAGACGATTAATATAAGTCTCCGCAGCATGATAAGGGACACCACACATGGGTGCCCTCTCCTCTAATCCGCAGTCCTTTCCTGTAAGGGTAATCTCCAGTTCCCTGGTGACAAGCAATGCATCATCAAAAAACATTTCATAAAAATCTCCCAGACGGTAAAATAGAATGCAGTCTTTATATTGTTCCTTTGTCTTGCAGTATTCCTGCATCATCGGACTCATTGCCATTTAATTGTTATCTCCTATCTTCATAACAGCTCACTACTGTTTTTTATCTCATATATATTGTATTTTTGACATCTTAAGATTTTAACATGAATAAATAGAAGATGCAAGAACTACATTGTTTCCGATTGATTTTTTACTTTTGCAGATGCTATAATTATAGTATTCTCATATATGGAAATCTATCAGAATAGTCTTTGATTTTTATAAAAATCGTACAATTCTGTAAAAAAGAGAGGGAATCTTATGCGTATCCAGAAACTTCACATTAAAAACTTCCGATACATTCGCAGTCTTGAAATCTGTGATATAGAAAATGCCTTAATACTGGTTGGAAAAAATAACGTGGGAAAAACAGCAGTTCTCTGCGCGCTCTGCGCAGTAGGCGGGCAATACGAGATTGCAGAAACTGATTTTAATGAAAAAAAACAAAATATAGAGATTGATATCACTCTTGATATCACACAGGAAGACCTGGAACTTCTTCACAGACTCCGTAAAGTCAGTTCCTACCGGAGAATGGAAATCTGGATGAGGGAATTTCAGAAAAAGCTCCCATCCTATAAAGGTAATATGCTGACATTTTCCTACATTGCTAATTACAATGGGCGTATTCGATTGTCGGATGGATATCACAAAAACAATCCTGCCATTCGAGAAGTTTTTCCAAAGATATATTATCTGGACAGTCAACGTGATCTGAACGGAATTCAGGATAGTCTCTTATCATTTATGGAAGATGATCTGCTGAATCAGATGCGCGCCGACTGCTGCCTTTTTGACCGTTCCAAGAAATGCAATCACTGTTTTTCCTGTATCGGACTGATAAATCAAAAAATGCCGTCTCAGCTAAATGCTTTTGAGACTGAGAAACTTTTAGAATATAAATTGTACCAACTGAATCTTGACAGTTTTTCTCAGCGAGTCAACGAAAACTTTCATAAAAACGGCGGTACATCTGGAACCATCTGTTATGAATTGACCTGCAATACAGACAGGATTTTTCAGGTAAATGCATATCTGGAGTCAAAAGAGTCGCACGTACCGGAACATATTTCTTCTCTGGGAAAAGGAATGCGCAGTATTTATATGCTTTCTCTGCTGGAATCCTATCTGGAGGATGAAGAACGTGTCCCTGGAATGATTCTTATGGAAGATCCGGAGATTTTCCTGCACCCTACCTTACAGAAGAAATCCAGTGAAATTCTGTACAGACTTTCCAGAAAAAGCCAGGTTATTTTTACAACACATTCCCCAAATCTGCTGTTCCAGTTTAACAGCAGGCAGATTCGTCAGATGGTTTTGGATGAGGATGGATATTCAGTGATCCGAAGCCATACAAATCTTTCTGCAATCCTGGATGATCTGGGATTTACTGCCAGTGACCTTCTGAATGTCAGCTTTGTCTTTATTGTGGAAGGTAAACAGGACAAAAGCCGGCTGCCACTGCTTCTGGAAAAATATTATTCTGAAATTTACGATCAGAAAGGAAATTTGTCAAGGATTTCCATTATTTCTACTAACAGCTGCACTAACATAAAAACTTATGCCAATCTTAAATATATCAATCAGACATATCTGCGTGATAATTTCCTGATGATCCGGGATGGGGATGGTAAAGATGCAGAAGAACTGGCTTCTTCCCTGTGCAGGTATTATGAGGCTCGTAACCGTGAGGATATGGACAGACTACCGCGTGTGACTCGAGAAAATGTTCTGATCCTGAAGTATTATTCCTTTGAGAATTATTTCCTGGATCCGAAGATAATGGAAAAAATCGGAGTGATAAAAAGTGAGGATGATTTCTACGAAATCCTGTTGAAAAAGTGGAATGAATATCTATACAAATTAAAAAGCGGTCAGCATCTCACAGAAATGATCGGCCATGCTCTCAAAAATACTACAGATATCAGAGAACATATGGAAGAAATCCGTATCTGTCTCCGCGGACATAATTTATATGATATCTTTTACGGAAGATTCCGTAAAAACGAAACTGAAATCCTCAAATCCTATATAGAGGAGGCTCCAAGGGATACTTTTAAAGATATTCTGGATGCAATTGACCGTTTTGTTTATTTTGAGAACAGAAAAAAATAATTCATGAAGAGGGATGCCACGCATGGCATCCCCTTTTCATCAGGAAACGGTCATTACTTTTCCCATAAACAGTATTTCGTTATTGCTCCTGTCATAGATCAGGAAGGCAAAAGGACGAGTGAGTTCCACATTTTTGATAACTGGTTCTTTCTCCTCTACAGCTGACATACATTCCATGATAACTGCTGTCACCGCTGCTGCTTTCGTGCCGTTTTCATCCAGTTCCAGTTTTGTTTTCTGCAGTATCGTATCTACATTTACATTTTTGTCTGCAATACCGGAGAAATCAGCGTTGCTGGAAAATATATTATCAAGCCCCAGGCTTGAGAGTATGTCATTTAGGATGGCGGTAGTCTCAAAATCAAGTTTTGGCATCTTACATTGTACTTCGTCATACTCTGGCTGAGATTTCAGGAGTCCACCAATATCCAGATCCTCAAGTGTAAAATCGCCTTCATCGACAGGCAGGATTCCGACAAAACTCAGTCCGTTTGCATACTCTCTGTCAAATGCTGTTGCCTTATCATTTTCATAATACCTGTCTCCGGCACAGGTCATGTATTTTGTCTTTTCATTGTTTCCAAACTTCTCTTCTGTATCAGAAACATTCCAGGGTTCTCCACTCCATCCGGACTCAAAATATAGTGAATTAGTTAAGCACAGTCCGGTAGTATCATTGATCAGATCCGGGGTTATGATTTTCGGGATCAGCCCTTCCGTATTTTTGTCACACCAGGAATTAATGATACCGCATGTTTTCTCTGCAGCGGAAAAATCTACATTTTCCACTTCAGCCCCAAAACCGTTCGTTACTGAATTTTTAAATTCTTCCTGTAATGTCAGATTATTATCCACCCAGACTGCATCTGCAATCTTTAATTTTGACTTATATCCGTAACTCTCATCTTCAGTATTATATTCTTTAATCTTGTTCAGATATTCCTTTGCATAAGATGCAAAATCATCGGTTCCCAGGTAATTACATAGAACTTCTTTTGTCTCTCCTTCTGCACCTTCTGCGATCATGCCCAGCGCAAAATTAAGGCTTGTGGGACTGAACATAATATTTTCTCCATTGACTGCCGCAGAGATTTGGTCTGTCATTTTTACGGAATTCTGTAATGTCACGGCTTTGTCGATACTGGCTCCTTTATTACCGGACACCGTGTCTTCATTGCTGCTTTGGATTTCACTGGCTTCTGCGGAACCGGCATATATGCCGACAGCTGGCAGCGCGACAGTCATAGCTGCCAGTATTCCGATTAAGAGTTGTTTTCTTATCATAAGGCATTTCCTGCCACTCAAAGCGTGTGCAAATATACGCACATCGAGATAATGTAGACTCTCACGAGTTCTACTTACTACTTCATCGTGTATGCTTTGGATTGAACGAGATCATATCTACTCACAGGTTCTTGTACACTCCATAGTCGTAAATTCCCGAAATAGCCTTCGGTACATACTCACGTTTGCGTTTCGTTATGCAATTTCGTAAGTCGTGACATCTCTCAGATTTAAAGCAGCATTGAAATCCCTATCTTCGACATAACCACAACTGCATTTAAAGATCCTATCTGAAAGTTTTAAATCTTTCTTGACAGCACCGCAACAGTGACAGGTTTTAGACGATGGATACCATCTATCTACTACTCGAAGTTCAATTCCTTTTTCCCTGCATTTGGCTTGAAGTTTTGTTCTAAATTCATAAAACTTCTGTGATGCAACTGCTTTTGAAAGATGTCTGTTTTTCATCATGCCTTTTACATTTAAGTCTTCAATCGTTATATAAGATGGTTTGGTTTTTACTATCTCAGCGATTGTTTTGTTAATGTAATCAGTGCGGATATTATCTATCTTATGATGAAGTTTCTGTACCTTGCGCTTTTGTTTTTGTAAATTTGCTCTTTGAGTGGACTCTCCTTTCTTTAAATTTTCATATTTTCGCGAGAGACTTCTCTGTTTCCGAATAAGTTGTTTTTCAAGCTTTTTAAGTCTTGCTGATCTGTTAATGTTCTTATAAGTTTTACCATTAGAAACAATGGCGAATTCCTTTAATCCAAGATCAATGCCTATTCCCTCATTAGGATCATCAGTTATTTTGTTATCAGGGATCTCTACAAGAACGGAAACATAAAATCTGTCAGCTTTTATTGAAACGGAACCGCTTTTAATAACATATCCATCTTTTGTGGTTGGGATATATCCTTTTTCTTTGATACGAACCCAGCCAAGTGACGGGATGTTGATCCTATGTCTTTCGCATCGACAATCTTTTGGATTATTCTTTACAAAATACATCTTCACATCAGATCTGCCTTTCTTTTTGAAATTAGGAAAGGCACTTTCATGATTGAAAAATCTTGTAAATGCGGTCTGTCCGTTGTTCACTGCCTGCGTTACTGCTTTTGAATAAGCTTCCTTGATCCATGAATACTCCGGATGTTGTGGAAGATATTCATTATTAAGCCAGACTCTGAACTTATTGCTGCTCATAAATTTTTCGCCATTATTATAAAGTTCTTTATTATGAGCAAGATAGAAGTTGTAGATAAACCTGCAAGTTCCTATTGTCTTACGGATCTTGATCTTCTGTTCCTCTGACGGGTTTATTTCCGTCTTGAAGCTCTTTCGCAATTTCCTCATCCCTCTCTATTTGTTTTTTATACTTACGAAGTCCATACAGCCTGCAAGAGAAAACATGAAGGATCGAAACAATATCCTGTACAAGTTCTTCTTGTGGTGATAGTTCTTCATTATTGACTGCCACTATGGTCGTATTGAACTTCATACAGAATTTTTCAAACCAATCATAACCAAATCTGATAAATCTATCTTTATGGGTGATTATTATGGTTTTGATTTTTCCCTCCATTACTGCATCTAACAGTTTATTCCATTCTTTACGGTTATAATTAAGACCACTTCCATAATCTTCAATACATTGATCAACAATAATTCCTTTAGCATTACAAAACTGTCGTAAAAACGCGACTTGATTTTGTAAATCATCTTTTTGATTTCTTGTAGACACTCTTGTATAAATAACCACTTGTCGCATATCATTTTCGGTATTTATGCCTTTGAATTGAAGATATTGGTCGTAAGTGTAATAACGTCTATCAGTTGGGGTTCGGTCTGCCTTTAGAATCCCTTCTCTGTCCCAGCGTTGTAATGTCTTAACGGATACGCCTAACAGTTCCGCAAAATCTTTTGGCTTATAATTTGTGATATTTGATGTGTTCATAACCTTTTACTCCTTTGAGTATATTTAAACACATTTAATCCTGTTAGTCAATGTATTCAGTTACTTATAAAATCCTCCTATCAACAAATAATATAAAAATATCTACAGTAACTTTTATAGTTCGAGCATCAACATTTTGGAAATAAAAAATGTATAGAAATCAACATTTTGGAAATAAAAAATGTATGTCTATTAACATTTTAGAATATTATAGCACTAATCAGGATATATTAAAGCTGAAAAAGCTTTGTAATGCATCATAGTATAACAACATTTCCATAGCGTTCTGTATATGGCAGCCCTTTTTTTCTTCATCTGAAAAAGTTAAACTTTAAAAAGAGAAAGGGAATAGGGCAAAACCGGATTGAGCAGAATAAACTCAATCCGGTTTTTGGTGTTAAAGATTATATACCTATGATTTTCTAATATCTTAATATTTTTTATTTCTTTTGTAGAAAACAGAATCAGAACAAATGATAGCTGTTGGAGTCACTTATGGCTTTTTTTCGTCAGTACTTGAATATAAAAAACAAAACGCTTCGATCCAACTCTTGCTGAAATGTGTGCTGCCCCGTTGCTTATGGTCACTGGATTAGCTGGTGGCCGTAGTTTATATATATTCAGATGATATCATGTTTTATCATTTCACAGTAACCGTCAGTGCCGCATATACACCATTTTGTGCATATACCCATATCGTACAGGTTCCTTTACCAACTGCCTGGATAAGCCCCTCCGGGGTAACAGTGGCTACTGCTGTATTGCTGCTTTCATAGCAGAGATTTCTGTGGTGTCTGATCTTTTTGTCCTTTTTTATTTCTTTTACTGTGATCTGTGCTGTTTTTCCTTTTTTCAGGGTTATTTTTGAAACATTCTTTTTGTTTCCGATCTTAGTTACGGAAACAGATCTTGCAATTCCGTATTTGCTGCCCTGTGTGATTACATGTATGGAGGCAGATGTATCTGTCACTACCTTTTTGCCATCTACTATCTTATATGCTTTTACGATATATTTATAGAAAGTGCCTTTCTTCAGGTTTTTATGTGTCCATGTACGTCCGTTTGTAATAGTGGCAAGCTTTTTGTATTTGTATGTCTTTGTACTTGTATTGCAGCGGTTTCCATATACCAAATATCCGTCCACACCATCAAGTTTACTCCATTCTAAGGTTATGGAAGTTTTCGTCTGGTTTACAGAACGGACTTTTAAGCGTCCGAACCCTTTTGTTTTGTTAATTACAGGCTTATCAAGGATCTTCACTGTGATTATTATTGAAGCTGTGTTTTTTCCATACTCTGTAGTTACTGTGATTATTGCCATTCCATTTCCGATTGCTGTTACTTTACCATTCTCATCTACAGCAGCAACCATTTCATTGTCAGACTTCCAGATCAGCTTCTGAGCGTCTGCGTTCTCAGGTTCGATCTTAACTTTCAGTTCTGTGGATTCACCAATCTTCGTCAGTGTTTCCTTCTCTGCTTCAATCGAGATCTTCTCAATTTCTACAGGAATCTTTACGGTTACGGCTACCGTTGCGGTATAATTTCCGCTTACGGATGTGACTGTGATTGTAGCTGTTCCATTTCCAACGGCGGTTACTTTACCCTTTTCGTCTACAGTTACCACACTTTCATCACTGGACTTCCATGTTACCCGCGTATTATCTGCATATGATGGAACCACTTCCGCGGAAAGCTGTGCAGTCTCGTCCTTCTTTGTAAGCATAAGGGTGTCCTGAGATACCTTGATACCTGTTACAGGGTAGCTTGGGATGTAGATCGATGGGATTGTTTCTTTTTCTGTGTATCCACAAACCGTACAGGTTCGTTCCTTCTCTCCTTCTGCTCCGATTGATGCCTGTTTTGTCACTACCCAGTTACCAAATGTATGTGCTTCCTGAGTTGTATTCTCATTTCCAATGCTGCAGTGCTCCCAGTGATTTGTTTTATCAAACTGCCAGGAATAAGAATGTTCAAACGCAGGAATTACAATAGATGCTGTCTCTGTGGAATTCACTCCTGCTTGACTTGTAGCTGTTACCTCCACTTTATAGGTTCCCGCCTCAGAGACTGTAAGAGTTTCTCCTGTCTGACTATTCAGGATCTGATCATCTTTATACCATTGATAGCTGTACGTAATGCCTTTATCGTCAAGCACATGCGTTGCCTTTGCCGTTAAAACAATTTTAGAAGACGGACAGCCTTTTTCTTTGTCCGCTGAAACTTGGACTTTTGGCTTTACCAGAGCCCATTTTAAATACTTTCCATCTCTTACCAGTTTGCTCATACCATTTGAATAGAATTGTGACTCAAACGATTCAGCTGCTGAATCATTCTCATATTCAACCGCAATTAAATCAGCTTTTCCATATGTAGGTGTCACCAAAATATGTTTGTCTGATAATTGCAAAGATTTACCTACATATATACGAGGCCCATAATTATTATCATCTGAAAGTGTTACGCTTCCCGTTATTACCGGACTGTCACTAAGATGCAGATCTGCGAAACCGGTATCTTCAGTCAGATTCGGATCCCACCCCATCAAGACGATCGCATTTTCTTCTTCATTCTCTCCTGTTCCGCTGTAATTATTTGTTATCGTTCCACCGGAAATGTTCACATCCATATTATGTTTGTTTCCCCTAGAACATATAGCGAATATACCGGCTCCGCTTCCATTCACATGATTGCCGCTGATAGTTCCACCTTCTATATTAAGCAGACTAGAATCATTGTTCGTTCCCTCTGTGTATATCGCACCTCCACGGTTACCCGCACTGTTATTACGGATTTTTGTATCTCCTTTGATGGTTACTCTTGAACACTTTGCTGAAATTGCACCACCTAATCCGCCCTGGATATTACCGTTTTCGTCAGGAGCTGCTGCAATGGCTGTATTTTTGTTGATGGTTCCAGATTCAATTTCTGCTTCAGAATAAATCAGATAAATTCCGCCACCTTCGCCGCGCATATCTTTAGGAGAAGGTTCTGTTGTTACTGTATTTTGGGTGATCTGGCAGCTTTCCCCATTTATAAACAATTTAGAAATAGACAAGTAGACACCTGCGCCCTGTCCACTTTTATTATGAATAATACTGCCTCCTTTTAAACTTACGTTTGAATCATTTATCGCATATATTCCACTGCCTCTTATTGACTGATTATCACTGATTGTACCCCCGTTTATTTTAATGTTTGAGTAAGACGAAAATATTCCACCGCCATACGTTGCACTATGTCCACTGATTGTACCTCCATTCACATTGACAGTTGCATGTTCCGCATATATTCCACCGCCATATTCAACTGTGTTCTGCTTATCTCCCAGGATTTTACCACCATTCAGATTTACAGTACTATCGTGTGATACAATAATACAACTGTTTCCCGGGAACGGTCCAATCTCAGTACCATCCGCTATAGTCAATGTTGCCAACCTTCCAGTCACTTCAATAGGATAATTAGAGAACTGGCAAGACTTACCATCCGGTGTTTTATTATTTATTATTATGTTTTCTAATGTTACCTTACCTCTACTTATATACAGCATACCTGACATATTGCTTTTTCCAGGGCGAAATGTCACATTGCTCAGTTTGATATCACTATCGACCTCCACACAATCAAGAAGAAAAATATCGCCACCTTGTGCAAGCTCTACGGCTTTCGAAAGAGTATTTACGGCAGACTTAGCACTCTCTCCAGTATTACCATCGTTTCCAGATGACGGATCCAGGTAAACAGCCGCTTTTTCTTCTGTCTGCGCAGCTAGAACGCTGTCATCGGAAAACCCGCTTGCCTCATTTTCGCTGGAAAATCCGGTACGTCCTGAATCTTCGCAGTTATCTTCGATCTCAAAGGTATGTTCTGGCTCCATCATACCTTCGTCTTCTGCATCGGATATTGTAGCTGCCGGAGTCTCTTCTCCTGCATCTTCGGAAACGATCAGCTGACTACCATCAGTAAAAGTGTCTGCCAATACCGGAGTTACCGCCATCGTTGCGGACATAACGATACTCAATGCCCATGAAACAGTTTTTTTGAAACACTTTTTCTTCATACTTCCACCTTTCCTTTCTTTAATACATGATCTTCTACGTCTTGACTCTTTTGTCCTCTTTTTCTGAATTTGATACATAATGCAGTAATCACGACTGCCACAGTAAAGGAAATGACAGCCACCAACACATAACCGCCTGCGTCCTCATGCAGCAGGATTGTGCCGTACATTCCCGTGATGTCTATTGGCTGGCTTTGCATCATCCCCATTGTTCCCACGAGAGACAGGAACAACAGGGTACACAGAACAGACAGCCGGCAGACTGTGCGCCGCTCCTGGCGGCGGTGGTATTCATGCATTCGTTTTTTTACCAATTCGATACGCTTTTCTGTATCATACATGCCTTCCATCCTCCTTTCACAAAAAAGTCCTAAAAAGTCTTTCACTTATATAGGTACAAAAAAAGCGAAAAACTCTCACCTGAAAATCAAATTTTTTCAAAAAAATTTGAGAGCTGCCGAAACAGCTCCCAAAAGCGGAAAATCAGGTTATATTATTGTATTGAACTGCGGAAGATCAGTTTTCCCGCTGCCAGGATCAGTACAGGCAACAGATAAGCAATATACTGTGCTGCACTGCCATAGGCGATCAGAAGATTATAAATTGCGTGAAAAGTGATTGCTGCTCCCAGCAGACCGCAGGTTCCGGCAATCTTCAGCCATGTTCTCTGCCACACATATGCAAGACCACCGCCGACAATGGCTCCACAGATCACATGCATGGCTCCAGTCCCAATACCACGGAAGAAAATAAAAGAAAAATGTCCGGCTCCGTTTTGGATCAGGTAGCAGACGTTCTCAAATGTGGCAAAGGAAAGAGCTATAACTACAGCTGTATTTTTTATCTGCTCTCTTTTCGGCTCAAATATCAGCAGATAAAAGAGCAATGGCAGAAATTTCATCACTTCCTCCACCACCGGGGCGATCTCTGTAGTAGTGGTAAAGGTGTCCGCTCTATAAAGTGCGGCAAAAAAGGTGTTGATGTAAGCAGACAGCAGACAGGCACCCATTCCGGCAAGGCAGAACAGAAAGAATTTTCTCTGCCGCTTTCCCATACACAGAGCCGCGATCAACAGGGGCGAAGCAATGCAGAGAAATACATTTTCAATATAGGTCATGTCTGCACCGCCTTTCCTGTGGCCGGGAGCAGTGCGAACAGGCAGCCTGTAAGCAGAAGATCAAACCAGCAATAGGGATTGGAAATGGAATAACCCGGCCACAGACAGCCGGAGAGCCAAAGAGCATACTCCACCGCCACATAGCACAGCACCCCAATGTGAAAATACCGGATCTTACGTGCCGTTCCCGTCTGTATCAGAGCATAAATAAGCCCTCTGATGGAATGATAAGAAACAACGATCATCATGCTACACCAGAGCAAATTGGAGAGAACATCCCCAAAGGTACAGTAAAACACACAAAGCGGAACGCCGATCAGAGGAGCTATCAGAGATTTCCGTGTCGAAAAGTCTCTTTCCTCTGCAGAGGAAAGGGTGTATTGCAGAAGATAAAGAAAAATCACGCTGGCTATCCAGCCGAACTCTGACACATAAAAGACCTGCGGCGTTTCAGAAAACAGAAGCAGATACAGCGTCCAGTAAAGAGAGCCAAGGGCAAAGCAGCCGTAAAAACAGGTCAGCAGGAAACAGGTCTGTTTTCGATCTTTCAGATACCAGATACCACTCAGACAAAAGCCCAGCAGGGTGACAGCGAATTGAAAAAGATTATTGATCAGCTCCATCTCCATTGTCCCCCTTTTGTTCCTCCGTCTGCTCCTCTTTGTTCAGCTGATGGATGCGAAAACACAGAATAGTCACGCACGCGCCGAGAACAAAAGCCAACAGTCCGATCACTATATATCCCAATGCGGTGCTACCGCCCAAAATTGTTGCCGCAGTTTCAAAGTCTGAAGAAGTACCGGGTTCGATCTGTCCGACAATACTGGACATGGCAAATGAAACCCCAACGATTACTGCAAAACATGCCGCTATACAGACAGCAGAGATAATCCGTCTGCGCCGCAGTCTCTGCTGTTGTTCTTTTTTTGCAATACGCCGTTTTACCTCAGCAATCCGTTCCTCATCTTTCAGCATTTGTAATACCCTCCCGTTTCAATAATCCGCGTAAACGCTCTTTCCCCCGGTACACCATATTTGTGATCTGCTTTACACTTTTCCCCATAACCTCAGCGGCCTGTTGATAGCTCATGCCCTCAAAATAGGTCAGATAAAGAGCCTCCCGATAATCTGGATTTAACTCGTCCATGCAGAGATGCAGGATCTGGTTTCGCTCTTTTGTGCGGACGACCTCCTCCACCAGCGTTTGTGCCTCCGGTTCTCTGGCCAGGTCGTCAAGACTGAAGAAAATCCGCCGTCTGCTTTTGTGGCGCAAAGCCATGTGCCGCGCTGCTTTATAGAGGTAAGCCTTAAAACATCCGTCCCGGATGCGGGGCTTTTTCGTAAACAGCCAGGAAAAGGTTTCCATCATTAAATCCTCCGCTTCATGGACGTCATGCAGATAACCATCGATGTATAAGGTCAGCGGGTCGCCGTATTTTTTTATTAATAGTTCAAGTCCTGTCTCATCACCGCACAGATATTGCCCATAAAGTTCTTCATCAGTGACCATATCATTCTTCCTTTCCAAGTATTACTCCTCTATTGTCAGATGAAAGCTCCAGGTTCGTGAATCATTTTTGTCTGCGAAGACATACAACATGTCAGGAGAAATCCCTGACAAAAAAATAACCAGAGCCTAAGCTCTGGTTAAATTCTCACTATTTTGTAGCAGCCAGTACGGGAATCGAACCCGTGTTTTCGCCGTGAGAGGGCGACGTCTTAACCCCTTGACCAACTGGCCATTTGTTTATCTGTCGTTTGCTCTTCGCTGTCGACTCGTTTAATATACACCATCTTTTTCTAAAATGCAAGTACTTTTTTAAAAAAATTTCAATTTTTTTATTTTTCTCGAATTTTTCGTTCAAAAAGCCCTGTATTTATGCGGTTTTTGCCACAAAAAAATTTTTATTTTTTTGTCCCAGAGAAGAAATGCCATGGCAGCTCCACCGCTTTCCATGGCATTTCCCAGTTATTTATTTCTGTTTCTGACTGTTTCTTATTCCTCTATATCCTCCGCAGGCTCTGCCGGAATGAATACGCGGGATTTCTTTTCTTCGTGTTTATGAAGTGCTGCTTTCTCAGTTGCCTCCATACAGAATTCCATCTGAGAGTTAATCTGGGCTTTGCCTCGTTTATCCGGCTTCACATAAGTTCCATCCGACTGCAGGATATGAGCTTTTACATTATCCTTAAAC
>SKEI01001115.1_pt1 | contig 15513 bp, 12 predicted proteins | sample 4826701 | NCBI WGS metagenome assembly SKEI01 (sample SAMN11008813, study PRJNA524170) | human gut metagenome | biome: Human fecal sample; material: Feces; isolation source: fecal sample from pouch patient p2, p6, p7, p14 | host: Homo sapiens | place: Israel: Tel-Aviv | collected 2016-08-31 | reverse complement strand
ACGCCGTGAAGCCCGAGCCATACTCACCACCGCGTATGGCAACCCCCACTGCGCCCGCTATGAGCGAAACCCTCACCCAACGTAAGCGGGAAATGCTTAAACGATGCACGGACGCCGCGCAACAGCTCGGAAAGCCGGTGCTCTTCGGCATGACCACATCGCTGATACTGCAATCCGTGCCGCTTCCCAAGGATTGCGATCTCAATGCCACCGAGCTCCATACCGTCTCTGACTCGCATCGCACCCGGATACGCGCCGTCGTTCCGCCAACAACACCGCACATCTGGAAACCGCTAAGCGCCGCGCACAATGCACGTATCAACAAGCATGTGCACGCGCTGAATCTGGTACATACTTGGGCGCAGCTCGCCGCTCACATGTCATTGGAATCATTGGTCATACTTGGCGACGCAACCCTTACGGCAATAGCGCGCAAGCCGAGCCTATCGGGCGGCCGCACCGCCGACGAAATTTATCAGGACTTTGTGCGGCAGGTCAGCGAACTTCCGAAATTCAACGCGAAAGCCACATGCATGATCGCACTTGAATTTATTGCACCGCGCGTGGATTCTCCGATGGAATCAGAGACCCGTATCACAACCACGCAATACGGGCTTCCACGAGCCGTGACAAATTACACAGTGCCCGGCGCGACGTTCAGCAATGGTGCGCCGATAACACTCGATCTCGCTTGGCCCGAATTCCGCGTCGCCATCGAATATGACGGCGATCATCATCGCACAGACAAGGCCCAGTGGCGGCGAGACAACGACAAGCGCGAACTGTTACGGCATCATCATTGGATCGTCCTCATCGCCACCGCCGCGAATATGGCTGATGAACCGTCTCAAGCCGAACTCGCCTACCGAGCCGGGCGACAGCTGGCGTTGCGAGGCGCCATATTCGATTTCACCTTGACAGCGACGCCGCTCAATGAACTTGCCCGGCGGAAACGACGGAAATCCACCGGGGCGCACTGAGCTGACATCGATACGATTGCGCGCGCTTGCTGCGACGCATATGCCATTCATCGCACCCCATTTGGTCGCGTGGCCCCGACCGCATGGCACTGTTGTGTGTCACACGCCATGTTACGTCCGGCGAATCCGCACATCATCTGCGTTGCGTACTGCCATATTATGCGGTTCGCGATATACGTCACGGTGTCCGATGTCCTGGTAACGACGTCAATCGATTTATGTGTGTACCGGGCCAGATTTTGTTGTCCCGGTTCTCCATTTCGCCTCTTTTTGAGCAACCGGGACAGAAACACCCTCGAAAAATCGCCAATTCGGCCCTACCGCACAATATCCGCCATCACACATCGGCGGAATTCCGGGCTTCTGGATTTGCATACATTGAGCGCTCACGGGATGGTCTGTCCCGGTTCCCCAAAAGAGGCCAAAATCACGAACCGGGACAACGAAATCTGGCCCGGTTCGCACGTCAATCGGTTGCCGTCACCACCGGGACACCGACTGCGCATAGATAAGATGCTTCAATGCTTAACAGGCATGCGACCATACCGCGATAGCAACGTTTCGCTGGAAGTAGAGGAATCAAGCAGCACCCCCCAAACCGGAAGCATGGAGGAATCCTGCAATGCTCCGAATCACCGCGCCCCGTGCTTGGTGTGGCGGATCACGGCTTCGAGCGGCGTGGATGTAGCTGGACAGCAGCGTAACTTGCGTTGCATGATGCGGCCCAAAACGAAGAAACCCGGCGGAGGGGGCCGCCGGGTGAGAGAGAAGAGAGAAGAAGGGTTCAGTTATGGGGTTCGGAAGAACCTCGCCACCGGTATGAACTTCATTCCGTTGACATCTTCTATATAACCGTCTCTTTCTTGGGGATTCGATGTGCTTGTCTGAGAAAAGTCTTGGCAAACTGTGACGGGTTTGTAACGCCGCCCGACAACCGGCCTCGCATTGTCGGGGCTAGGCCGCACATACGGCAACGGGCCACCCCGCAACACTTCATGTGCGAGGTGGCCCGTCAGCTACGAGCTAGCAATGCCGAATCACTCGGCGGCGAGCTTGGCCTTCTCGGCGGCCAGACGTTCGGCTTCGGCGGCACGGCGAGCAGCCAACGCTTCATCGAAGCGAGCCAGCTCCTCTTCCACGGCCTCGGTCGGAATCTTGGCGAAGATCGGTGCGGGCTTAGGCACCATGGCGCCGACCTCGATTGCCTCGCTCTTCCACGGGTGCACGTTCACACCGAGCTCGTAATCGCCGGTGATGATCGGGTACGTGAAGCCGGGCTTGTCGAGATCCTCGACTTCCTTGAGCTCCGGCAGCGGCGAGAAGGTGCCGGTGCCGCCGAGCGCCTCCCACACCTTCTGTGCGGAGTGCGGCAGGAACGGCGCGAGCAGGTGGTTCGCGTCAGACACGGCCTGAGCGGCCACGTGCAGCACGGTGCCGAGACGAGCCTGGTCGTCCTTAATCTTCCACGGTTCGGTGGCGGAAATGTACTTGTTGATGTCGCCGACCACACGCATCGCCTCGGACAGGGCGTGCTTCTGGTGGTGGGTTTCGATGGAGGAGCCGACCACGTCGAACGCGGCGGAAGCCTCTTCCAGAAGGCCACGGTCTTCGTTGGTCATCGAATCCTCGTCCAGCGGCGGAATCTCGCCGAAGTTCTTGTTGATGAGGTTGGCCACGCGGTTCACCAGGTTGCCCCACGAGGAGGCGAGCTCCTCGTTGTTGTGGCGCACGAACTCGGCCCACGTGAAGTCGGAATCCGAGGATTCGGGGCCGGCCACGGAAATGTAGTAGCGCACGGCATCCACGGGGTAGCGGGCGAGGATGTCCTTGACGTAGATCACGATGCCGCGGGAGGAGCTGAACTTCTTGCCTTCCATGGTCATGAACTCGCTGGCCACCACCTGCTCAGGCAGGTTGAGCGGACCCATCGGGCCGGTTTCGCCGCCCTTGGAGCCCTTGCCGTTGTACGCCAGCATTTCGGACGGCCAGATCTGGGAGTGGAAGGTGATGTTGTCCTTTCCCATGAAGTAGTAGGCCGGGCAGCTCGGGTCGTTCCACCATTCGCGCCACTTCTCCGGGTCGCCCTGACGGCGGGCCCATTCGATGGAAGCCGACAGGTAGCCGATCACGGCGTCGAACCACACGTACAGCTTCTTGTTCGGGTTGTCAATCCAGCCCTTCACCGGCACCGGGATACCCCAGTCGATGTCACGGGTGATGGCGCGCGGCTTAACTTCCTTGAACAGGCCGAGCGAGAAGTTGATGACGTTGGTACGCCAGCCCTTGCGGGTCTCCAGCCACGCCTTGTTGGCTTCGGCGAGCGCCGGCAGGTCGAGGAAGTAGTGCTCGGTCTGCTCGAAGCGCGGGGTTTCGCCGTTAATCTTGGAGACGGGGTTGATGAGCTCGTCCGGGTCGAGCTCGTTGCCGCAGGCGTCGCACTGGTCGCCACGCGCACCTTCGGCATGGCAAATCGGGCACTCGCCCTCGATGTAGCGGTCGGGCAGGGTGCGGCCGGTGGACGGGCTAATCGCCACCTGCTGGGTGCCCTTGTAGATGTAGCCGTTCTCCAAGCACTGCTTGAACATCTCCTGCACCACGTGCTCGTGGTTACCGGTGGTGGTGCGGGTGAACAGGTCGTAGCTCAGGCCGAGGTCGCACAGATCCTTGGCGATCACGCGGTTGTAACGGTTGGCCAGTTCCTGGGCAGTGAGACCTTCCTTCTCCGCCTCGACGAGAATCGGGGTGCCGTGCTCGTCGGTGCCGGACACCATGAGCACATCATTGCCCTTCATGCGCTCGTAGCGCGCGTAGACGTCGGAGGGCACACCAAATCCCGCGACGTGGCCGATATGACGGGGGCCGTTTGCATACGGCCAAGCAACATTCACCAAAACATGACTCATAAGGCTTGATTATCCGGCGCGGCGGGGACACGCCCGGATAGCTGCCGCGCCGCCATCCTCATCCCACTCACCTATCCACCCGCAACTTCCCCACATACTTATCTGTACACCTCTTGCGCGCTTATCCACATACGCATTCGCACACGTATCCACGCACCCATCCGTACGCACGTCCACGCACATCCGCACACACTTCCGCCTGCCAATATCCACCGAGTTATCCACATCATTTGCGCACCTAGTAAAGTTATGCACTTATCCACCGTTTTCGCTTATCCGGTGGCGCGCAAGCCGCATTTCTGCATATTGTTCGGTCATGGATATCACAGCAGGTCCGATGACGGACATCACAACAGTCGCCTCGCCGGCAACCGCGCAACCTGCGGTGCCGCCGATACTGTTTACCAAGGATCTGCCGGGACCGCTCAGCCTTAACCGTCTGGCCGCCTTCGGCACGTTACATAAGCTCGACGATTCCGCCGGCTACTGGATCGAGCATTCGGGCACACTGTATGGTCGCGCGAAAATCGTCGCGGAGGTCGCCCCGTTTGGCACTGTGGTGTGTTCGATGACCGCCGCTTGGGTATGGCTGGGAGGCCCCGACTTTCCGAGTACCATAGACGTGATTTCCACATCGCACTTCCGCTCGGCATCCGTCAGCCGCCGTATCCGCGTATTCAAAAGATTGACGTTGCCGGAGCAAATCATCAAGCTCGGCGGGCTGCCTGTCACCACGCCAGCCCGTACGGCTTGCGACCTGGTGATGAGTCCTGAAGACATCCCCGATCCTTCCACCGTCAACGCACTGGTGTGCCAGCTGATGTCCGCGTACCAGTTTCGGCCAAACGACTGTCTGCAAATCGTCAAGGAGCATCGGCATCACAAGTACGCCGGACGCGCACGCATGTTTTTTGAATCGGTGCAGCAGGAGATGGACGAACCGGCTTTGGAGCAATGCGCATGACGAGGGGGTTCATTGTCAGAGGCCATCGCAGAGGCCGCCATGCCGCTCACCGTTTACGGCATTTGCGGCAGGCGCAACGGTTGCCTCGCCACGCGGCGGCGGCACACTCATCCGAATCCGCATCGCGCGCAATCTCGGATATGACCGCGCCGCCTGAACCGCCCATCAGACTTACGCCCGCGGTGGCATGTTCGCCCGATACGGATGTTGCCGTGCTCTGGCACATCGCATATCACGTGCCCGAACTGCGTAAATGGCTGGTTGCCAATCCCAAAGCCGACGCGCCTTTGCTGGAATTGGTCTCGCAGCGTGGTGGGCCCGGGGTCCGGCAGGCGTTGGAAATATTGTTCGAGTCGATGGAAGCGTAACGGGGAGATAATCGCCGGCTGCTGCGCTATCCCTTGATTTTCAGCACAGCCGCATACACCTGCTTGCGATTGGCCAACGATCCGTCAGCCAGTGGATGCTCCTGCACCACTTGCGCGATGGCGTCCTTGATACGCAGGCCGTCCTCCAAAGCACGGTCGATGGAGAGCACGGCCATGTCATCCACGCTCAACGTGCTGGGCGCGGCCGCTTCGGCCTCCTCGTTGGACGCGCCGCCGATGACCAGCACCATCTCGCCCCGGGGCGGATCATCAATCACACTTTGGCGAATCTCGTCAATCGGGCCGCGACGAATCTGCTCATACTCCTTGGTGAGTTCGCGGCACAGGGCCATCGGGCGATTCGGGCCGAACGCGTCCAGCAGATCGTCCATCGAATCGGCAATGCGATGAGGCGTCTCGTAGAACACGATGGTGCGGCGCTCGGGCAACAGCGTGCGCAGATACTGCACGCGCTCGGAATGCTTTCGCGGTAGGAAGCCTTCGTAGCAGAAGCGGTCGGTGGGCAGGCCGGAGAGGGCGAGCGCGTCGAGCACAGCGGAGGGGCCGGGCGCGCAGGTGACGGGCAGACCGCGTTCAATGGCACGGCGCACGATGGCCAAGCCGGGGTCGTTGATGGTGGGCATGCCGGCATCGGACACGACGAGCACGGTGGCGCCGGTTTCGACCTGGTCGAGCAGGCCGTCGGCCTTGTCGCGCTCGTTGTGGTCGTGATAGGCGATGACGCGACCGTTCACATAGACGCCGAGGCGACGGGCGAGATCGTAGAGGCGGCGCGTGTCTTCGGCGGCCACGATATCGGCCCGTTCCAAGAGGGCCACCAGACGGGCTGAAGCGTCGCCGACATTGCCGATCGGGGTGGCGGCGAGCACCACGGTGCCGGCGGGGATGGGCCCGGCCGATTCGCGGGATTGGGCGACGGCGGATTCGCCGGCATGAACTTCATCATTGCGTTCAGGCACTTGCGTCACGCTACCGTCAGCGTCATACTGCTCATTCAACTCATCTGCGCTTGTCATACTCCCAGTATTGCCCATGCCACAGAGCAATCCACGACAATCCATGGCGAAATCGAGGCATTCTCCCTTTGCAGGGGCTGATTTCACATGTTCCGGAGGTCTACTTCCGTTTCAAGGGGCTCCTCATCCGGTGAAGCACCAGTACAAACGGCTTTGACGCAACGCTATTCCGCCATTTTGGCGGCGTATCTACTTGACCATCAGCCCCTCGAAACGCAAGTAGACCTCCGGCAAACCCCAAATCAGCCCCTTGAAACGCGAGATGGCAGAATTTCAACGAAAACAAAATGAAAAGACCCTCTGCGGTGGAATGAATGCAGAGGGTCTCGTGGAGCTGACGGTAGTCGAAACCGCGACCTCTTCGATGCGAACGAAGCGCTCTACCAACTGAGCTACAGCCCCTTGGATGTTACTTTGCTCCGCAAAGCAACTCGCAACAATATAGTACGGAGTGCGGTCAAACGCAATTTGACGCCGAAGTGTCGCACGCGTGTCGACACGGTAACGTTTCGGTGTCGCCGGTTGGGCCGCCGCAAGCGCAGCATCGTCCCAGCCGTCTGCCGGCGCAATAGCTCGAACTAAGATCACCACTCCGCCTGGATACCAGGGATACCGCGGCGGCTTGTTCAGTGTCGCAGACGGGGCAAGTCACCCACACCGCTCCGCATGGATACCGCGGCGGCACCCGGCAACGTCATCACGTCTCCAGCACGCCCAGCACCTTCTTCTCGTTGTAGAACGCGAACACGATGCCGCCCAAGCCGCACAGCACGGCCGCGCACACGGCGGCGATGCGGTAGCCCGCGCCGGACGCCATGCCGATGGTGGAGACGCCGGTGAACAGCAGCATGGCCACGGACTGGCCCATCTTCATCGCAAAGGTGCGGGCCGCGTAGAACATGCCCTGACGGTCCTGGCCGGTGGTCTTGGAACTGGCGTCGGCGATATTCGCCACGATGGCCTGCGGCAGGATGCCGAACGCGGCCATCGGAATCGCGCCGACCACCGAGAGCACCAAACCCTGGGCCATCGCCGGAATGAAGCCGAGCACGGCCGAACCAAGGGCGCCGGCAAATGCGAACGCACAGGTGAAGATCACGAAGGCAACCAGCAGCAGCCTCTTCTTGCCGACCTTATTGGCCAGAATATTGACCGGCAGATAGAACAGCACAGAGACGCCGGTCATGAGCACGAAGTAGATGGTCGTGGTGGTTTCCGGCAGCTTGAGCAGGCTGGTCACGAAGAACGGCAGACCGGTCTGGAAGGTGGTGATGGCCACCCAGTAGACCACGTCGGAGCATACGAACTTGCGGAATTCGCCGTCGCCGAACGTCTGCTTCAGGGATTCGATGGTCGATTCGGAGGGGGGATGGGAGTTGACGTAGTCCTTCTCGCGGATGGCCAGCGGCGGCACCAGCATGCACACGAACGCCACGGCGGCCATGATGGTGAAGGTCACGCGGATGGCGGTGATGCGGCCCATCATCGGCACGAACGCGCCCCAAATCACCGGCGCCACGTACGCGATGGCCGTGCCGGCCACCCAAGTGAAGGAGATGGCGGTGGAGATGGTGAGTTGCTGCTTGGAGTCGTGGCCGAGTTCGGCGATGAGCGCGTTGTACGGCGTGCAGTAGAACGTGAGGGCGATGTAGTAGCCGATCACGGTGACGAACAGGAACGCCGCGTTCACCCAGCTGGTGCCGTTGATCGGGCTCCAGAACACGAGCACGGTGACCACCGCGAGCGGCAGGGCGGCGAATTTCAGGAACGGCATACGGCGGCCGGATTTGGCGTCGCAACGGTCGGAGAGAGACGCCACGGCCGGGTCCACGAACGCGTCGAAGAATCGGGCGAAGGCGGTGATGCCGCCCACCACGGTCACGATGCCGAGAACGACCAGGCCCTGCGGCACGAATACGGTCTGACCTTGGGAGATGGTCTCCTGGTCAGGTTGGTAGAAATACACGAGCCAGTTGGAGATGATGCCGGAAAGCAGCGCCCACCCGAACTGGCCGACCGCAAACGCCCACACTTTGGCGATGGGGAGATCTCTGATGGCTGACTTCGCCGGTGCAACTTGCACACCCGTTACACTTGCTGTAGTCGCATTGCCCATTCTCACAACCTCCGAATCAACATTGACACAGTGTCAAAATCCAGTATACACCGGCACACCATGCGCTCTACGATAGTGGGCATGACAAGTCTGACCGAGCAACTGCCATACGTATACGCTTTTCCTGATGCGTTGGGGACCGGATTACTGGTGCACACCGAGAGCGTATTGGACGATGAGATACGCGATCGTATTGGCTCGTTCATCCATGAATATGAGGTTGTATTATCTCGATTCCGCGATGATTCCATCGTCGGCCGGATGCGCACGGCCGCACATGGCGGCACGTTCGATTTTCCCGACTGGGCATCGGGTCTGTTTGGCCTGTACGACCGCCTGTTTGCGGCAACCGATGGGGCGACCGACCCGTGCGTGGGCGAGGATTTGATTCGGCTTGGCTATGACGAGTCGTATTCGTTTACGCCTGCGCCAGATGCCGCTGAACATGCAGGCGCGATCCACGGACGAGCCATTTGGTCAGCCGACGTTGAGCGGCATGGCACCACACTGGTGACGCGCGGACCGGGCGCGCTCGATTTCGGCGCGTGCGGTAAGGGGTATTTGGTGGATTTGCTTGCGGGGATGTTGGGTGATGGCGCGGGTCACCCTCAACCCATTCAATACGTCATCGACGCCGGGGGTGATTTGCTAGTGCACACGGACGAACCAATCACCATCGCCCTTGAAGATCCTGCCGATCCGGCCAACGCCGTAGGTACGGTCGAAATCAGCCACGGCGCATTCTGCGCGAGCTCCCCCAGCCGCCGCCACTGGTCTGACGCCGCAGGTCACCAACTTCACCATCTGCTCAACGCCATCGACGGACTACCGGTTGACGATGTAGCCGCCACATGGGTGGCCGTCACGCCGCCATCGAGCGCCATAACCACGAAGACATCGACGCATGGCAGCAATGCCTCGACAACGGCAAACCGCGATACCGACGATTCGTCGAACACCGTTGCGGCACACGTCCCTGTCACACTGGCCGACGGCCTCGCCACCGCCCTGTTCACCACCCCGGCCACCCAGCTGCGCGCTCACTTCCCCTTCGAATGCGCCATTCTCAACGCCAACCGCACCGCCGCCCAATCCCCCAATTTTCCCGGCGGCTTTTTCACACACTAATGTACGAAATCATCAGTATCACATCCCTCGGGTGGACCGATGGGTTGCTCCCCTCAGTCAGCTACGCTGACGGCTCCCCTCGGAGAGGGGAGCCGAGTATAGCTAATCCGCTAATCCGCTAACGCAGGAAACAATCCGTCAGTCAGCGAGTGCGAACTGGCTGTTGTACAGGTCGGCGTAGAAGCCGCCCGCCGCCAGCAGCTCGTCGTGCGTGCCGCGCTCGATCACGTCGCCGTGGTTCATGACGAGAATCATGTCGGCGTCGCGAATCGTGGAGAGGCGGTGCGCGATCACAAAGCTCGTACGCCCCACGGTCAGCGCGTCCATGGCCTTCTGGATCAGCTCTGCGGTGCGGGTATCGACCGATGAGGTGGCCTCGTCGAGAATCAGACTCGGCGCGTCCTGCACCATCGCACGGGCGATGGTGAGCAGCTGCTTCTGGCCCTGGGAGAGCGACGACTTGTCGTCGAGCACGGTGTCATAGCCGTCCGGCAGCGAGCGGATGAAGTGGTCGAGGCCCACGGCCTTGCACGCATCCTCGATCTGCTTGTCGGTCACGCCGGGCTTGGAGTAGGCGATGTTCTCGCGCACAGTGCCGCGGAACACCCACGTATCCTGCAGCACCATGGAGAACTGGTCGTGCACGTTCCAGCGCGGCACGGACTTGGTGTCCACGCCGTCAATCGCGATCGAGCCGCCGGAAATCTCATAGAAGCGCATGAGCAGGTTGACCATGGTGGTCTTGCCGGCACCGGTCGGGCCGACGATGGCGACCTTCTGCCCGGCCTTGACGGAGGCGGAGAAGTCGTGGATGATCGGCTTGCCCGGTTCGTAGCCGAACTGTACGTGGCTGAATTCCACGTCGCCCTTCACTTCGTGGCCGTTGGTCCCAAGCAAAGCGGACTTGCCGGATTCGTCCTCCATCTCCGGCTCCTCAAGGAAGCCGAACACGCGTTCGGCGGCCGCCGCGCAACGCTGCAGGTTCTGGAAGGCCTGGGCGAACTGCGCCAACGGCTGGGTGAACAGGCGGACATACATCATGAACGCCACGATCACGCCGAACTCGATCTGCCCGTCGAGCGCGAGCGCCGCGCCCACCACGCACACCACCACGTAGCCGAAGTTGCCCACGAAATTCATGAGCGGCATCATCAGGCCGGAGAGGAACTGCGACTTCCAGCCGGACTCGTAGAGGTCCGAGTTGTACTTCTCGAAGCGACGAATCGAATCGGCCTCGCCGTTGTATGCCTTGACGATGAGGTGACCGGCGTACATCTCCTCCACGTGGCCGTTGACGTCACCCAGCGCCATCTGCTGCCGGGCGAAGTACTTCTGGGAGGACTTCATGATGGCCATCATGATGATCAGGCCGATGAGGCTGGCACCGATGGCGCACAGGGTCATGATCACGTTGTTGTAGAACATCATCACCAGCGCGCCCACGAACAGCGTCACCGAGGTAATCAGCGAGCCGAGCGACTGCCCCAGCGTCTGGCCGATGGCGTCCACATCGTTGGTGATGCGGGACAGCACGTCGCCGTAGCTGACCTTGTCGAAGTATTTGAGCGGCAGTTTGTTGATTTTGACCGAGATGGACTCGCGCAGTCGCTGGGCGGTGCGCTGGGTGACGTTGGCCATCATCCAGCTTTGCACGTAGCCGAGCACGGCGTAGCCCACGTACAGGGCCACCAAAGTCCAGGCGATGTGGCCCACCGTGCCGAAATCTACCGAGTTCATCACCGGTCTGCCGTTAACGATGGCGGGCAGACCTTTGACGATCTCGTTGGTCATGTCCTTGAGCTTGTCCGGGCCGACGATCTGGCAGACGGTGCCGGCCGCGCCCAGGATGAGCGCGATGATGATGACGGGAAGATAGTTGCGGCAATAGTTCACGAGCTTGCCCATGACTTTGCCGAAATCATGGGGCTCTTCGACGGCACGCCTGCCGCCCATTGGTCCTCTTGGCATTTGTTTTACTCCTTAAAAGTCCGTATTGACCTCCCTCTGATGAAGGAGGTGGCGCGAAGCGCCGGAGGGAGAGAAGCCGTACGCGACTACCCCTCAGTCAGCTGTGCTGTTTTATTCGCTCGCTTATCAGCTCGTCTTCGCCTGGGAACAGCCCACTGGGCTGTTCCCTTTACGGCTCAGCCCCTGACATGGGGAGCTACCGCTGCCGCCCCCCCTACGCCGTAAGCTCCGACTGGCTGAGCTGGGATTCGGCGATCTGGCGGTATACGTCGCAGTTGTCGAGCAGTTCCTTGTGCGTGCCCTGACCCACGACCTTGCCGTCGTCGAGCACGACGATGCGGTCGGCGTTCATGATGGTGCCGATGCGCTGGGCCACGATGAGCTTGGTGGAATCCTTGGCCTCGCGGGCGAGCGCGTCGCGCACTTCGCGGTCGGTCTTGAAGTCGAGCGCGGAGAACGAGTCGTCGAAAATCAGGATTTCCGGGTGACGGTACACCGCGCGCGCAATCGACAGGCGCTGCTTCTGGCCGCCGGACACGTTCGATCCGCCTTGGGCGATCGCGGCGGAATACCCGCCGTCCATGCGCGCCACGAACTCGCTGGCCTGCGCCACGTCGGCGGCGGCCCTGACGCGCTTCAGCTGCTCGGCCGGTATATCGGCACCTTCCGCGGCCTCGCCAGCGGCGATCAACGCGGCCTCGCGCTTGCGCCCGGCCGGGGTGGAGGTATCGGCCATCTCGCCCTCCGCCGGGTCGCCCGGCTGATCGCCGTAGCTCACGTGGGAGGCCACGGTGCCCTTGAACAGCACGGACTGCTGCGGCACGTAGCCGATCTTGTCGCGCAGGGCCTTCAGGTCGTAGTCGCGCACGTCCACGCCGTCGACCAACACCTGGCCTTGGCTGGTGTCATAGAAGCGCGGCACGAGATTGATAAGAGACGACTTGCCGGAGCCGGTGGAGCCGATGAACGCCACCGTCTGGCCCTGCTCGGCGGTGAAGTTGATGCCTTCCAGCATCGCCTCGCGCGAATCCGGGTAGGTGAAGCTGACGTTGCGGAATTCCACGGTGCCCCTCTGGCCGGTTTTGGCCACGTCGGCGGCGGGTTTGGTGCCGTTCTCGACGATTGGCTCAGTGTCGAGCACCTCCATGATGCGCTGCGCGGACACGTCGGCGCGCGGCCAGAGCACGAACACCATGCTCATGAGCAGGAAGCTCATGATGACCTGCACGGAGTAGTTGGAGAACACGACCATGTTGGAGAACACGGTGAGCTTGTCCTTGAGCCCGGCGGCATCGATCAGGTAGGTACCGATCCAGTAGACGGCAAGCATCAGACCGTTCATGATGGTGTTCATCAGCGGCATCATGAACGCCATGACGCGGTTGGTGAACAGCTGGGTGTCGGTGAGGTCCTTGTTGGCCTTGGTGAATTTGGCTTCCTGGTAGTCCTCGGCGTTGTAGGCGCGCACCACACGCAGGCCGGTGAGGTTCTCGCGGGCCACGAGGTTGATGTTGTCGGTCAGGGCCTGCATGGCCTTGAATTTCGGCATGACCCTGGCCATCATGATGACGATGGCCGCCAGCAGAATCACTACGGCGATTCCGGTGGCGAGCGTCCATTCGAAGCCTTCGCCGGCGATCTTGCACACGGCCCATACTGCCATAATCGGCGATTTGACGATGAGCTGCAGACCCATGGTGATGAACATCTGCACCTGCGTGACGTCGTTGGTGGAGCGGGTGATGAGGCTGGCGGTGGAGAACTTGCTCATTTCGGCTGGGCCGAAGGACTCGACCTTGCGGAATTCGAGCGAGCGCAGACGCTGGGTGAACGAGGCCGCCACGCGCGCAGCGATGTAGCCGGTGATGATGGCACACGCCGCGGATCCGAGCGAGATGAGCAGCATCTTGCCGCCGGCAATCCAAATGTCCTTCATGTGGCTGCCCGGCGTTTCGACCAGCGTGGTGATGTCTGACATATAGTCGGGCAGTTTCAGGTCGAAGTAGACCTGCCCGACGATGGTCACCAGAGCGATGAGCATCTGACCGATCTCCGCTTTGGAGAGGTATTTCATGATGCGAAGCATTGGTTTCCCCTTGTGTTGGTTGGGTTGGTTATTGGTTATTGGCGATTGGTTCTTAAGTTGGCTGGGTTATCGGTGATTATCGGTTCACGATGTCTTAATAGTTTCCATTGTTTGATTACTTACACTGTGAGATATTACGCGCACTTCTGCATGTTCGCTGTGAGCGTCCTCAATTAGCCTTGCCGATTAGTTCTCCGCGCGCTTAGCTGCCATGTGTTCAGCCACGCACTTGTCCCGCTCTACGAATGCCTCACGCACTTGTTCAGCCGTCGGCCGAGGCCGCCCCGGATGGCAAATCGACATATATGTGGTGAACTCAGACACCAGGTCAACGAATTCGCGCGCGCGCCGCTCCCCCATTTGCAAGAAAATCCAGCAAATTGCGGAACGCATTTCCTCTATCATCCGATGAGACTGCTCGCGCCCGGAATCAGTGAGATTCACGCGAATAATGCGCCGATCCTTGGAATCAATGTCACGCGTGACCCAGCCTTTCTTCTCCAGAGACGACAGCACAGTGGAGATGCGGCCGGAACTGGCCTGCAGCGCCGACGCCAATTGCGATGGCGTTTGCGTCCCCTTCATGGACAGCTCCCGGAGCACGAACTGCTCACCATGGGCTCCACGAGTGAATTCCCTCTGCATTGTCGAACGATTGCCCCACACGCTGGCATACAGTTCACTAACTGCTTCCTGCTCAAATCCCATAAGAGCACCATCCATTCCCATTCGCCACACGGCAGAGAGCCGCAAACACCCCAAGAATATCTCACACCGTAAACAATTCATTACTAGAAACTATTTTTGGAACGCATAATGCACACACTCCACGCTCTTTGATATTCTGAAAGCCGCATAGATATTCACTTCGGGGCGTCGTCTAAGAATATTTGCTGGGCCAACGGTAGCGACGTTGGCATTGTGCTCCATGAGGTATCTGGTCGAAAAGGCGGACGAAGACAGACCAGTTGGGCGGAGCGCGCCCATACCTCAAAACCATTGCAATTATTGGCTTTGACCATTTTCGTGGAGTCACGAAAATGGTCATGAAAAACATAAGGACACACCCATGAACCGCGACGAAATCACACGCAAAACCAGCGAACTCAGCACTCCCGATACGCCTGCTATCTCATTGCTCAAAACGGTGATCCAAAGAAAGAAGAAATGGCACTTCTCCAGAGCTATTTTGCCGTTCAGACTCGCAAAACGGAAATCATTGAGCAACGCATGGGAGAAATCAGCCGGCTCGCCGGCCGAGAGGCCCTTGCCACTGCAGAGAAGAAACTCTATCCGTATACCCAAATCACACACAACAAAACCGCACAAGAGCACATGTACACGCCCAACCACGCCGCAGAACGCCGGCAAGGATGTGATACAGGCCACAGAAAGCGTTGTACCGCCTAGGCAATGCAACAATTGTCCGCTATGCTCTGAAGGCAGATGGCGGCACGGATGCCATCCCAAAGAGGGGGTATGACCATGATTCGGGGTATGAACCTATGCAGCATCGCCGGCTGCACGCACGAAGCAGAAGAAGCGGGCATGTGCAACATGCATTTCACATCGGCGCTGGTTCACGGAGCGCTGCACTACACTGCGGGCGGACGTCCGTCGCACTGCTGAGCGCAACAACAAAGCAAAACAACCAGTAACGCTCAACGGCTTCCACATGTTCATGCTCTAATTGCATGTACTTGCAGACACAATGGCCGGTCTGAGCCAACTGCCCTCGCATGGAGCAGCTGGCTCAGACCGGCCATTATTGTTGCTTTGTACTGTTTGCACTGTATTGCGCCTGCATTGCGCAAGCTCGGGCGCACTCGGGTGCACTCGCTGAGTGGCGTGAATCGCAGATTGCTCAATAGCAACGCAATCCACGCCACTCAGCAGTTGCCATGGTTATGCGCGGCGTTTGCGGATGACGAGCAAGGCACCAGCCGCAGCTGCCAGCGCCACA
>SKEI01001090.1_pt1 | contig 15792 bp, 9 predicted proteins | sample 4826701 | NCBI WGS metagenome assembly SKEI01 (sample SAMN11008813, study PRJNA524170) | human gut metagenome | biome: Human fecal sample; material: Feces; isolation source: fecal sample from pouch patient p2, p6, p7, p14 | host: Homo sapiens | place: Israel: Tel-Aviv | collected 2016-08-31 | reverse complement strand
CTGCCACACAGGGCCATTCTCAGGCTGTGCTGCACCGGAACCATAGGAGCTGCAGCCGTTGCCCACAGATACACTGGCGGTGTGTTTTCTGTCACATTAAGGGCCGGGCTGACTTCGCGCAGAATCTCATCCGATGCATTGGCAGTTCCAAGAAATGCCTGGTTGGAACCATCAAAAAATGCCTTATCTGTTGTATTTTCTTTCATGTACAGATAATCACTGAGACAGTATCCAAGAATGCATGCTGCCGGACGGAAAAAGCTGGCTGGTTTACCAAAATATTCCGTGATCACCGGACGGTGCCAGTTTGTGATATACATGGCACAGTTGTGTGCACCTGCTGAAAAGCCGCACAAAACAATCTTATCTGTATCCACCAGCCATTCCTGTGCTTTTTCTCTGATTTTCAAAATTGCCAGGCCGATTTCTCTCATTTGCATGGGATGCTCGCATTCCGGTTTCCGGACCATGTCACGGAATCCGGTTTTAAATGCTTCTTCCCCATAGGTGGAATACCGCAGTACGAAAGCATGATAGCCCATTGCGGCAAATGCCATTGCTACCGGCTCTCCTTCCCTGTCTGAGCAGGACAGGTAAGCACCGCCAGGACAGATCAGAACTGCCGGTCTTTTTCCACCATTCAGCATCTCTCTGGAATCATCCAGTACATAAGTTGTCAAAGTAACATCTGTTCTGTCTTTATATAAATAAATCACTTCTGATTTCATGCTAAATCCCCCGTTTTCATGTAAAATCACCTATTCTAAGACTATATCTCCCATCTCTCCAAAGAACTTATTTTTTTAATTGCCTTATCTGCTGCTTCTGGTGTGATTCCCATAAAAAATAAATCTTTTAGTTCATTCAGGCTCCGTTCCATATGCTCCGGATTTCGGCTCATTACCATCTGATAGGCTGCTGGCAGGTCTTCTTTTAGAATATCCAGCACTTCAGAATCCTTTGCAATCTGGCTCAGTCTTGTATTTTCATCATAGATCTTGCGGAAATCCTGGTCAGGCTGGTAGGAAAAGTCATAGCTTCCTGCAAAAAGCTGCTCTTTTCGTCCTCCGCTTCTCGGAAGCTGTACCTGGGCTTCACAACCAAATGGAATTTCCACATGAAGATGAAATATTCCATTATTATCAATTTTCCACTCTGAAACATAGTTTCCACAGGCAGAATGATAACAACATTTGCAAAAATGGAGACGCATGTCCGGTACAGGTGCGATTATGGCTTTTTTGTATCCTGGTTCTGCCGGGCGGATTCCTGCAATATATGCATAGAAAAATTCTACCACAGAGCCATATGCATAATGGTTCAGGGAATTCATCCCTGTACCGCTGATGCTTCCATCCGGCAAAAGAGAATTCCATCTTTCCCATATGGTGGTAGCCCCCAGATTTACACAATAGAGCCAGCTTGGGAACTCCTCCTGGAAAATGAAATCATAAGCCAGCTTTTCCATTTTATTTTCTCCAAGTGTCATGCACAAAAGTGGAGCACCAACGAATCCACACCGTATTTTGTAGGCATCCTTTTTCAGACGTTCCTGGAACTGACGGATCAGCCTTTCCTTATCTCTATACAGTCCAAATTTCAGGGCAATAATGTAAGAGGCCTGGGTATCCAGTGCAAATCTTCCTGTAGCTGTAAAATACTCATCCAGAACCGCGTTTCTAATCTTCCCTGCCAGTTTCTCATACTTTTCTGCCTCTTCTTCATATCCCAGTTCTCTCGCAGCCTGTGCAGTCAGAGAAACTGACTGGTAATAGTAGACGGTGCCAATATAATCGTCATCTGTACTGCCTTTAAAGCTCTGCTCCGTAGGACCGTCTAATGCAAGCCAGTCGCCAAACTGAAAACCATTTCTGAAAAAGCCGGTCTCGCCGTTTCTTATGTCTACCCGGTGCATATAATCCACCCATTCACGCATCATGGGGTAAAATTCCCGCAACTCTTCCAGACTGCCAAAATCCCGATACAAAAGTGCCGGAATAAAGGTACCTGCATCGCCCCACACACTGGCAGTTCCAAAATCCCCTTTAGACGGAATATAATTGGGAATCGCCCCATCAGCCCTTTGCTGTTCACTGTGCAGGTCTTTCAGAAATTTCCTGTAAAAAGCCCTGGTATCCATATGGTAGGATGCGGTAGGCGCAAAGACCTGTGCATCACCAGTCCAGCCCAGGCGTTCGCTTCGCTGTGGACAGTCTGTGGGAAGATCAATGAAATTCGATTTCATTCCCCACAGACAGTTTTCATAAAGCCTGTTGATCTTTGGATTTGAAGTTACAAAATAACCGATACGTTCCATATCGGAATAAATCACCTTCGATACGATAGAGGTCCTCGTAACTTCAAATGGCCAGCCACTTATTTTCAGATACCGATAGCCAAAATAAGTGAAATGTGGTCTTACCTTTTCTTTTCTGCCATCCGAAACGTAGACAAATTCTGCTTTGGCATCTCTGTAATTGTCGTGATAGAAATTGCCATTTTGCAGGACCTCACCGCATTCAATGACGATTCTGGTTCCCTTTGGAAAATCTGCCTCAAATTCCATGAATCCGGCATGATTCTGGCCGAAATCCACCACAGTTTCTCCTGCAGGTGTATGGATGATTTCCTTTGGATGAAGCTCTTCTTTCGCCACAACCGGAAGACTGTAACGTTCTGTCAGTCTGCCTGGTGCGGTCTTTATTTCCACCTTTTTCCAAGGGTTCTCACGTTTTTCCCAGAGACTGTGGTTATAGATCTCACCCATGTAGATTCCACTGTCTTCAATGTCACTTCCACGATACTTCCAGCTTTCATCTGTACCGATCACTTCCTGGCTTCCGTCCTCATAATCCACATGAAGCTCTGCAATCGCTTTCATCTCATCCCCGAAAAGGCAGGACTGGTTTTTCAGTCCGAAAGTTCCCATGTACCATCCTTTTCCAAGTAAAATCTCAATTGTATTTTCCTCTTCCAGTTCCTGGTTTTCACACTTCTTTTCCCCTGCGGCAAAATCCTTCAAAAGCCTGGTGACATCGTAAGTCTGATACTGGTAGCATGCTTCATAATCATTTAAAAACGGAGCCAGATATTCATTTCCAGCCTTTTTTCCATTCACATAGGCTTCATACAGACCAAGCCCGCAAATATACAGACGGGCTTTTTTTATTCTTTTTCCAATGGAAAACTGCTTTGTCAGAACCGGATGAAAGGTGTCTTCCCTGGAAGCACCAATCCACCTGGCAGTCCAGGGCTGATTCATTTTTCCAGTTTCAAAAAATGCAGGTTTACTGGAAGCAGTTTCCCCATTATCAGCTGTCACAGTCACACGCCAGTAATATCTGGTGCATGGCTCTGGGAAAAAGTCCAGCTTTGTTTCGTTTGAGCAGAGCTCACTGCCCTCTTTCTCATACAGGATTCCGGAAAAATCTTCCGTTGCACTGATCTGGATGCGTACCCTTTGCTGACGCTTTGCACTGGTGTCGGTTACCTTCCAGGAGCATAAGATACGGTCAAAAGAAAATCCTACTGGATCTGTAATACCATTTATTTTTAAGCCTGAAACTTTCATATTCTGATGTCCTCTTTCTTCCTGTATTTTCCTTTTTTGGGGATTTCCCATTTTTCACCTGTACAGTCGGATTCCCAGACAAGTGATTGGTGTAGCTATTTCAGAACTCTCAGACGGTAATCTCCAATGTTTTGTTTTCTGAGCGCACCTTCAGATTGACAGGATCGTCCTTTTTCGTTTTTCTTACAACAAGTAAGGCTCTTCCATGCCAGGTGCTGGTTTCGTTTGTAATGTATGGATATTTCGTCTTAGGATTTCCGCTTCCGAACCAGAATTTCACATCATCAGAGGTCTCACATGTCAGGTTGCACTCATGATTTTCAATCGCGATTCCATTCTTATCACGATTTGAAATTTCCACAAATACAAGTTCCCCAGCTTTTCCATTCTGAATATCAGCCTCTAAAATCTCCTCATTTCCAGCGGTCTGTAATACCATTCTCCCAAGCTCTTTTTCCCCTTCATAAGCAACAGCTTCCAGGGTTCCCGGCTCATAAACAGTTTCAAACAGGGTTCTAAATCCCGCCTTGCTTCCACTGGCTTTTTTCCCAAGGCTTGTTCCATTCAGAAACAGCTCCACCTGGTCGCCAGGTGCATAAACCTCCACGATCACAGGCTTTTTCTCCATTCCCGGATAGGTCCAGGAAGAAAGTGTATCACTCATTACCCATGGCGTTTTGAATAATGGCTGACCGTATTTTTCTGGATTCTGAACAGCAATATAAGGCACTTTTCTTTCACCAAATACAATCTCACGGAAATAAGAAAGCGGTCGTCTGAAGCCTGTAATATCTATGTCTCCGCAATATGCCAGCTGGCATGGAAATCCTGCTTTGAAGCCGCCTTCCTCCTGTGGGTAAGCCGGGATTCCTATTCCTGCTTCTCCAATATAATCCCATCCTGTCCAGGTAAAATCACCGATCACATAGCTGAGGCGTTTTACATATTCCCAGTTATCTGCAATATCCGGCGGGTTGGTTTCACTGCCTACGATCACTCTGTCCGGATGTTCTTTCCCATCCATTTCATAACGGGCAGTCATATAATTGTATCCGGCAATATCCGTATTGGCACATGCCATATTGATTCGTTCTCCCACGATTTTGTTGGTAACGATTTTATCAAGCTTTCCTTCCTGGGTTGCCATAAATGTCATAAAGTCATTTACATTTCCATCTAATTTTCCCGATGTTTTCAGATCATCCAATATCTGCGGAATCTTATCTCCTGATGCAAATACACCATTAATGGAGGCCAGGGTATAACGTATGGGATCCAGTTCTTTGATCTTTTCACATATCTCATGGCATAACTTTGCCCCATGATCTGTCCCAATTTCCGGAATCTCATTTCCCACGGAATACATGATCACACTGGGATGATTAAAGTCTTTTCGCACCATGGCTTCCACATCCTTTTCCCACCATTCCAAAAAGAACATTCCATAATCATAATCAGTTTTGCTGCGGGTCCACATATCGCTGACTTCATCCATTACATACATGCCAAGCTCATCGCATGCCTTAAGAAGTGCAGGTGCAGCCGGATGATGTGCCATACGGATGGCATTAAAACCTGCTTTTTTCATCCTGTCAATCCGGCGGTACTCTGCATCCAAAAATGTGGCAGCGCCAAGAATTCCACTGTCATGGTGAATACAAGCACCTTTTAATTTCACACTTTTTCCATTTACACGCAGACCGTGAACGGCGTCCAGTGCAAGGGTACGAATGCCAAAAGTCTCCACATTTTCGTCCAGAAGTTCTTCTCCTTCATACAGACGACTTCTCATCTGATAGAGATAAGGAGTATCCACCGACCAGGGCATTGGATTTTTCACTACAATGCGGTCTGTCATTTTCCGTTTTTCGCCTTCAAATACTGTCAGAGGAACCTCCTGTACGGCTGCCAGTTGTCCATCTTTTTCCAGAATTTCCGTTATAAGGCGCAGTCTGTGTGTACCTGTGCTGCGGTTCCAAATGGTTGTCTGAACTTTTACCACAGCAATCTCATCCAAGCTCTCTGTTACTGCCTGCACACCTTCCGGAGCCAGATAGGTCATTGGCCCCCGAAGCAGCCACACATCCTGGTAAATACCACCGCCGCTGTACCATCTGCTGTTTGGCATGGCACCATTGCGTACGATCACACGGATTTCATTTTCCTGCCCATATTTCAGATAGGAATTCAAAGGTACATAAAATCCACTGTAACCATAAGGGCATTTTGCAGCTAGTGCTCCATTTATGTAAATCATAGAATTCATATAAATACCATCAAATTTCAGCATTACAGTCTCCTGCTCCATAGACGGATCTGCAAAAAAGAATTTCACATAATTATAGATATCGCCGTCCCTAAATCCGGTATTCCCTCCATTTTTACTTTCTGCATAGGCAGGTTTTTCCTGCATAATATCATGGGGAAGTGTCACTTCCCGGGCATCCCCTGCAATTCCCCATACAAGGGCAAAGGCATCGCTTCCGGTCCAATATTTCCATCCTTCGTTAAATTTTGTTTTCTTCATTCTTCTTCTCCCCTTGTTATTCAAACTCTTCCAGTTTCCAGGAATCTCTCCAGCGGATTACGGGCCTGTCATTCTCGAATATGATGGGAAGCCATACATAATCAGCAATGTCGGTATTTTCCGCACCTGCCTGGATTCCATGTTCTTTATCCTTTCGCTCCACTACAGACCAGTCTGGTACTTTTCCAGATTCCGGATTAAAGATTGCCTCAAAATTATCTGCATAATCCAGATAATTCAGATAAGTTCTTTTTGGAAGCCAGCGGTCAGCACAGGCAATATACAAATCTTTTTTCCCTGGAACCTTCAGTACACAGGAAATCTGACTGTGAAAAGAGGTGTGGCTTGGATCTTCCATGTGCGGATCACCAAGAACCTGGTATGGTCCATGCCAGGAATCTCCTACTGCGATTTCAGAGGGATTAGGCAGATATCCGGTAGTTCCGGAACTTAGCAGATAATGTTTTCCTTTTCGCATAAAATGTGCGATTCCTTCTCTTACATAGGGTGGACTGATTCTTGGAAAATGGGTGCTGTAGTAGCCGGTCACATCTGTGTAATCTTCCGTGAGATCCGCACAGATGGTTTCCGTATGAACCCTTTCAAAGTAATAATATGCCTTGCCATCTGGCGCTGTTGCCAGATCAAAATCCCCTGCATTCATTCCAAGTGGCCGAAGACCTTCCCGGATTTTCTTATATGGTCCCAGTATGTGGTCTGCAGTCAGAATTGTTTCTGACTGCGTACCATCTTTATTCATGATTTTCAGCCAGCAGACATATTTTTGCGTCTGCTGGTTGTAGAGAATATGAGGTCTGTCCATGCACGCAGAAGGGTGCAGACTGGAATCAGGATCATCCGGTTCCGGAGGAATGATCAGCCCCTCATCCTTCCAGTTGTAAAGGTCTTTCGAGCTGTAGCAGCGTACTCCCCAATGCCAGATTCCGTTCTTTCCATCTGTTTTTTCTTTGTTTTCCCCATACCAGTAATAAGTATCGTCTATATAGATAACCGAGCCTCCATGTGCCTGGATTCTTTTTCCTTCCGTGTCCAGCCACACCTGCCCCGGATAAAATGCGTCGTACATAAATATCACCTTTTTCGTTATTTTAGCTATCTTTATGTTGCTTCAATTTCATTTTTCAGGAAAATTTCAAAACTGTCCGGAACATTCTGTATACACTTTTTTCAAGACGTTTCCGGTCAATCTTGCCGTCCTCCACTCCTTTTACAATCTGCATAGGCTGTGTATCTTCCATACCGCCTGGTGTGATCCAGCCGTTTCCTGCATCCACTGCCTTTACAATGTCGCAGGTATCAGAAGAGGTCCAGTCTGTCATCACGAAACCATCAAATCCAAATTCTTTTTCAAAAATTCCCTGTAACATATCTCCGTTTTCTGCACAGAAAACTCCGTTTACACCGTTATAGGCGGTCATCAAAGAAGCTGGCTTGTAAACGGTAAATGCTTCTTCAAATACTTTTAAATACAATTCCCGAAGTGTTCTTTCGTCAATAATACTGTCATTTCTAAGTCTTGAGGATTCGCAGTTGTTCGCCACAATATGTTTCATACAACTTGCTACCCCATGATCTTCCAGTCCTTTTCCGTGATTTCCTGCCATTTTTCCTGCAAGGAAAGGATCCTCACTGAAATATTCTGCATTTCTTCCTCCCAGCGGATTCCTGTGAAGATTCGCCGCCGGCGCAAGAATCACATTTACTTCTTTTTCCTTCGCTTCATCTGCAATTGCAGCTCCGGTCTCATAAGCCAGTTCTTCATTAAAAGTTGCACATACAGTCACTGAACAAGGGAAACCAATGTTTTTCTCATTCAGGTTTACTCCGTTATTTCCATCTGCAAATACAAATTCCGGTGTGCCGTATTTCTCCATAACGAAAATTCTTCCGGCTTCTCCCTTCTGATCCATTCCCCAGCCGTTTTTGGCACATACTGCCATGCGCGCCAGGTCATAGGTGGAAAGCTGGCCAATAAAGGCTCCAAGTAAGCTTTCATCTGCTTTTACCATGTCCCAGGTAATCATTTTTCTATCTGTTCGCTCTTTATTTTGATTTGCAATCACTTCTACATCGCTTTCGTTTTCCTTCCAGACCTGCTTCCCCTGGAATGAAAATCCTTCCAGACCTGTCATTCTGGTATTTTTTCCACTCGGATAGGTCTGCTCTTCCTGTTTTTTGGAAAGAATACGTAGCTCATATTCTTCCGGAAGTGCCATATAATTCCTGCTCTGGTATAAAGTCACCTCTTCATCCAGCTGCCAGCAGGAAACCTCCACGCTGTTTTCCAGTGAATCTCCTGCAAAAAGTCTGTATTCCCCTTCTTCGCAGATCCAGGACGCATTTTCCACATCAAAGGATGCCAGTTCCCGTCCATTTATGGTAAGCTTCAGTTCCTGACATTCACCTGGCTGAAGCAATTTTGTTTTTGCAAAACCAGCCAGTCTGCGGAAAGGCTGCTCCAGTTTTTTCTCCGGAAGCTGTGCATACAGCTGTACCACTTCTTTTCCGGCTCTGTCCCCTGTATTGGTAACAGACACGCAAATCTGTACGGCAGCCTCATCCAGCGTAGCAGGCTTGCTCCACTTCACGTCCCTGGCAGAAAGTTCAAATGTGGTATAGCTAAGTCCATGTCCAAAGCTGTACGCTGTTTTCTTTTTGAATGTGTCAAAATAACGGTAGCCTATATACAAGCCTTCTTCATATAACGAGTCAATATACTTTTCACAACCGCCACTTATCCGCTCCTGTGGGGTTTCCGGCTGATAGAAATTCCGGGAAGACGGGATTTCTTCCCATGTCAGGCTCCAGGTATCCGGAAGCTTTCCAGATGGATTTACTGTTCCTGCAAGAATCTCTGCCACTGCCCTGCCGCCGTTCATTCCGCAAAGCCCGGTCCAGAGTACTGCATCAATTCCATATTTTTCCACACAACGGCCATCCACAGGGTATCCTGTATTTAACAACAGAACTGTATGGGAAAAAGTTCTGCTGACCTTTTCGATCAGCCTTTCTTCTTCGTCCGTCAGATAAAATTCACCTTTAAATGCAAGATTATCGAAATTCTCACTTGTACCGCGGGTCAGTGCAAGTATTGCGGTATCCGCATAATCTACTGCTCTTTTCAGCACGTCTTCCTCTGGAAGAGTGTCTGTTGCTTCTGCATAAAATTTACGTAGCTCCGGATTTATCTTCAAAGATGTATAATTTTCAATGCCCTCAAACAACCGGATCTGATATCTTGGATTAATTCTTCCTGCACCGGATGCCCCGATACGGAATTTTGCAAAACCACTTCCAAAAACATTGATTTTTGCCTCTTGTGCAAAGGGGAGCACATGCTTCTCATTTTTTAAAAGCACGATTCCCTCTCTGGCAACCTTAAGTGTCACCTGATCTCTTTTCTCATATCGCGGTTCTTCTCCAGCCTTTGGACGGGTGTGGAGGCAATACTCCATTGGCTGCATTTCATTTCCATCCTCATCTACGATTCCCTGAATCAGGATGTGATAATCTTTATCATACTCTGTCAGCACTGGCTGCAGGCAAAGACCTACGATTGTTTCCCTAAATGGGCCTACATTACAGATTTCACTGATAATTCTTATATTTTTGTCACCCTCTCTCAACAGGGCTCTGGCATTTTCCATACTGCCGATCTTTTTTGTGCAGACGAAACAGAAGCATCCTTCCATTCTGTGATCCAGCATATATTCTGCGCCGTCTACATCTTCAATATTAAATTCCGGTGCTTTCATTGCAAGCAGCTGCGGGAGATTAGTTTTTCCATGTGGGATATCTCCAAAAAAGCTCATAGTTTCCTCCTGTTATCATCCTTTTTATCTGAGCAGTTACCTGCGTTTCACAAATCATCCTTTTACAGAACCAGCCATAAGACCTGCTGCGAAATATTTCTGGAAGAAAGGATATGCCACCAGCACCGGGAAAATTCCAACCACTGCCACTGCCATACGGATCGTGGTTGATGGCAGGTCAGCTGCAGATGCACCGGCGGTGCCTCCCAAAGATGCCAGCATAGCCACACTTTCATTGATCGCGTTCAGCACTGCCTGAACTGTATATAAGGATTTATCGTCAATATAATACAGGGCATTCTGCCAGTCATTCCAGTATGCGATGCCACTCATCAGTCCAACTGTGGCCAGAATCGGCACAGACAATGGAAGAACCAGTTTGAAGAAAATCACGAATTCGCTTGCACCATCAATTCTGGCAGACTCATAGATTTCCTCTGGTATACTGTGTGAAAAGTAATTTCTTACCAGCATAATATTAAATGCGTTCATCAACAGATTCGGCACGATTAATCCAAAGATCGTATTTTTCACATGGAAAATCGTTACATAGCTGATATAAGTTGCTACCAGACCTCCATTAAAAAGCATGGTGATAACAATGATCAGGTTCATAATTTTTACACCTGGAAGGTTGCTTTTGGAAAGTACATAGGCTGTCAGGGCTGTCAGCACAATACAGGACGCCGTTCCAATCGCCGTAACCAAAATGGTCATTCCATAAGCCCTGAAAAATGTAGCACCATTTTCAGCAATATACCGATACGCATCTAGGGATAATTTTTGCGGAAAATAACTGTAACCATACTTCAATGCCACATCTTCATCTGTAAAAGATGCAATGATCAGCAGAATAAATGGCAGAATTGCCAGTGCGGACAACACAATCATCACAATATGTGCCGCTGCCCTCCATCTTTTTTCGTCTTTTGATACCATATTCCCGCCTCCTAAAATAATGAACTGTCTTTATCAAAATGATTTACGATTGCATTGGCAGTTACAATAAAAATAAATCCTACTACAGATTGCAAAAAGCTTGCAGCTGCTGACATTCCCACATTGTTGTTCACCATCAAGGCACGATACACATATGTATCAATGGTCTGTGTGGTGGAATAAAGTGCACCCTGATTCATTGGAACCTGATAGAAAAGTCCGAAATCAGAGCGGAAGATCTGTCCAAGATTCAGGATTACCAGCATAATGATCGTTGGCTTTAACAGGGGCAGGGTAATACTTTTTATCTGCTGCCATTTTGTTGCACCATCCAGCATTGCTGCTTCATAATAGGTTTTGTCGATTCCCAGAATACTTGCCAGATACAAAAGCATTCCAAATCCAATCTGTTTCCACTGCTGTACAAAGGTCAGGATAAACGGCCAGAATTTCGATTCCATATACCAGGCAACTCCTTCTTTTTTCCCAAGAAGTCCCTTCACAATAGCATTGTTGACAAGGCCTGTATCTGTTGCAAGAAATGCATATACAAGATATGCAACTACAACAATAGAAATCAGATAAGGAAGAAGGATTGCTGTCTGATAAAATTTCTTTGCAATTTTGTTCTGGATCTCATTGAACAGAATTGCCACCGTAATTCCAAAAACGGCTCCTACAAAGATCCACAGAATGTTATACAAAAGAGTATTCCGGACCATAATGAATGCGTCCTTTGTTGCGAACAGGAATTTAAAATTCTTAAATCCAATCCATTTGCTGCCTGCAATTCCTTTCGAATAGCTGAAGGATTTAAATGCCAGCTGCATTCCGTAAAGTGGCATATAATTGTTTACGATCATATAGATCAGCCCAGGTATAAACATAATGTAAAAGGGCAGCCAGTGTTTCCAGTTGATTTTCTTTTTCTTCATATTCACTCACACTTTCTAAAAAACGGTGGGGAATCTGTTATCTTTTCCCCGCCGTTTCTTACTCATCTTTATTTCGCTGCAAGCCACGCATCAAGCTGTTCCTGGTTTGCTGCAATTGCATCATTCATTCCTGCTGCATCCAGAGCATTCACAAATTCATCCAGATATGCCAGGGTTTCTTCTTCACTTCCGCAAAGTCCATTCTGTAAGGTAGGTGTGTATTCTGAAATTACACTGCTGATTACAGATGCTTCTGTCTGGAAATCAGTGTCATCAAACATGTAGCCTAACAATGGAGATACGGTTGCTTCTGCTTCCTGTGCCTCGCACTGCGCGATATAATCTTCGCCGGCAGGAGCTTTTATATACATATCCTTCTGATTTCCACCCTGATAAAACAGTGGCAGATAAGAACCGTTGCTTTCGATGATATCGGTGGAGCCTTCTGCAAAATTATAGTTGGTGCCTTCCAGACCATATTTCATGATGTTGGCAACATCTGCATTGCTGTACAGGAAGTTCAGGAAATCCATTGCCTTGTCAGGTCTTTCACTGTTTGTTGCAATTCCCCACATGTATTCCGTTGCTGTGGAGTTTGTGATGCTGGAATCAACCAGTGTCATATAACCATATTCAAATCCGTTCTGTGCTGCAACAACCTGGTTATCGTTCATCTGCTGTGGTGTGTAATCGCCCTGTCCGCAGAACAGCTGCTGGGAATACTGATAATCAGTGCTGCTGGAGGTATCTGTAGCATCCTTTGCAATAATTCCGTCCTGTCTCCATTTATACATTCTCAGGATGTAATCTTTATAAGTATCTGTTGCATACAGGTTTTCGACGGTAAGATCTTTGGAGGAATCCATAACTGCACCATAAGCAGCTTCACTTCCAAATGCTTCATATGGAACCATCCATGCCATCAGGTTCATATCACCGCCGCCTACGAAATGGCACATGATGTCTTCTCCGGAATCTTTTACCTCATAAAGAACCTTTTCCAGATCATCAAGAGTTCCTTTTTCCGGAACGGTAATACCAAGCTTATCAGCGATCGTTTTGTTATAGTAGAAGCCTTTCTTTACTGCACAATACTGTCTTGCCGGAACTGCCAGCTGTTTACCGCCCACATTTCCACTATTCAGAAGATCACCAAATAAGGAAACAAGTTCCGGTCCATGTGTCTGCAGAAGATCATCTGTATTCATGTCATACAGGATATCAGAGCCAACCAGAGAGGATAATGACTGGACAGTTCCTACATGTACCAGATCGATCTTTTCATTTCCGGCGATTGCCAGGCTTGTTGTGTTCTGCAATTCACTGATCCATACATACTGAAGATCTACGGTGCAGTTGATTGCCGGAAGTGTGATCGCATTGATTGCATCTTCCATAGCCGCTTCGTCGGCAACCTCTGTACCAGGAAGCACTACCATCTGAATTGCCACCTGATAAGGATCCTCATCCATGTTGATCACGGATGAATCTGCTGCTGCAACAGAATACGCGCCTGTGCCTGTCAGCATACCTGCCATCATGCAGGCTGTTAATACTGTACTGATTATTTTTTTCTTCATTTAAATATTCCTTCCTTTTTTTATTTTTCGGTCTGTTTAATTACAAGTACAATTTTAGTTATCTGGGCATAAAAAAAATAGTACAATTCTAACCTTAAAATTGTACTATTATGACCTGTTGTTAAATTTATGCTGTTGTTTTATTCTCTTATTTCTGGAGCATGTTTAAAAAAGGCTTTCGCTCTAGCACCTCACTTATGGACAGATGGAATGGAATTGTCTGTCAGCCAAGCATCCAGCTGAGCCTGATTTGCCTCAATTACTTCGTTCATTCCGGCAGCATCCAGGGCAGCCAGAAATTCATCCAGATATTCCTTGGTTTCTTCCTCGCTCCCACAAAGCCCGTTCTGCAAAATAGGAGTATACTCTGAGATCACGCTGCCAATAACAGCAGCCTCTGTCTGATAATTGGTATCGTCAAAGGTATACCCTAAAAGTGGAGATACCTTCGCCTCCTTTTCCTGTGCCTCGCACTGTTCTATAAAATCTTCCCCGGCCGGAGTCTGTAAATACATTTCTCTCTGGTTCCCACCTACATAAAACATGGGAAAATAGGAATTATTTCGTTCAATAATATCATCAGAGCCCTCTACAAAATTATAATTTTCTCCCTCCAGACCATATTTCATAATATTGGCAACCTCTGCATTACTGTACAGAAGATTCAAAAATTCCATGGCTTTGTCTGGTCTTTCACTATTTCGCGCAATTCCCCACATACTTTCCGCCACTGAAGAATTGGTAACCTGTGCCTCCACCATTGTCATGTAGCCATATTCAAAACCGTTTTCAGCCGCAATGTGCTGGTTTTCATTCATCTGGATGGGGCTGTAGTTACCAACGCCGCAAAACAAGCGCTGTGTATACTGATATTCATTGCCACTGGTAGTATCTGCCGGATCTTTTTCTATGATTCCGTCCTGACGCCATTTATACATTCGCAAAACATAATCCCGGTATTCTTCTGTAGCATACAGATTCTCAACCACCGTATCTTTCGAAGAATCCATGACCGCCCCATATGCAGCTTCATTTCCATATGCTTCATATGGCACCATCCATGCCATGAGATTTATATCTCCTCCACCAACAAAATAGCACATGATGTCTTCTCCAGACGCCTTTACCTGATAGAGCACCTTTTCAAAATCATCCAGTGTCCCTTTATCCGGGACTGTGATTCCAAGCTTATCTGCAATGGTTTTATTATAATAAAAGCCTTTTTTCTCAGAATTAAACTGCTTTGCCGGAATTGCCAGCTGTCTTCCATTTACATTCCCACTTTCAAGCAGCTTTCCATACAGCGATACCAATTCCTGACCATGCTTTTGTAACAGATCATCTGTATTCATGTCATACAAAATATCTGCTCCGACCAGTGAGGATAAAGGCTGCACTGTTCCCACATGAATCAGGTCGATTTTTTCATTTCCTGCAATTGCTAGATTGGTTGTATTTGGAAGCTCGCTGATCCAGATGAACTGCAGATCTACAGTACAGTTTATGGCAGGCAGTGTGATTGCATCAATCGCTTCCTCAATATCTGCTTCATTCTGAATCTCTGTTCCAGGCAGAACAACCATCTGGACCGCCACTTCATATGGCTCTTTAGCCTTATCTGTCTGGATAGCTGCATTAGCTTCCTTTAATCCTGTACCAGCGGTAAGTACAGCAAGCAGCCCTATTTTCAGAATTGTCTTATGTATTTCTTTTTTCATAGTATATAACTCCTGATATGCATTGATTAATTCGGTCAACCATTTAAGTTTAGCATAAGGACTTCAGATTTTCTACTAGCAATCTGGCATTGCATAGTCAAAAAAATTATATTATGATTATAATTACGAATGTTTATCAAAGGGGAACCAGGCCATGAAAAAATTTTCATTTAAAAAGCAGCTTTTTCTTCAATCCACTGCTGTCCGAATCATCCTGCTTATCATCGCATTGCTGATGCCATTTAATGTCATCACAATCGTTCTGATGCGCATGACAGTCAGCAATGCACAGAGACAGGTAGAAAAAGAAATTCAAAATGCACTGGATATGAACGTATTTAATTTTACCCAGCAGCTTCAGAACGTCAGCCGACGTGAAATATATTTGTGCATAAATTCCGAAAATTCAGAATTTCAGGAATTATCCACAGCACTTGATTCCCTCAATAATGTAAAAAAGGGAAACCTTATCCGGAAAGTGGTGCAGGATGCGGATGACCTCCGCCAGGAGCATTCCATAGCTGACCTGGTATGGTTTTCTTTTCCCCAAAACGGTTATGTTGTCACCAGTGGAGCACAACATCATAAACTTAAGATTAGATATTACACATTTATATTATCCTGCTAAAAACTCATTTCAAAAGGGCAGATTAAAACGAAGAGAAATCTTCACAGAGCTCCTTCTGTAT
>SKEI01001087.1_pt1 | contig 15831 bp, 8 predicted proteins | sample 4826701 | NCBI WGS metagenome assembly SKEI01 (sample SAMN11008813, study PRJNA524170) | human gut metagenome | biome: Human fecal sample; material: Feces; isolation source: fecal sample from pouch patient p2, p6, p7, p14 | host: Homo sapiens | place: Israel: Tel-Aviv | collected 2016-08-31 | reverse complement strand
CGATAAGGGATACCGATACCACCTGACAAATTGATAAAGCTGATATGGGCACCGGTTTCTTCTTTTAATTGAACAGCCAGCTCAAAAAGGATCTTTGCAAGCATTGGATAATACTCATTGGTAACTGTATTACTTGCCAGAAAAGCATGAATACCAAAATGCTTTGCCCCTTTTGATTTTAAGATCTTAAATGCTTCAAAGATCTGCTCCGTAGTCATACCATACTTTGCATCTCCCGGGTTGTCCATAATGTCATTGCTGATCTTAAATACGCCACCTGGATTAAAACGACAGCTGATGGTTTCCGGAATAAAACCTAATGTATCTTCCAGACACTGGATATGGGTAATATCATCCAGATTGATGATACCGCCCATTTCATTTGCATAAGCAAATTCCTCAGGTGGAGTATCATTAGAGGAAAACATCACGTCAGAACCGGAAAAACCGCAGGCCTTTGACATCATTAACTCTGTTAAGGAAGAGCAGTCTGTACCACAGCCATATTCCTGCAGGATCTTTAAAATAAATGGATTTGGGGTTGCTTTTACTGCAAAATATTCTTTGTATCCCTTATTCCAGGCAAATGCCTGTTTCAGACGTTTTACATTTTCGCGGATACCTTTTTCATCATACAGATAAAAGGGGGTTGGATAGGTCTTGGCGATTTCTTCTACCTGCGCCAGTGTAACAAACGGTTTCTTTTCCATAATCTTATCTCCTTTCCCTGCGGGGGATCTTTGCTTTGCACAATGGTAATTTATGCAAAACTTTTGTATATTTATCAGAAAATCCTGATATATAAAAAAGCCTGTAAGGGAGTACCATTTCCTTTGCGGATAATTGTACTCCCAGGCAGACTTCCTTGTCCAGTATTATTTTGTTGATATCAAAGTTAAAAGATAAAAAATCTGATACAGGCCAGCTTACCAGTACATCTTTTGGTAAATAACTGTACTGTTCGCACTAGTCCACACTTACCACACGCATGATATTGGTAGCTGCTGCTGCCTCGTGACGTCTTGCATAGGTAACAATGCCTGCGGTAATAACGGCCAGATCACCAGATTTGATCACATTGCCGCTCTTTAACTCTTCTAAAGAGTTTTCAATCAGCTCATCCGTACTCTCTGCACGACGGGACCATATAGGTGTTACACCCCACTGAAGCATCATCTGACGGACAGTAGTAGTGCTTGGGGACATACCAATGATACGTGCTGCCGGTCTCCACTTGGAAAGCATCATAGATGTAAATCCTGTGATACTTGGGGCGATAATATAATCAGCGCCAATATCATGTGCAGTAGAAACAGAAGCTGCGCAGACTGCATTGGAGATGTTCTTCATATTCTCCTCTGTTACTTTACGGCGGCGATATGCGCTGTAGTCTAAGTAAGCTTCGGTCTCTTCAACAATAGATACCATCATTTTTAATGCGTCAACCGGATATTTACCCATAGCAGTCTCACCTGAAAGCATCACTGCATCAGTACCATCATAAACAGCATTAGCAACGTCCGTAACCTCTGCTCTGGTAGGTCTTGGATTGCGGATCATGGAGTCTAACATCTGGGTTGCAGTGATAACAGTCTTGCATGCCTCGTTGCACTTGCGGATGATCTCCTTCTGGATATGTGGAACTTCCTGTGCCGGGATCTCAACACCCATATCACCTCTTGCTACCATAATGCCGTCTGCAACTGCAATGATCTCATCTAAATTATCAATACCTTCTGCATTTTCGATCTTAGCGATGACTTTGATGGCAGAACCTTCAGAATCCAGCATAGACTTGATCTCACGGATACAGTCAGCAGTACGGACAAAAGAAGCTGCAATAAAATCAAAGCCCTGTTTGATGCCAAAACGGATATCTTCTTTATCTTTTTCAGTCAGCGCCGGAAGCTTGATCTTTACATTAGGAACATTTACACCCTTTTTCTCACCTAACTCGCCACCATTGATAACAGTACAAACAATCTCTGTACCTTCTACCTTTTCCACTTCCAGCTCGATCAGACCGTCATCGATCAGGATCTTATTTCCAGCTGCAACGTCCTCATTCAGGCCAGAGTAGTTGATATGGGTAATAGTCTCATCGCCAATGATCTCTCTGGTAGTTAAAGTAAAGGTCTGTCCTTCCTTTAAAGAAACTTTTTTTCCATCTTTTAATACACCGGTACGGATCTCCGGTCCCTTTGTATCAAGAAGAGCTGCTACCGGCCGGTCCAGTTCCTTTCTTACTTCTTTTAAGATTTCCAGACGACTCTGATGCTCTGCATAATCACCGTGGGAGAAGTTAAAACGAGCTACGTCCATTCCATTTTTAGCCAGTTCCAGCATAATGTTCTTGTCATTTGTGTTGGGGCCCATAGTGCAGACGATTTTAGTTTTCTTCATGTTTTCAAATTCCTCCATAAATAAATGTTATTGGGGTTAATAGTATATCCGCTCTTCTACTGCCTTTTTATGCCCCTGAAGCAAAGATAAAAAATCCCAGGGCAAGTGGGGATCTGCAGTATGGGAGCGCAGATTATGCTGTTCACATTAATTATCTACATTACTGTTATCAGCATCCTCTTTTTTGACATGCTTGTGTGTATACAAATGATCCATGCAATATTCATAATTGCCTTCACATTTAGAACAATAACGGAATTCCATACCAGGACTGTCTTTATCTGTGCGTCCGCAGACTGCACATTTATGCCCTCTTTTTACCACCTTCATTTTCTGGGTAGTCTTCTGAAACTCCTGGGATCGTTTCTTCTGCTTAAAACCGGAAGGACCTGCAAAGGTCATCCATCCAAAGAAGATACCGATGAGGATCAGGCTTATAACGATCTCAATCTTTTCGATCAGTCCGCCTGTAATAAAGGAATAAATATAAATTCCTGCCTCTGCCACTGCGATCCAGCTTGCTTTTAATGGAAGTACCATCATAAACAGTACCTGCATATCCGGGAACATCAGGGCAAATACAAAGAAGAAAGAATAAACTAAATAAGTTGGAAACAGGGGCAGTGAAAGTCCTGTTACCAGGTAAATACCAATAGCAGCAGCAGAATGCAGCAGCACGCCTCCAATAATATAGCAGTTAAAGCGGAATTTTCCCCATACCTGTTCTACGATCATGCCAAAAGCACGGATACAATAAATGCCCAGAGCATTCATCAGCACAAACATAATGGCATCAGAACCTGTAATGGCAGGTGGGTACACTAAAAATGTAACAATACGCCAGATCTGGCCGTGAAGGATAGCCGCAGGATTTAAGATCAGATAGTTCATCACAAACTGCGGTGCTGTCAGAAAAAGAACCACTCCAAGGATCTCCAGGGCACACACAATATCAATGATACTTCTGCCTCCCATGAAATTTCCGCTCCGCCGTTTCCAGTTATTGGAAAATTTTTCCATTTAAATACTCCTTTTTTATATCTTTAAAACAGATCTTTCTTATTAAATATATAAGCAACGATCAAAGTCAATAACAAAGTAAAGAAAAGCACGATACCGAAACCATATGGGCTTTCTGCAAAAGGCATTCCGCTGGCTCTTACATTCATACCATAAAAGCTTGCGATCATGGTAGGAATAGACATAACAATGGTAACAGTTGCCAAAAATTTCATAACAATATTTAAATTGTTAGAAATAACAGAAGCAAAGGTATCCATAGTACCGCTTAAGATGCCATTGTAAATACTGGTCATCTCCATAGCCTGCTTATTCTCAACGATTACATCTTCCAGAAGATCTGTATCTTCCGGATACTTCTTGATCTTATCAATCCTTAATAACTTCTCCAGCACTACTTCATTGGAACGAAGGGAAGTGGTAAAATACACCAGTGATTTTTGAAGCTCTAACAGTTCGATCAGTTCCTCATTTTTCTGGGACTGGTGAAGCTTATTTTCAATGACTTCACTCTTTTTATCAATAATACGCAGGTACTGCAGATACTGGGTGGCATTTTTATAAAGGATCTGTAAGATAAACCTTGTTTTCATAAATGTGTGGAAGTCCCTGACTCTTCCGTCCATAAAGGCGGTAAGGATCGGGGTCTCCTCCAGGCAGACGGTTATAAGCATATCCTTGGTCGTAATGATCGCCATAGGAATGGTCACAAACCAGTCTTTCCCGTTTCTCTCTTCTATAGAAGGAATATCCACCAGTATCAGCGTATATTCATCTTCTGCCTCTATACGTGAGCGCTCTTCCTCATCCAGAGGTGCCTTCAGATGGTCCGGATCGATCTGGCACGCATCAGCGCTCTCTAAGATCTCCGAAGCGGTAGGATTGGTCAGGGCGATCCATGAGCCTGGCTCCATCTCTTCTTTTTCATGCATAGCGCCATCTTCTGTCTTGAAAATCCGTATCATGCGAAATCTCCCCCATTTTGAATTTTCATTCTACATTATAGTAACTGACCCTGTTTTTGTCAAATCGTTTCAAATTTTTTCATTTTCTTTACATTTTCTTAACCCCCTTTAACAATTGCTAATCCGATGGGATTGTGTTAGACTGTAATGTGCTTTTTTGGGCTTTGATCCCGAAAACGCAACAAGAGACATGATGTTCTAATAAGCAAGATGTTGGGAGAACATTAAGTTACAAAGGAGGTAAGGGGTATCCCCGTATACTATGGATCAGACTACAACTTATTACACCCTGGGGATCGATATCGGTTCAACAACTGTCAAAGTTGCATTACTGGATCAGGATCTTCATATTATATTCTCCGATTATGAGCGTCATTATGCCAATATTCAGGAAACTCTGGCTGGACTTTTAAAGAAAGCCTTAAACCAGACCGGCCCCATTGATATTATCCCGGTGATCACCGGCTCCGGCGGCCTTACACTTTCATCTCACTTACAAGTTCCTTTTGTCCAGGAAGTTGTGGCAGTTGCTTCTGCTCTCCAGGACTACGCACCACAGACCGACGTGGCCATTGAGTTAGGCGGCGAAGATGCCAAGATCATTTACTTTACAGGCGGCATCGACCAGCGCATGAACGGTATCTGTGCAGGAGGAACCGGATCTTTTATTGACCAGATGGCATCTCTTTTACAAACTGATGCTGCCGGACTGAATACATATGCCAAAGATTACAAGGCTATCTATCCTATCGCAGCCCGCTGCGGCGTTTTCGCAAAATCTGATATACAACCGCTGATCAATGACGGCGCTACCAGGGAAGATCTGGCTGCCTCTATTTTCCAGGCAGTAGTAAACCAGACCATCAGTGGTCTTGCCTGTGGTAAACCTATCCGGGGAAATGTTGCCTTTTTAGGCGGACCTTTACATTTCCTTCCTGAACTGAGAAAAGCCTTTGTGCGCACACTGCACCTGACTCCGGAACAGACCATTGCACCGGATCACTCCCATCTGTTTGCAGCTGTAGGCGCTGCCATGAACCCAAAGGAAGGGCAGAAACCGGTAGCTATTACCCACATGATCAACACCCTTTCCAATGGCATTAAAATGGATTTTGAAGTAAAGCGTATGGATCCCCTGTTTAAGGATCAGGCAGAATATGATGCTTTTACCGAAGATCACGGTCACAACCATGTGCGCTCCGGCGACCTTTCTTCTTACAAAGGAAACTGCTATCTGGGCATTGATGCCGGTTCTACCACTACCAAAGCAGCTCTGGTGGGAGAAGACGGCACTTTATTATACCGTTTTTATGATAATAATAATGGTAGTCCTTTAGCAACTGCCATCCGTGCAGTAACAGAGATCAAAGAACAGCTTCCTAAAACAGCCCATATTGCTTACTCCTGCTCTACCGGATACGGGGAAGCCCTTTTAAAGGCTGCTCTTATGTTAGATGAAGGAGAAGTTGAGACCATTTCCCACTATTATGCAGCTGCTTTCTTTGAGCCGGAAGTTGACTGTATCCTGGACATAGGCGGACAGGATATGAAGTGCATTAAGATCAAAGACGGAACTGTAGACAGCGTACAGTTAAATGAGGCATGTTCCTCAGGATGTGGTTCTTTTATTGAAACTTTCGCAAAAAGCTTAAATTACAGCGTAAAAGATTTCGCAAAAGAAGCATTATTTGCAAAAAATCCTACAGATCTTGGTACCCGCTGTACTGTATTTATGAACTCCAACGTAAAACAGGCACAGAAAGAGGGCGCAACTGTTGCTGATATTTCCGCAGGTCTGGCTTACTCTGTTATTAAAAATGCTTTATTTAAGGTGATCAAGATCACCAACGCCTCTGATCTTGGAAAACATGTAGTTGTGCAGGGCGGTACCTTCTATAATGACGCCGTTCTTCGCAGCTTTGAGAAGATCTCTGGCTGCCGTGCAGTCCGCCCGGACATTGCCGGTATCATGGGAGCTTTCGGCGCAGCACTGATCGCAAAAGAACGTTTCCACATGGCCGGTGAAAAAGAGACCACCATGCTGCCTCTGGATAAGATCATCGGACTGCAGTACACCACCTCTATGACCAGGTGCAAAGGCTGCAATAACCATTGCGTTTTAACCATCAACCAGTTCGGAAGCGGACGCCACTATATTTCCGGGAACCGCTGCGAGCGTGGTCTTGGACTTGCAAAAGCAAAAAAAGAGATCCCCAACCTGTTTGGCTACAAATATCACAGAATGTTCGACTATGAACCGCTGCCTTTAGATAAATCAGACCGTGGCGTGGTTGGTATCCCGAGAGTTTTAAATATGTATGAAAACTTCCCATTCTGGGCTGTTTTCTTTAAAAAGCTACGCTACCATGTAACACTTTCCCCACAGTCTACCAGACAGATCTACGAACTGGGCATTGAGTCCATTCCAAGTGAGTCTGAGTGTTATCCGGCCAAGCTGGTACACGGCCATATTTCATGGCTCATACACCAGGGCGTGAAGTTCATCTTCTACCCATGTATCCCTTATGAGCGAAATGAAAGCCCGGAGGCAGGAAACCATTACAACTGTCCAATGGTTACTTCTTATGCGGAAAACATTAAAAATAACGTAGAAGAATTAGAAACAGAGCATGTAGATTTCATGAACCCATTCATGGCATTTACAAATGAAAAGATCTTAACAGACGGTCTGGTACGGGAATTTGGAAAAAAATTCCAGATCCCGGAAGCTGAGATCCGTATGGCAGCCCACGCTGGCTGGGAAGAACTGCTGGCATCCCGTTCTGATATGGAGAAAAAAGGGGAAGAAACTCTTTCCTGGATGAAAGAACACGGAAAGCGGGGCATTGTACTGGCCGGAAGACCTTACCATGTAGACCCGGAGATTCACCACGGTATCCCGGACCTGATCGCTTCCTATGGTTTTGCCGTGCTGACAGAAGACTCTGTTTCCCATATGGGTAAAGTGGAGCGGCCTTTAGTTGTCACCGACCAGTGGATGTACCATTCCCGTCTTTATGAAGCTGCAAGCTTTGTAAAAACCAGAGATGACCTGGATCTGATCCAGTTAAATTCCTTTGGCTGCGGTCTGGACGCTGTTACTACTGACCAGGTTGCTGAGATCTTAACTAAGTCAGGAAAGATCTATACTGTATTAAAGATTGACGAGGTAAATAACCTGGGAGCTGCCCGTATCCGTATCCGTTCTCTCATCGCAGCTCTGCGTGTACGTGACCAGAAGCATTATGAACGGAAAGTAGTTTCCAGCGCTTACAACCGTGTGATGTTTACCAGGGAAATGAAGAAGGATTACACCTTATTATGCCCCCAGATGTCACCGATCCATTTTGACCTGATCGAGCCTGCCATCCGCGCCTTTGGTTATAATATAGAAATCCTGCAGAATCACAACCGCAATGCCGTAGATGTAGGTCTTCAGTATGTAAATAATGATGCCTGCTACCCATCCCTGATCGTTATTGGTCAGATCATGGACGCACTGTTATCCGGAAAATATGATCTGAACCGCACAGCAGTCTTTATGAGCCAGACCGGCGGCGGCTGCCGTGCCTCCAACTATATCGGATTTATCCGCCGGGCACTTGAAAAAGCCGGTATGCCCCAGGTTCCGGTTATTTCTGTTAATGCAAACGGTATGGAGACCAATCCTGGTTTCTCTATTACGCTGCCACTGATGACCAAAGCCATGCAGGCTATTGTATACGGTGACATTTTCATGCGTGTCCTTTATGCAACCAGACCATATGAGGCAGTTCCGGGAAGTGCAGACGCACTCCATGAGAAATGGAAAAAGATCTGTATCAGGGCCCTTTCCAAGAGACAGCCTGCCATGATGGAATTTGCCAGAAATATCCGCGGCATTATCCGTGATTTTGACAATCTGAATCGTCTTGATATTAAGAAGCCGAAGGTTGGTATTGTAGGCGAGATCCTTGTTAAGTTCTCTCCTCTGGCTAACAACCATGTAGTAGAGCTTCTGGAATCAGAAGGCGCAGAGGCTGTAATGCCTGATCTGCTGGATTTTCTTCTTTACTGCTTCTACAACAGTAATTTCAAGGCTGAACATCTTGGAATGAAGAAGTCCACTGCAAGACTCTGCAACGCAGGTATCGCCCTGTTAGAGTTCTTCAGAAAGACCGCAAGAAAAGAACTGGCTGCCAGCAAACATTTTACACCGCCATCTGAGATCCGTGATCTTGCAGAAATGGCAAAGGGCTTTGTATCCTTAGGAAACCAGACTGGCGAAGGCTGGTTTTTGACCGGCGAGATGCTGGAGCTGATCCACAGCGGTGTTAAAAATATCATCTGCACCCAGCCATTTGGCTGCCTGCCAAACCACATTGTCGGAAAAGGTGTGATCAAGGAACTTCGAAAGAGCTATCCAGAATCCAATATCATCGCTGTAGACTACGATCCAGGTGCCAGTGAAGTTAACCAGTTGAACCGTATTAAATTGATGCTGGCTACGGCCCAGAAGAATCTGAAGGCTGAAAATGCTTAATAAAATATTTGAGGCATTTCAAATACATAAAAGCAGTATCTTGAAAAACATTTTTTTCATATGCTACAATATCTACTGAATAAATGATTGCAGGTATTCACAATAAGTAACAAAACGAAAACCCCAGGGACCGCTATTCCCTGGGGTTTTCTATTCCGTTTATGTATTTTTTACTCATACAGCGGATACTTATCGCAAAGCTTAGTAACCTCTGCCTTGATATACTCTTTCTTATTCTCAAAGTCAGTAGCTGCCAGCCAGATGCACTCTGCGATCTTTGGCATATCCTCTTCCTTTAAGCCTCTGGTGGTAACAGCTGGTGTACCGATGCGGACGCCGGAAGTTACAAACGGGCTTCTTGGATCGTTAGGCACTGTGTTCTTGTTTAAGGTGATAAATACCTCGTCACAGCGGTTCTGCAGCTCTTTACCGGAGATATCCATACCACGCAGGTCTAACAGCATCAGATGGTTGTCTGTGCCGCCTGTAAGAATCTTAAAGCCCTGCTTCTGCAGTGCATCTGCCAGTGCTTTTGCATTTAATACTACCTGATGTGCATACTCCTTAAATTCAGGCTTTAATGCTTCACCCAGGCACACTGCCTTTGCTGCGATCACGTGCTCCAATGGGCCACCCTGGGTTCCCGGGAAGATTGCTTTATTGAAATTGAACTTCTCAGCTGCTTCTTTATTTGCTAAGATCAGACCGCCTCTTGGTCCTCTTAAAGTCTTGTGGGTGGTGGTTGTAACAACATCTGCATACGGAATTGGGCTTGGATGCTCTCCTGCTGCTACAAGTCCGGCAATGTGAGCCATATCTACCATCAGGTAAGCTCCTACCTCATCAGCGATCTCACGGAAACGCTTAAAATCAATGGTTCTTGCATAAGCGCTGGCACCTGCCACGATCAGCTTCGGCTTTGCTTCTTTTGCTTTTCTTTCCAGCTCATCATAATCAATAAAGCCTTCGTCATCTACTCCATAAGGAACAATGTTAAAATACAGTCCTGAGAAGTTTACAGGGCTCCCGTGTGTCAGATGACCGCCATGATCCAGGTTCATACCCATAACCGTATCTCCCGGTTTTAACATAGCAATAAATACCGCCATATTTGCCTGTGCGCCAGAGTGTGGCTGTACGTTCGCATAATCGCAGCCAAACAGCTTCTTTGCACGTTCAATGGCAATGGTTTCCAGTACGTCTACATACTGGCAGCCGCCGTAATAACGCTTGCCTGGATAACCTTCTGCGTACTTGTTAGTCAGTACAGTTCCCATAGCCATCATTACAGGTTCTGATACAATGTTTTCAGAGGCGATCAGCTCCAGATTTCTTCTCTGGCGGCCGCACTCTGCCTGAATTGCTTCTCCTACTTCCTTATCATAGGAAGTGATAAAGTCCATAACTGTATTTACCATTGTTCTACCTTCCTTTCAGTATTTACCCATACCTATAGTATTTTGTCAGTTTATTTATCCAGATATGGTGTTTTCTGCGATTATACCCCATAGTTATGCAAATTGCAAGTATCCCTTTACATACATTTCACAATTTTGGTCACAGTTCAGCCATGCGCTGGTTTGAATGAGGGAATGTGTTGCAAGCTTGCTTGCATAAGCACTTTCTCATCCAAATCAGCATATGGTGGAACCACCAAGCTTCTTGTTTTCATGAATATGGAAACAAGAAGATGTCATGGCTGAACTGTAACCAATTTTGACTAAAAGCATTACTGTTCATGTGGCGCATGTATACCAGAGTCATCTCCTTAATGAAACTTCCAGTCTTTTATCACCATCTGAAGGCTTCGGTTTCCATTATATTCATTTATTGTGGGGTAATAAATAATATCCATATTCCGGCTGTTTCCCATTTCTTCCATAAATAAGTCACCTTCTGTAAATACTACCCCATCCATGGAAAATCCCCGTTCATTCATCAGGGATAATTTTACTACATTCCGGTTGCGGCCAAATACTCTGGCACTTCGTATTTTCAGGGATTTTAAAGCAAACTGGGGTTTTTCATTTCCCTGTCCAAAAGGCTCCAGAAGTTCTAATTCCTGTATCAGGCTCTCTGTTATATATTCAAAAGGCATAGGAACATCGATCCATACTCTTGGGATAAAATCATCCTCTGTAAGCCGTTCTTTTGCATTTTCATTTAACCGTCTGCGAAATTCCTCTATATTGGCCTCTTCCAGCGAAAATCCCGCTGCCATGGGATGACCACCAAATTTTAACAGAAGATCTTTTACCTCCACTAAGGCACGGAACATGTGATATGCCTCTATAGATCGTCCTGAGCCTTTTGCGCAGCCCTCTGCCCTTGTAAGGACAAATACAGGCTTATTATACCGTTCACGGATCCTGCCGGCTACAATGCCTGCCAGTGACTCATGGCAGTCCGGCAGGAAAATCACCAGAACCTTATCATCCTTAAACTCTGTTTCTACCTGAAGGATGGCAGCCTCTGTCCCTTCCTGTGTCATGTCCTTTCGTTCATCATTTAATGCCTTTAATTCATCTGCCAGTTCATCTGCCTGGGCCTTATTTTCTGCCAGAAGCAGTTCCATAGCCATCTGGGCTGTTTTTAAACGCCCGCTGGCATTCAGGCATGGTCCCAGCACAAAACCAATATGATAGGCGCTTATGTGCTCCGGGTCCAGTGTATTTTTCTCCATGAGACTTACAAGACCCTGGATCTTTGTATCTGCCAGCTTTTTAAGACCTTCTTTTACTACAATACGGTTTTCATCCTTAAGCTTCATCACATCGCCTACTGTAGCGATGGCCGCCAGCTCCAGCATATCCAGCCATTCCTGGCGGTCGATCCCGTATTCTTCAAAAAGCACCTGGATCAGTCTATATGCCACCATAGCGCCGCAAATCTCACTAAACGGATATTTACTGTCTTTTCTCTTAGGATTGACAATGGCATCCGCAGGAGGCACGATCTCCTCTCCTGAAACCTCATCTGCCTGGATATCGTGGTGATCTGTTACCACAACTGCCATTCCCAGCTTCTTTGCCTCTGCGATCTGATCAATGGCCGCAATGCCATTATCACAGGTAAGTATCATATGAATGCCGTCTGCAGCCGCTTTTTCAATAATATGTTCATTAATACCATAACCATCCTTAATGCGCTCCGGTATTACATAATCAACTTTCGCTCCTACCCGGCTCAGCCCCTTATAAAGGATGCAGGTAGAACACACACCGTCAATATCATAATCTCCCACGATCCGGATCCTGGCGCCGCTTCCTATCTTTTCCTTTAATATAGAAACAGCTTTTTCCATATCCGGGAGCAGCCGGGGATCATACAGATCCTTCAGGCTCCCGTTTAAGTATTTATCAAATTCTTTTATATCTGTAATATCCCGGTTTCTGATGATCCGGGCGGTAATAGGACTGATATGGAACCTTGCCGCCAGACCATTAAAATCTGCTTTTTTTGCATGAAGCATCCAGACTGATTTTGTCATTCTTTTCTCCATCCTCTGTTGATCGATCCTTTTTCACTGCACTTTCCTGATCTGCCACTGGCAGGTTTTTCTGTTACATGATCAGCAACCCCATTACTGACAGGTTTGCCATATGCATGCACAAGCACAAAAAAAGCAGATCCATAAAGAATCTGCTTTTCACATGCGCCAGAGAAGATTCGAACTCCCGACACTACGGTCCGTAGCCGTATGCTCTATCCAGCTGAGCTACTGACGCATTCGTTTGTGTTGCTTGCTGTGTTCCTCAGCAACGTAGATTATTATAATAAATGATATAGTTTTTGTCAACACTTTTTTTAATATTTTTTCAGAATTTTGTTTTGTTAATTTTTAGTCGAAAAATATGTTCTTTTTTTACTTATAGCATTATCTGTATTGCTTATAAGTATAAACCTATCCCTCTTACAGTCTTCCTCCTATGTCAGACTGCTGTCTGCTTTTACAGATTTTTTTCATCCCGTAAATTTTTTCTTTTCTGCAATAAAACAGTCGGCCTCTGCATTGTCCATATGAACGGATGAAAAGATTCCTGTTTCGTAAAAGGAAACAACGCAAAACCAATCACAAATCAAACTATTTACGAAATCCTTTGATGCATTACACTCTATCACACCCGCTGCGTTTTCTTTTCTGGACATGGCTATTTTCAAAAAACCTAAAAAAAGCTACCGCATACCAATTTGGTATGCGGTAGTCTTCTTATTTCAGTTTTTTTTCATATTCATCTGCTATTTCATTCCAGAGATCAGCATTTTTTATGCCGCAATTGTCTGGTCGGAAAATAGGATCCTTTCCATCCTTGAATTGTTTTTCATAATCATTCCAGACCTTCCTCACAATTGGGAACAGGAAAATCACTGCAATTAGTGTAACCCAGCAAGATGCTCCGGTTCCAATATCCGCACACAACCATGCAAATTCTGTACTTGAAATACAGCCAATAAAGATTGGAATCAAAAACCATACTTTGAACAAAATCTGTGCAGTCTTACTTTTTGAATATCCCTTGAACATATAAATCAAATCAGATTCAGAAATATTAAAGCAGCCTACTAATGTCGTAAATGAAAATAATGCCAGCATAACCGCTATCATTGGATAACCGAAACCATGAATTACAGAATCCAGTGCTCCCTGTGTAAAACCAACACCAGCATTGACTCCGCTAATACCTTCATACAATACACTCCCCGCCGCATCTGTTACATTATATGTACCGGCAAGTAAAATCATTAAGGCTGTTGCGGTACAAACCAGCAATGTATCAACATATACAGACAGAGCCTGCGTCAAACCAACTTTTGCCGGGTGAGATACTCCCGCAATTGCTGCTGCTTGAGGCGTAGTTCCCATACCTGCTTCACTTGAATAGACACCTCTCTTGATACCATATGCAATTGCTGATCCCACCATACCACCAAAAATTGCATCTTTACCAAATGCACTTTTAAAAATAAGCGCAAATACTGCCGGAATTTTAGTGATATTAACGCCAAGTACAATTAAAGTAACTCCCAGGTACAGAAGGCACATGATCGGTACAATCTTTGATGTAAATCGAATAATACTTTTTAAGCCACCTGAAATGATAATTGCGGCTATAATTACCATGATAACTCCCACAATCCAGTGTGGAACACCAAAAGCATTATACATTGCATCAGCAATGGAGTTCGGCTGTGTTGTATGCAAAATGCCACAATTCAAAAGGCTGCAAAATGCAAATACGGTTCCAAACCATCCCAGGCCAAGTCCCTTTTTTACAAAAAATGAAGTACCGCCCCGATACATTCCGTCAACCTTTTCTTTATACACCTGAGCTAACGTATTTTCTGCAAAAGATGTTGCCGCTCCCAGAATTGCCATAACCCACATCCAGAATACTGCACCAGGGCCACCTGCTGCAATTGCAGTTGCAACGCCTACAATATTTCCCGTTCCAACTCTTGCCGCAACCGTCAAAGCAAATGCTTCAAATGATGTGGAGGATTCACTATCTGCACTCTTTTCAAAAACGCTATTCACCATTTGTTTTAAGTATCGAACTTGAAATCCCTTTAAGCCAACAGTATAGAGAAGTCCAACAAAAATGGAAATATAAATTAACGGGCTGCTCCACAAAACGGTGTCAAAAAAATTTAAAATGCTGGTAAGTACTTCCATACCAATCTCCCTTTCTCCTCTGTATTCAGTAAATTACACTTCTGGTTTCAATGCTTTATGAATCCGTTCCATACATTCTACAATCATACTTCTTGGACTGGCCATATTAATTCTTTCAAAGCCCTTTCCCTCATCTCCAAAAATATAACCTTCATCCAAGGCAACCTTCGCACTCTCGTGCATAAGCTTCTCCAGCTTTTTCTCATCATTGCAATATGCTCTGAAATCCAACCATATTAAATACGTTCCCTGTGTATCTGACATCGTAACTTCAGGCATATTTTTCTGAAGGAAATCATGTACATAAGCAATATTTTCATCAATATACTCTCGAACCTGATCAAGCCATTCTTCCCCGTGTGTATATGCAGCAATCATTGCAGAAATTCCCAGGGGTGCAGCCATCAAACCAAAGCAATCGTCTAACAGAAAATCAAATTTTGCTTTATATTCTTTATTCGGAATCACAATATTAGATATCTGCATTCCTGCCAAGTTAAATGTTTTACTTGGTGCAGTACATGCAATAATCTGATCTTTATAATCTGGTGCCACAGTTAAAAGTGGATGATGCTTCATGCCCTTTCTTGTCAAATCACAATGAATTTCGTCAGAAATAATCCATTTATTGTATTTCTTACAAAGATCCACTAACTGTCTCAACTCATCTTCAGTCCATACGCGACCTACCGGATTATGTGGACTGCAAATAATAATTCCCTTATTTTGCGGATTTTTCAATTTCTCTTCAAGATCAATATAATCCATCCTATACGTATTTCCATCATGGATCAGCGGATTATTTACAACCCTTCTTCCTGCATTTTCAATTTTAATTGTAAATGGGTAGTATACTGGCCGCTGAATGATGATTCCATCTCCCGGCTCCGTTAAGGCCCGAATCAGAAATGCAAGCGCAGGAACAACTCCAGGACTAAATGACAGTTCTTCTCTTTCTATTTTCCATCCATATTGTCTCATAAACCATCCTGATACAGCCTCATAGACATCTTGATTGTCATATGCTGTATAACCGTATATCTTCCTATCAATTCTTTGATGCAGTGCTTCTATAACAGGATCAGCACAAGGAAAATCCATATCTGCAACCCAAAAAGAAAGACTGTCTTTAGGTGCTCCTTCAGGCAAACAATCTCTTTTAAAGCTGTAGGTATTACTTCTGTCAATAATTTCATCAAAATTATACTTCATTTTTCCTCTCCTTTTGTATTATTTAGATACTTAAT
>SKEI01001069.1_pt1 | contig 16011 bp, 14 predicted proteins | sample 4826701 | NCBI WGS metagenome assembly SKEI01 (sample SAMN11008813, study PRJNA524170) | human gut metagenome | biome: Human fecal sample; material: Feces; isolation source: fecal sample from pouch patient p2, p6, p7, p14 | host: Homo sapiens | place: Israel: Tel-Aviv | collected 2016-08-31 | reverse complement strand
CTGACTGTTTTTGCGATGCCGATGATCCTTGGCAGCTTTTTTCAACAAGTATACAATATGGCCGATTCCATAATAGTTGGTCAATTTGTTGGCTCCTCGGCACTTGCGGCTGTTGGTGCTTGTGCTGCACTGACCAATGTTTTTATTTGTGTGGCGCTTGGTGCTGGTGTGGGCGCAGGTGTGCTTGTAAGCCGCTATTTTGGTGCAAAAAATTATGGTAAAATGAAAACCATTGTGTCAACGTCCCTGATCAGCTTTTTGATCTTAAGCGTTGTCCTTGGTGTCTTTGGCTTTTGCTTTTCCCATTTCATGATGAGCGGATTACAGACCCCTGCCGATATATTGGAAGAAGCAGTATTGTATCTGCGTGTCTACTTTGTGGGTTTCCCGTTTCTATTCATGTACAACATTCTTTCCACCATGTTCACTTCCATCGGTGAATCCAAAATTCCGTTGGGACTGCTGATATTCTCATCTATCCTGAATATTTTTATGGATCTCTGGATGGTGGCTGGTCTTGGTCTGGGGGTGTTTGGTGCAGCCCTTGCGACCTTGATCGCACAAGGAATTTCTGCCGTGTTTTCGTTTTTGATCTTTCTGTCTCGGATGCGGCAATACAAGAGCTCCTTTAGCAGGTTCGACCGGCAGGAGCTGTATTCCATGCTTCGCATTGCGGTACCATCGGTTTTGCAGCAGTCCACAGTGTCTATCGGTATGATGATCGTGCAGGCAGTGGTAAATCCCTTCGGCACACAGGCACTTGCCGGGTATGCGGCAACGATGCGGGTAGAAAATGTTTTTTCGCTGATCTTCGTATCCATCGGCAATGCAGTTTCGCCGTTTGTATCCCAGAATTTTGGCGCAAAGAAAATTGAGCGTATCAAAAAAGGGTATCATGCTGCACTGGTGTTGGATCTATGCTTTGCAGTTCTTGCTTTCGTGGTCATTGAAACACTGCACACACAGATTTCCTCGTTGTTCTTGGGAAAAGACGGAACCGCGTTGGCCTATCAGGTGTCCGGTGATTATATGAGATGGCTTGGTTACTTTTTCATCTTCATGGGCATCAAGATGGCAACGGATGGCGTTCTTCGCGGACTTGGAATCATGCGGCCGTTTCTTATTGCAAATATGGTAAACCTTGCAATCCGCTTGTCTGTTGCTTTGATTTGTGCACCGCGTTTTGGCATTGCTTTTGTTTGGCTTGCAGTCCCGGCAGGTTGGCTTGCAAACTTCCTTATTTCCTATGCGGCGCTCAGAAGATCGTGGCCAGAGGATAAAGCAGCGGTATCTCAATGATTTCATGCAGTGGAGAGGTGCTTTGTTCTGACGGGTTTCACTTACAGAGAATGTGACGCGAAGAAATTCGCCGGTGTTCCGTTCAGAAAATCAGATGCTCGCTAAAATATCTGTCAGTGTGGTGACAAATGCTTCATCCTGCTCCTTCGTCCGCTTTGGGCTCCCCTTGGGGTGCTTTCCGGCACGGAGGAGCTTTTTGTTTTCATAACGCCGCAGCATGAGAGCTTCCATGTTGTCGGCGGTGTATTCCAAACCGTTCTGATTCAGCACCCGTGCGCGCTTGGCAAGGCACATACTCGCAAGGCCGTAGTCCTGTGTTACGACAATATCCCCCGGCTTTACCCGGTTGACGAGAGCAAAGTCTACACTGTCAGTCCCTTTATCGAACACCAGCGTCTGTGCACCTTCTCGCTCGATTTGGTGAGCTGTGTCGCACAGGATGATGACCGGAACGCAAAACCGCTTTGTAATCTGCAAAGTCAAATCCACCACCGGACAGCCATCTGCATCGATCAAAATATTCATCGGCTTTCCTCTATCACCCACTGAAATGCTCTTGCGGTACGCAAATCAGCGTCCTTAAAGTGCCCGCCGCTGTTCCATTCAAGGGTGCAGTCTGCGCCACGCTCTGCAAGCCGGCTGTGCAGGGTGCGGATGTGATCACCTACCGCAGCCATGACAGCGTTTTTCGTATGCTCTTCCTTGTCGCCAAGGCTCAGATAAATGTGCTGTGTCTGTATCGGGTGCCGCTGTTCAAACTCCATCCAGCCCGGAAACCACACCGAGGGCGAGGCGGCGGCGACACCGTAGAACAGATCAGTCTGAGTGGATGCCCACAATGCAAACAATCCCGCCAGCGAGTAGCCACCCAGAATGATTTTGACGTTTTCCGGGAGAGGATACTGCTGCTTCAGTGTGGGAATGGCCTGTTCTGTCAGAAAGCGCAGCGTGTCCGCAGCCTTGCCCCCAAATCCTTGCTTTCCCCACCCGGCAGGGGCTTCCCACGGAGAAAGTGCATCGTTCCAGCTTTCCACGGGCACGGCCGCAAACAGAAAGTGGTGCGCACTCTGTGCAATAGCGGTAACCTCACTTTCCATGCTTTGCAGCTCATGTTCGCCTGTCATTTGGAGCAGTAGGTATTCTGCATGGGCTTCGCCGTAAATGCGGCAAGGTCTGTTCCCGAGTTGCATTGTATGTGCGGTCATTGCGGCATCCTCCCGAAAAAATTTGATAAGCCCAGTATAGCAACTGAAAAATCATTTTGCAATTCAAAAGGCGTTCGCATTCGCAAGCAGTGTCTTCGTAAAAAAAGCTGGCACCTGATTTGAAGTTGTGCGAGGTTTCCAGAGTGATGTATCAGCAGTTTTTGAACGATCATGCCGTAGCCCATAAGCGGCAGACGAACCGGGCACGTGGGATCTGAACAGGGCAGCGTTATTCAATACCGCTAAGCTCGCGGTACAGCGTGCGGGCATAGGAATCTGTCATGCCGCTGATATAGTCGGTGACCATCAGCAGCCGGAGGTACAAGTCAAAAGATTCCGTGCCGGTTCGGGTGTTTTGGTAATCCTGCTTGTAATTGCCGGAGAAAATGGCGAGAAGCTTTTTGTCGGCCTTGGAAGGTGCCTGCCCGTCGGTGCAGTATGCAGAGTCATAGTACAGCACGGCGGGAACAAAATGATCCAGCAGAAAATCGAGAATGACCTGTCCGGACAGCTCCAGTTTCAGGATACCGGGCGTATCGAAGGCAAATTTCCGCATGGCCCCTTTCAGGATGTCAATGGTGATGGCGTGATTGGTTCCTTCAAACAGATCACCGCAGTAGGTCCCGGCCATGATCTCTTTATATTTGCAGGAAAAACGGTAGATGGCTACATACATCAGCCACTGACGCGTTTGGGTGAGCCATTTTTTAAATGCAGCGCTGTCGTTTTCTGGGGTGTGGTCTGCACCGCGCAGCGCGGAAAGTTCTTGGATCCGCTCATCGGAGAAGTACTCAGGGCTTCTGTGGGGAACGATCTTTGAATGGTCATAAGAATTTGTGTAATATTCAATGAACTGGTCAAGGGTGAACAGGCCCTTTTTAAAGGCATCTTCCAGATCGGCAGTAGAGTATGCAATGTCGTCGGCTGCTTCCAGCAGGTAGGTCAGCGGATGGCGCACGATGCCTTTGTCGGGAGTGGTGGTCCCAACCGCTTCCGAGATCTGCTCAAAAGTCTCCTGTTCTGCAGCGAAGAAGCCGAGTTTGTGCTTTCGGATATCCGCACTGCCTTTATCAACGGAGCAGGAGTCGGTGGGGTATTTTACCAGCGTGCTGATGATCGCTTTGGACAGATTGAGGCTGGAACCGTGTTTTGCTTTCAGCAGGATCCGCAGCGCCTGTGCATTGCCCTCAAAATTTTCCAGATCAGCGATCATCTGCGCGGATAACCAGCTGCGAAGGGGCTGTCCTTTGTATTTTACATGGTCGAGGTTCTCTTTGAACCAGTCGCCGATCACGGTCTCGCCGAAATGCCCGAAGGGCGGATTGCCGAGGTCGTGCAAAAGGCCGGCGCAGAGCAGGACCGATGCGATGGCTTCGGCATCCTCCGGCACGGCAATATCAGTTGGCTTGTACTGTGTTGTGTTTTTGGAGATCATGATACCAAGCTGCCGGGCGATCGTGGAGACTTCGATCGAGTGCGTCAGGCGGGTTCGTATGAAATCACTCTTGTCCAGAGGAAACACCTGCGTTTTATCCTGCAGCCTGCGGAATGCAGCGCTGGAAACGATCCGGCTGTAGTCCTTTTCAAATGCATTGATGGGATACTCCTTGAACGAATCGGGCTCAGGAGGTTCAGAAGAAAGTTTTTCAGTTGACAGCAATTTTGCCCATTCCATAATCAGTACACCTCGCTTTTGAAACGTCGTGATCAAAAATCTGCAAAAGGCATCGGCCTTCCATCACTGCCATTATACAAAAGAAACGCTGCTCCGGCAACAAAAAACGGATTCTCTGAAAAAAACATAAAAACTGCAGCTTGAACATGTGCAGAGTTCCAATTTATTTCGGGATCCGAAAAAGGGAAAGCGGAGTGTTATGCTGCGGTGTACTACTTCCGTCAGATGCACCCGAAATTGAATCAGACAAAAGCTTCCCTTTCCGTGGGCTGCGTGCCTGCGGCGGGGAAGCTTTTTTGTATGCCAACGGGGCAGGAACGGCGGGATATCAGCCAGATTGCACAAAACGCATTGCACAAAATTGAACAGCTTTTCAGGAAAAAATCTTGCTATTCCGCTTGCGCTCATGTATAATGGATTTGACTTGAAAGGTAGGATGTTTAAAAACACTCTGCCGTATGCTGCTGCAGATGACTTGAAAGGTGGAACATGGGATGTTGTATAAGAAAGCTTCTGAGATGAAACCCACTCCGATCCCCCATTGCATGGGCGGCGAGGGCACCGTGATGATGGAACGCTTGCTGGATGCGCCTGCCGAAATGCTGGGCAAGGGCCGCGCCTATGTGCGCCACACGCTGGCACCGGGCGTGACCATTGGCAGGCACACGCATGAGCACGAGATGGAAAGCATGGTCATCGTCTCCGGCCGCGCTGTCCACATCATCAACGGCGAGGAGCAGATCTTGGAGAAGGGCGACATCATTGCCGCCATGCCCGGCGACACCCACCAGATCGCCTGCCTGGGCGACGAGCCGCTGGTGCTGATCGCACAGGTGCTGTACGAATAAAGGAGGAGCTTCAGATGGAACAGATCCGCAGTGCCGATGTTCTGGCCAATTTTCCGCAGGTGGATGAGGAAAAACTAAACGCCGTCCTTGCCGCCGAAGCTGCCGCCAGCAACCGCAAGATCATTGTGCTGGACGACGACCCTACCGGCGTACAGACGGTACATGATATCTATGTTTATACAGATTGGACGGCAGAAAGCCTGCGCAAGGGCTTTGCTGCGCCGGAAAAGCTCTTCTTTATTCTGACCAACAGCCGCGGCTTTACCGTGGCCGAGACCACCAAGGCCCACCGCGAGATCGCGGAGAACACCGCCAAGGTGGCCCGCGAGTTCGGCATGGACTACCTTATCATCAGCCGCGGCGACTCCACCCTGCGCGGCCACTACCCGCTGGAGACCGACCTGCTGCGCGAGGTGACGGAGGCTGAGAACGGTTACAAAATGGATGGCGACATCCTGTGCCCCTACTTCCGCGAGGGCGGACGCTTTACACTGGACAACGTGCATTATGTGCGCTACGGCGCAGAGCTTGTGCCCTGCGGCCAGACCGAATTTGCCAAGGACGAGACCTTTGGCTACCACGCCAGCAACCTGTGCGAATACATTGAGGAAAAAACCGGCGGCAAAGTCCGTGCAGGAGACGTGACCTGCATCTCGCTGGAAAGCCTGCGCGCCATGGACTTTGACGGCATCGAGGCCCAGCTGCTGGCGGTGCACGATTACGGCCATGTGATCGTGAACGCAGTGGCGGACTGCGATGTGAAGGTGTTTGCAGTGGCACTGTACCGCGCCATGGCAAAGGGCCGTCACTTCACCATCCGCAGTGCGGCCGCACTGGTCAAGGCCATCGGCAATATTTCCGACCAGCCGCTGCTCACCCGGGAAAAGATGGTCACGCAGGAAAGCAAGGCAGGCGGCATCATCGTGGTGGGCAGCCACACCAAAAAGACCACGGCCCAGCTGGAAGAACTGAAAAAAGTACAGGGCATCGAGTTTATTGAGATGGACAGCGACAAGGTGCTGGTGCCGGGCGAGCTGGAAAAGGAAGCAGCCGCCATCGTGGCCCACTGCTCACAGCAGATCGCAAAGGGCATCACCTGCTGCGTGTCCACAAAGCGCGTGGTGCTCACCCTGCCGGACGACACCCCGGAAGCAGCCCTCGTGCGCAGCGTTGCCATCAGCGATGCACTGCAAAGCTGCGTGGGCAGGCTGACCGCTTCCCCGGCTTTTGTGGTGGCAAAGGGCGGCATCACCAGCAGCGACGTGGGCGTGAAGGCCCTGCGCGTGAAATGCGCCAAGGTGCTGGGCCAGATCCGGCCGGGCATCCCGGTATGGCAGACCGGTGCCGAAAGCCTGTTCCCCGGCACTCCGTACATCATCTTCCCGGGCAATGTGGGTGAAGTGCCCACCCTGCGGGAAGCGGTGGAAATTTTGCTGGGCTGACAGCCTGACGATTTAGAATTGTCTCCGCTCTGCTCTGACAATATCAGAGGAAAAATTATTTTAAATATTGCAAACAAGCCAGCCCTGCGGGGCTGGCTTGTTTGCTTTTTCACGGGAAGGAGTCGTGGCGGTTAACGGCGTATTGCCTGCGCTGGCTCCCTGCGGGAGCATTCGCGCGGCAGATAACGCAAACGTTATGTTCAGGCCCCGCTCCCCTGCGGGGAGCTGCCGCCGTAGCGGCTGAGGGGCCTTGAAATCGGCGCAACACAAAAAATCCTTTAGCGCAGCGACTTGGATTTTTTGTATGGAGCCCAACTGCTTTGGGGTTACTAGGGGCGAGCAGCCCCTAGTTCGTGCCTCCCGCGCCTCGAAAGTAGCGGGTGCTTTTCTGGTTCTCTTTTGGCACGCAAAAGAGAACGTATCCGGCGGAGAAGAATTTTATAAAAGCCATAAAACCTGCCCTACACGATTGCGCTCTGCGCGGGAAGTCGAAAAACAAAAGCCGGAAAATCCGCAGATTTTCTGGCTTTCTGTACGCGTTATCAATCTTTTTTTGCTTTCTTTTTCTTCTTTGCTGCCTTTTCCTCCGGCTTGTTCTTCATCAGCCTGCCGAGGGATGCGGCAGTGTATACGCAGAAGCAGCCCACCACCACGATCAGCACGACGGCGCTTGCGTCCAGCGCCACGGTGCCGGCGCGGACAGCGGCCAGATACAGTGCCAGCAGCACCACGCCGCCGCCCAGCCACAGGCTGCTGCTGTTCACCTGCTTTTGCCACTCCTGCTGCGGCGTGAGCGGATGCTGCTGCGCCTTGCCCTGCCGGGCCTTCTTTTTCCAGATGTTATCACTTTGAAACGGATTCATGTTCCGGTGGCTCCTTCCCTGTCTTTTTCTTTAAGGGTATTATACGCCGCAAGATGGGATGATGTCCAGAAAGAAGTGAATTTTTCACCACTTTCATCCCACATTTGTGCAGAACGACCAAAACCGGCCCGAAATATCGGCTATTCGCCAATTTACTTTTTGCGGGCCGAAGAGTAATCTAATGGTAGGATGTAAAGACGGACAAGCTGTTGAGATTGAACTAAAGGTAGGATGTAGCAAAGAACCTTTGCTGCGGGCTTGTCCGGCACGAGAACGCGAAAAACAAAAGGAGGCTTTTCCGTTATGAAGGTAGGTCTGATCTATACCAGCACCACCCCGGAACTGATCGAACTGGTGGAGCAGGAGGTCAAAAAGCAGCTGGGCGATGATGTGGAGCTGTACAGCCTGCAGGACCCCAGCATTCTGGCAGATGTCCGCGCGGCAGGCTATGTGACCACTGCACCGGCAGCACGCCTGATCGGCATGTACATGAAAGCCGCTGAGGAAGGCGTGGATGCCATGCTGAACCTGTGCAGCAGCGTGGGCGAGGTTGCCGACAGTGCACAGGACGTGGCAAAGTACATTGGTGTGCCTATCGTCCGCGTGGACGAGGAGATGTGCCGCGAGGCTGTCCGCAAGGGCCAGCGCATCGGCGTGATGGCTACCCTGCCCACCACGCTGGAACCCACCAAGGGCACCATCCTGCGCATGGCCCGCGAGTGCAACAGGCACGTGGAACTGGTGGACTGTCTGGTGGACGGTGCATTCGGTCTGGATCAGGACCAGTTCAAGGCCCGCATGACCGAGATGGCCGGTACCATTGCCGACAAGGTGGACGTGATTGTGTTTGCACAGGGCAGCATGGCCTACTGCGAACAGTATATCGCCGATAAGTTTGGCAAGGTGGTCCTCAGCAGCCCCCGCTTTGGTGCAGCCGAGCTGAAAAAGGCGCTGGAAAAGAAAGGCACCATTTAAAAAAGGAACAAGAGCCGGAGCACGAGACCGGCTCAGGAGAAGATATTTTTTGAAGGAGAATTCTTATGAAAAAGATGATTTCCCGTCGTGACTTCCTGAAGGTGGCTGGCATTTCCGCTGCTGCTCTGGGTCTGGCTGCCTGCGGCGGCTCCGGCACCAGCACTGCTGCTTCCACTGCCTCTACTGCAGCTTCCACCGGTTCTTCCGCTGCCGCTTCCGGCTCGGCTGTCACCCTGAAGCTGGGCTTCTCCACCAACGAAGAAGACCCCCGTGCAAAGGGCGCAAAGCAGTTTGCAGAAGAAGTTGCCGAAAAGACCGGCGGCGCTGTGGAAGTTCAGCTGTACCCCTCCGGCCAGCTGGGCGGCGATGCTGACCTGATCAACTCTATCGCTCTGGATTCCGGCACGGTGGATATCATCATCACCGACGCTTCCAACTTTTCCACCTACGATGCAAAGATGGGCATTTCCGCACTGCCGTTCCAGTTCGAGACCTTCGACGATGCATGGGCATTCATGGACAGCGACATCGAGGCTGCCGCTGAGGAAGGCCTGCTGAGCCAGAATATGCGTGTGCTGGCCCACTACTGCAACGGCTTCCGCTGCGTGACCAACTCCAAGGGCCCCATCAACAGCCCTGCCGACATGAACGGTCTGCTGATCCGCACCCCCGAGAACCCCGTCATCATGGCTACCATGACCGCTCTGGGTGCCAACCCCCAGCCGCTGAGCTTCTCTGAGCTGTATCAGGCTCTGCAGCAGAAGACCTACGATGCACAGGAGAACCCCATCCCCGTTATCTACAACAATAACCTCTACGAAGTTCAGGAGTACCTGAGCATCACCAACCACATCTACTCCGGCATGTGCTTTACCATTGCCGAGAGCAGCTGGAACAAGCTGAGCGCTGACCAGCAGCAGATCGTTTCCGACGCTGCAAAGGCATCTGCCGATTATGACCGTGAGCTGAACGAGCAGCAGACCAACGACCTGGTCTCCGCTCTGGAAGAGAAGGGCATGAAGATCAACAGCCCGGAACTGGCTCCGTTTGCAGCTGCGACCGAAAAAGTCCTGACCGACAACGCTGATACCTACGGCGACCTGCTGGATCAGCTGAAGGCATGGAAAGAAGCCCGCTGAGATCACTGACCAGAAAACCTTGAAATAAACCCGAAGCAAAGGGACGAGGGGGCGTGCCCTTCGTCCCTTTGCATTTTATCTGAATCGCACTTGGAAAGGAGTTTGTACTGTGAAAAAACTGCAAACCACTCTGGACAAGATCACCACCCTCATTTCCGCCATTCTCTGCGCAGCTATGATGGTAATTCTGTTCGCAAACGTTGTGCTGCGCCTGATCCCCGGCATCGGCGGCTTCAAGTGGTACATGGAGAGCAGCCAGTATCTGAACGTCTGGTCCATGCTCATTGTCTGCATCGGCATCAACGCCATGGGCACCAACCTCCGCGTGGAAGTGGTGGATTCCATCCTTGGTAAGACTCCGCTGGGCAAAAAGATCGTTGTCATCATCCGTGATGTGTTCATCATCCTGTTCTACGTCATGGTCACCTACGGCGGCTACCAGCTGTGCACCCGCGCAAAGCAGGCTGTTTCCACCATGCCGCAGTTCACCATGGGTCAGGTGTACACCATCTTCCCCATTGCCGGTGTGCTGTGCATCCTGTCCGCCGTTCTCAACCTGATCGTTGAACTGACCGCAAAACCGGAAGGGGGCAAATCCAAATGATCGCATGGCTGCTGATCTCATTCTTCGTTCTGCTGTTTCTGGGCGTGCCCATCGCCATGAGTCTGGGCCTGTCCGCCATGGGCGGCATCCTGTTTCTGGGCGGCGGCAGCACCGTCACCATTGCCCAGCGCATGTTTGAGGGCATGAACAGCTTTGCACTGCTGGCCATCCCTCTGTACACCTTTGCCGGCTTCACCATGTCCAAGGGCGGTATTTCCAAGCGCCTGATGGACTTCTGTTACTCCATCGTCGGCCACATCTACGGCGGTCTGGCTCACGTGAACGTGCTTTCCAGCATGATCTTTGCGGGCATCTCCGGTTCCGCTGTTGCCGATACCGCAGGCGTTTCCGGTATGTTCATGCCGGAAATGGTGCGCAAGGGCTACTCCAAGAACTTTACCGTTGCCGTTACCGCCATTTCCTCCACCATCGGCATCATCATTCCTCCGTCCATCCCCATGGTGGTTATTGCTGGTATCTGCGGCATTTCCACCGGTAAGCTGTTCCTCGGCGGCATTATCCCCGGCGTCCTGTGCGGTTTGGCACAGATGATCGTCAGCTATTTCATGGCCAAGAAGGAAGGCGTGCCCAAGGAGCCGGGCCACTTCACCATCGGTCCCGTGCTGCATGGCCTGTGGGAGAGCTGGCCCGCCCTGCTCATGCCCATCATCATCGTGGGCACCATCACCATGGGTATCGTCAGCCCCACCGAGGCAGGCGTGATTGCTGTTGTTTACGGTCTGTTTGCCGGCGGCATCATCTACCGCGAACTCAAGTGGGAGGACATCAAGTTTGCCTTTGCAGAGACCGTCCGCACCAGCGGTCGTATCTTCATCGTTATCGGCGCTGCAAAGCTGTACACCGTCATGCTGACCACTGCGGGCTTTGACAAGTGGGTGGCCAAGACCATGCTGGGCTTCTCCACCAACCCCACTGTCATTCTCATCGTGATCCTGCTGATCTTCTTCATCGTCACCATGTTCATGGAGTCCATCGCAACGCTGACCCTGTTTATGCCCATCCTGTATCCCATTGCTCTGGGCGTGGGCATCAACCCCATCGTGCTCAGCGTCCTGATCACCGTGGTCATCGGTGTTGGTCTGGTCACTCCTCCGGTGGGCATGTGCATTTACGTTGCCTGCGATCTGATGGATGTTACGGTCGGCGAGGTGTTCCCCACATTGGTGCCGTTTATCGCGGCCACCTTCGTCTGCATTGCCCTGATGGTCGCCTTCCCTCAGCTGATCCTGCTGCCCACCTATTTGATGGCGTAACCGTTGCGTCCGCTTTTCAGATATGGTAAAATAGTGGTGGAAGTTCAACGTGTGATGTTTGGAGGCTTTCTGCCCCAGAACGTTCCACGTTGAACGACCCCGAATATCCACCAAACCGGATTTGGAGGCGGAACTTATGTCAATGGAACATCCGGAAAAACAGAAGAATGCGGTAAAGTCTGTAGTCGATCAGGTCATGGATGGGATCATCTCCCAGATCATCGACGGCACCCTGCATCCGGGCGACAAGCTGCCTACCGAAATGGAACTGTGCAAGCAGTTCGGCGCGGGCCGCAACTCGGTGCGGGAAGCTGTGAAAAAGCTGCAGGCCTACGGCATCCTGTACATCAAGCGTGCCGACGGCACCTTTGTGAGCGAAAACTACAACCAGAAAATGCTGGACCCGATGCTGTACAGCATCATCCTGCAGAAGAACAGCTGGCAGGAATTTGTGGAACTGCGCTCCGTCATCGATATCGGTACGCTGAATATTATCATTCAGCGCAATGATATCACATCCTTTCTGCCGGACCTGTACCGCACCTTTGGCGAGCTTTCTGCCGAAATGCACTCGCCGGAGCCTTCGGTGGACAAGGTGCTGGAGCTGGACAGCCGGTTCCACACCCAGATCGCCAATGCGGCCCAGAACCCCATGCTGGCCACCATCACCGAGTATATCACCCGGCTGACGCTGCCCAGCCGTCTGGAGACCACCCGCAAGGTGCTGGCCAAGGGCGAAGAGGAGATCGAGCGGGTCGTAGAGCTGCACCGCCAGCTGCTCAGCGTGATCGAGCGCAGGCAGGTGGACGAGATCGCCGCTACAGTGCAGGATCACTACATCTTCTGGAAGAAGTAAGCATACAGGCCTCCTGCCTGCCGTAAAAGGCGGGCGGAGGACTGTGAGTTTACAAGATGGGATGTTTGTGCTAAAATGACGTTAGCATCCTTTGTTAAGCTTCTCCAATGCGACATGCAAGGAGTGTTCATCCAATGAAAAAAATCATGATCTCCGTGGCCCCCGTTGCGGCCACAGACATTCTCATCAATCCGCGGGCCATTGCCCGGGATGTGTATGAGTGCTACAAAAACGGCGCGTCCATGGTGCACCTGCACTGCCGCGACCTGAACGGCAACCTCACCCCGGATCTGAGCCTGCTGGAAGAAACGGTGGCCTACATCCGCGAGATGTGCGACATCGTGGTGGAGATCTCCACCGGCGGCGTGTCCAACCTGACCATTGAGGAACGTGTGCAGCCCTGCTACCCCTCCTGGGTGGAAGCCAATAGCCTGAATGTCGGCTCGGTGAATCTGGGTGCCTCGGTGTACCAGAACCCCATCAAGGATGTGGAGTACTGCGTCAAGACCATCATGGACAACAAGAAGATCCCGGAGACCGAGGTCTTTGAGCTGGGCATGATCAACACCGTGCGGGAACTGAACGACAAGTTCCACTTTGTAAAACCCATCCTGTTTGCACTGGTGTTCGGCCATGGCGGCGAGATGCCTGCCACGGTGCCGGCCCTGCGCCACATGATCCAGGCGCTGGAAGAGAACTTCCCCAACGGCGACTACCTGTGGGGCTACACGCAGGCCCACCGCGAGGACTGGGAAATGGTCAAGACTGCGCTGGATATGGGCGCTTCCACCGTGCGCATCGGCTTTGAGGATTCGGACATGATCGCGCCGGGTGTCCATGTGGACAACAACGCAGCGCTGATCGCAAAGGTGTCGGACATCGTAAAGTCCAAGGGCATGATGCCCATGACTCCCGACGAGGTGCGCGCCATGCTCAAGATCCCGCCGCTGCGCCGTTAAAAAGGAGGAAAGAAACGTATGGTGATTCAAGGCGTTACTTACCTCTCAGACTTTGAGGCAAAAAAAGCCATCATGGAAATGGCCCGTCGGCTGGAAGCCAAGGGCTGGCTGGTGGCCGGTGACGGAAGCATGAGCGTCCGCGTCGGCCCGCAGGCCGTGTGGGTGACCGGTGCCGGTGCCGACAAGGCCGCGCTCACGCAGGATATGCTGGTGCGCGTGGATATGAATGGCAAGGCGATGCTCAGCGCAAAGCCCAAGCCCCTGCCCGAAGATCTGCCCATCCATCTGAAAATCTATCAGGAAAACGAGAACGCCCAGTGCGTGATGCACACCTATCCGGCCTGCGCGGCTGTGATGGGGATGCAGGGCCAGACCGTGCAGCCTGCAGCATTCAGCCCCGCAGTGCGGGCGCTGGGACGGGTGCAGCTGCTGCCCGCCCAGAACGTGGACGCACAGGCACAGGCTGTCAGCCTGTTGTGCCGCACCGATAAGGCTGTCCTGCTGGAAAATGACGGCTGCCTGACCTGGGGCAAGACCCCGGCAGATGCGGCCCATCTGGTGGAAGCACTGGATTACTACGCAGCCGTCACCGCAAAGCTGGGCTGCGCAGGCTGCTCCAAATGCGGCAGCTGCGGCGGTCACTGCACCGGCTGCAGCAAGTGCGGCGCACCTGCCGTGCAGCCCATGGCTCAGCCCGCTGCACAGCCTGTGGCAATGGCAGTACCCTCCGCACAGCCTGCCCAGCCGGTGAGCCTGCCGGGCGTTACCGGGCTGATCCAGCCGGGCATGGCGCTGCCCACCCGGCCCAAACCGCAGGCGGCTCCTGCCCCGGTGCCCGCCGCACAGCCTGCGGCAGTCCCTGCAATGGACGCGGCCCCGGCCGCACCGAAGTCCGCAAATGCCCGCGATGCCGCAATGGCCGAGGTCATCCGCCGGACGCTGAAGAGCTTTCAATAACAAAAAGTTTCGTTTGATCCAACGGATATGACCTTTACGGAAAGGAACGAAAACCATGGATATCAGTTCGCAGGAAATTGAAGCGATCGTCAAGCAGGTGCTTGCCGGTATGGGCGGTGCACAGACAAGCGCCGCCCCTGCAGCCTATACCGCTGCACCCGGCGGTGCAGCAGGCGACCGCGGCGTGTTCGAGAACGTAGACGACGCAGTGGAGGCTGCATGGAAAGCCCAGCGCGACTGGGCGGCCAACTACAAGATCGAGGACCGCCAGCGCATCATTGAAGCCATCCGCCGCTGTGCCCGGGCACATGTGGAGGAGTGGTGCCACAAGATCGTGGAAGAGACCGGCATGGGCCGCTATGAGGACAAGGTGGAAAAACATCTGGCTGTCATCAACAAGACCCCCGGCCCCGAATGCCTGACCACCGAAGCCAAGAGCGGTGACGCGGGCCTGATGCTGGAAGAGTATGCACCCTTTGGTGTGATCTGCTCCATCACCCCCACCACCAACCCTACCGAGACCATCATCAACAACACCATCAGCATGATCGCAGGCGGCAACACCGTGGTGTTCAACGTGCACCCTCGCGCAAAGCGGGTGTCTGCCGACTGCCTGCAGGCGCTGAATACCGCCATCATCGAGGCGGGCGGCCCTGCAAACCTCATTACCATGACCCGTGAGCCGACCATGGAGAATGTGGACAAGATGGCCGCAAACCCCAAGATCCGCCTGATGGCAGGCACCGGTGGCATGGGCATGGTGAACGCCCTGCTGCGCAGCGGCAAAAAGTGCATCGGTGCCGGTGCAGGCAACCCGCCCGTCATCGTGGACGAGACCGCAGACATCGAGCTGGCAGGCCGCAAGATCTACGAAGGCGCTTCGTTCGATAACAACATCCTCTGCTTTGCAGAGAAGGAAGTGTTCGCCGTGAACACCGCCTACGACGGCCTGCTGCACGAGCTGCAGAAGCAGGGTGCCTACCTGCTGAACAAGGCCCAGACCGAACAGCTGGTGAACATCGTGCTGCAGCCCAAGAAGGGCGGCGGCCACGAGGTGAACAAAAAGTGGGTGGGCAAGGATGCCGCCCGCATTCTGGAGACCATCGGCGTGCATGTGCCGGATACTTGCCGCCTTGCCATCTGCGAGGTGCCTGCCGACCATCCGTTCGTTCTGGTGGAGCAGATGATGCCGGTGCTGCCCATCGTGCGCTGCCAGAGTTTTGAACAGGCGGTGGAAGATGCCGTGGTGGCCGAGCACGGCAACCGCCACACCGCTTCCATCTTCTCCAAGGATGTGGACCACATGACCCGCTTTGCCCGGGTCATTGAGACCACCATCTACGTAAAGAACAGCGCCACCAAGGCCGGTGTTGGCATTGGCGGCGAGGGCCACTGCACCATGACCATTGCCGGCCCCACCGGCGAGAGCATCACCTGCGCAAAGAGTTTCTGCCGCCGCCGCCGCTGCATGCTGGCCGAGGGCGGGCTGCGCATCATCTGAGTTTTTGAAGGACGAAACCATCACATACAATTTTTTCAGTGTTCTGACAGGAGGAACAACTTATGAAAGCTCTGGGTTTTATCGAGACGAAGGGTCTGGTTGGCAACATCGACGCTACCGATGCAATGCTGAAGGCTGCTGACGTTGAGTTCATTGGTTCCGACACCATCGGTGCCGGTCTGACCACCGTGATCGTTACCGGCGAGGTGGGCGCTGTCAAGGCTGCTACCGAGGCTGGCGAAGAGGCTGCTTCCCGCGTGGGTGAGCTGTTCTGCGTCAACGTCATTGCACGTCCTCACGCAGATCTGGCCCGCATCATGCCCGCCACGGGCCCCGCGCCCGGCAAGTCCGGCCTGCCCGCAGGCGAGCAGGTGCCGCTGGATGCCGCTCTGGGCATGATCGAGACCAACGGCC
>SKEI01001056.1_pt1 | contig 16099 bp, 12 predicted proteins | sample 4826701 | NCBI WGS metagenome assembly SKEI01 (sample SAMN11008813, study PRJNA524170) | human gut metagenome | biome: Human fecal sample; material: Feces; isolation source: fecal sample from pouch patient p2, p6, p7, p14 | host: Homo sapiens | place: Israel: Tel-Aviv | collected 2016-08-31 | reverse complement strand
GCTGCCTTCTACGGTCCCAAGCTGGACGTGAACGTCAAGCCCGCCGTGGGTGCCGAGTACACCCTGTCCACCTGCCAGCTGGACTTCTGCCTGCCCGCAAAGTTCCACCTGACCTACGTGGACAAGGACGGCACCGAAAAGACCCCCGTGGTGCTGCACCGCGCCATCCTGGGCTCTCTGGACCGCTTCATGGCTTACCTGATCGAAGAGACCAAGGGCAAGTTCCCCACCTGGCTGGCTCCCACGCAGGTCAAGGTGCTGCCCGTCTCCGAAAAGACGCTGGACTACGCCGAGGGCGTGACCGAAAAGCTGGTGGAAGCCGGTGTCCGTGTTGTGCTGGACGACGACAACCAGAAGATCGGCTACAAGATCCGCGAGGCACAGCAGGTGGACCGTGTGCCTTATATGCTGGTTCTGGGTGCCAAGGAAGCCGAGGCAGGCAACATCTCGGTGCGTGACCGCAAGGGCGAGACCACCACGATGGAGCTGGATGCGTTCATCGCAAAGGTGACTGCCGAGATCCGCAACCGCAGCCTGTAAGCAGACACTGCAAAACACAAAGCGCCGCTTTCCAGGCAGGGGAGAGCGGCGCTTTTTTTGCTGCAGCGAAACGCCAAAGGCCGCTGCTCAAATGGAAACAGCGGCCTTTGGCGTTGGATGCTTTATAAAAAGGAAATCAGGCGTTTTCCTTCTGGACGCTCTTGACGGCCAGAGCCTTGGCGGGCTTCATCAGCAGCACGCACACGCCGTTGAAGAGGATCGAACCCACGATGAAGGTGATGAAGAACTGGGGCAGGTGGGTGGCCAGAGCGGTGGTGTCGATGCAGGCCACAGTCAGGTAGGCAAAGCCCACGTTGTTCAGCACCTTGGGTGCGTAGGGGTGCAGGATGATGAGGATGAACAGCACCACGGCCAGCGGGATGAGGAAGCCGAAGAAGCCGCCCAGCACCGGGGTCAGGGCCGTGATGGAAAGCAGAGCGATCACAGTGAGGATCAGGCCCACAAGACCACCCAGCTCAACGGTGACGAAGCGATCCTTCACATCGCCTTCCAGCGTGAACATCATGATATTGCTCAGAAAGATCAGCCAGCTGTACTCCAGGCCGGTCACATGGATGATGGCATTGGCGATCAGGATCCACACCAGCAGCATCAGGCGGAAATACAGCAGAAAGCGCTTGGTAATGGCTTCATTCATGATAAAATACCTCTTTCTTGATCGTATTGGAAAGCTTTGCTTTCACTAAAGGACGCTTTTTGACAGGTAAAACCTGCATTGATGCTGCCATTATACAATATTTACATGGCAAAAACAATACTTTTGCAAGAATAAATTGCATATTTTGGAAATTTTAACTTGCGGAACGAAGGGACGATTGAAAAATGGCAGAGCGAGGCGGAGCCATTTCAAATTGTTTTTCTGTCCAAAATGGAGTATAATGAGACAATAAATATTCTGCCGCGGCTGCGGCTCAGATACGGGAGGAACCTTATATGAACAACCCGGTACTGGTGGTCATGGCGGCTGGCATGGGCAGCCGCTACGGCGGCATGAAGCAGATCGACCCGGTGGGGCCGAACGGTCAGGTGATCGTGGATTATTCCCTTTACGATGCCCGCCGCGCAGGCTTTGAGACGGTGGTCTTTGTTATCAAGCATGAGATCGAGGATGCTTTCAAGGCAGCCATCGGCGAGCGTGTATCCAAGGCCATGAACGTGAAATACGCCTTCCAGCAGCTGGATGAGCTGCCCGCAGGCTTTGCCGTGCCGGAGGGCCGTGTCAAGCCCTGGGGCACCTGCCACGCCGTTCTGGCTGCAAAGGCCCTCATCGACGGCCCGTTTGCGGTCATCAATGCCGATGATTATTACGGCCCGGAGGCCTTCCGGGTGATGTATGATTACCTGTCCACCCACGAGGACGGCAGCTATTACGACTACTGCATGGTAAGCTATCTGCTCCGGAACACTGTCTCCGAGAATGGCAGCGTGGCCCGCGGCGTATGCGTGACCGAACCCGACGGCACTCTGCACAGTGTGACCGAACGCACCCGCATTGAAACGTACGAAAACGGCGTACACTTCACCGAGGACGGCGGCGCAAGCTGGACCGACCTGCCTGGCGATACCCCGGTGAGCATGAACCTGTGGGGCTTTGGCAAAAGCTTTCTGGACGAAGCCGAGCAGCGCTTTGCGGGCTGGCTGACCGAAAATCTGCCTAAAAACCCGCTCAAGTGTGAGTATTTCCTGCCGCTGGTGGTCACGGAACTGATCGAAGAGGGCAAGGCAAAAATTCAGGTGCTGCGCAGCACGGATAAATGGTACGGCGTTACCTACCGTGAGGACAAGCCGCTGGTGGTGGAAGCCATCGCCCGCAAAACGGCAGAGGGCCAGTACCCGGAAAATCTGTGGGCCTGACCATCTTGACCATTTAGAATGGCCTCCGCGTGCGCTCTGGCCATAATCAGTGGAATTATTATTTTTATTTTGAACTCCAGAAAAATCTGCGGAACGTGTCGGGGCGAGGCCCCGCCATCTTGCTAAAAGCAAGACCGTTCTGCCGCTTGAAAGCCCCACTGGGGCTTTCATTGCTGCGCAAACGCGGATTTTTCTGGAGTTCTTTTTCACGGGGAGGGGGTCGAAATTGGCAAATGCTGCTGCCCGGCACAACTTTTCTGTAAAAACAAAAATCGGAAACGACCGCAGTCGTTTCCGATTTTTTTAACGTTTAATCACTTATTTTGTCTGGGGAGGGGTAAGGGATGCCCCTTCATCCGAGAAGATCCAGAGCGTTTCATCGATATGAGAGCCACTCCTAGAGTAGGGTGTCACCTTGACGCGGAAGGTGGTGTCGTCGGTCTTTTTATAGGTGTGCTCCACGATGTCGCCGGTCAGGACCTTGCTGCGGATATAGTTGTAGTCCAGCAGGTCCGCCAGACTCTCGCGGTAGGCGGGCTGCACCTGCGTATCACGGTACTGCTGCAGAACGGCGAGGAAAGAGCCGCCGGAGGTGTTCAGAATTTTCTGGAAATAGTCCGGGACGATCACGCCGCGCATACGGTCGGTCTTCAGATCCACAACGAACACGCTCTTGTACTTGGGGGCAAGGACCCGCAGGAAATGCTCGGCATCCCGCTTTTCGGTCAGGGTCCGCTCCAGCTTCTCGTTCAGGCCCCGCAGCTGGCGCTCCTGGCCGTTGCGGGCATAATAGGCCTGCTTGTCCTGCCGCATGGCAGCTTCGGCCTGATTCATGGCATCGTCCAGCCGGTGCAGGTCGTTGGTGCTCTGGATGCCCACCGAGATCTCATATTCCTTCGCGCGCAGGAAAGCACGCATCTTGTCCACAGCCACCCACACGCTGTAGGGCGGCTGGTTCGGGGTGAAGATCACGAATTCGTCACCGCCGATGCGGTAGATGCGGCTGGAAACAAAGAACTTGCGGGCCGCATTGGCAATGAAGCAGAGCATGGCATCGCCGCTGCGGTGGCCCAGATGGTTGTTGATCTCGTGCAGGCCCACCACATCGATGTAGGTGCACACCATGGAGTCGTATTCGCTGGACTGCAGCGTCCGCAGATCGGTCTCGAAGAGGCTGCGGTTCAGCAGGCCAGTCAGGGTGTCGTGGCTGTAGGAGAAGTCCAGCTCCTCGCTGAGATGGTCGGCCTGTGCATCCTCACGCACCACCACGGTGGCCCATGGGTTCTGGGCGCAGCAGTTGCGGCAGGGCAGAAATTCCATGGTGATCCACACGAACTGGCCGGACACGTTTTTGCGGAAGCGGTAGGCCTCCGGCTGCTGGGTGCTGAAAACAGCGGAGCGCAGGGCCTCCAGATCGGTCTGGTCGGTGAACATCTCCGCGTCGTCCGGGTGGATCACCTTGTTCGTCACCATGCGCTCACAGTAAGCGGCAAAGTCCTCCTCGGCGTCCGAACCGGCACCGGGCAGGCGTGGATCCCGCTTGATGACCCGGTATTCGCCGGTGGAAAGATTCAGCAGGGAAAGCTCCAGCACATTATCCGCAAAGATCTGGTAGGCCTGCAGTGCCAGTGCGGTCTGCTCCCTGTCGGAGACGGGGACCCGGCGGTCATGGCGCATCAGGTCGCGGCGCATCAGGTCGCGGCGCATATCCCAGTAATCCTCGCTGTTGGGCTGGGCCAGCAGGGCCTCGGCGTTCTCCACCGGCATGGGCTGGTAGAAATAATAGCCCTGCGTATACAGGCAGTCGGCGGCCTGCAGCATGGAGACCTGCTCCGGCGTTTCCACGCCCTCGGCGATGATGGGCAGATTCAGGCGGTGGGCCATATCCACCACCGATTCCACGATCTGCACGCCCTTGCTGCGGTTCTGCTGGTTCATGTCGATGAGCTTCATGTCCAGCTTGATGGCATCCACGTTGGTGTCCTTGAGCATATTCAGCGAAGAATAGCCGCTGCCAAAGTCGTCCATCATCACAGAGAAACCTTTGCGGTGCAGGCCCTGGATGGTGTTTTCCACCAGAGAAGCGTTTTCGGCCAGCATGGTCTCGGTGATCTCGGCCAGCAGGAGCTTGGGCTCCAGCTGATACTTTTCCACAAGGTTGGAGAAGATCTGCGGCACGTCCAGATTGACGATATCCACCACAGAAACGTTCACAGATACAGGCACAAGATTGCTGCCGCTCTCCTGCCACTTGTGCAGGGTCTTGCAGACAGACTCCCAGATGTACTGATCCAGCTGGGTCACAAGGCCGGTGCTTTCCAGCAGGGGCATGAACTCAGACGGGGGCACGCAGCCGCGGGTGGGGTGGTTCCAGCGCACCAGTGCTTCCATGCCCACGATGGCGCGGGTCATGCTGTTGCACTTGGGCTGCAGAAAGAAGCAGAACTCGTGATTTTTCAGGGCGTGTTCCAGCTCGCTCAGCAGCTGACGCTGCTTCTTGAGACGGCTGAGCATGGCCGGAGTAAAGGGGTGCATACCGCCTACGGCCGGGCTGGGGTCTACCGATGCGATCTGTGCAAGTGCATCGGGTTGCGGTGCGCCGACATTTTCATTCAACTTCAGTTCTTCGGACATGATAAATCCCTCGCTGTTGGATGTTTTCGACAAAATATGGCATTTTATAAAACAGTATAGCACGATTTTAAACCTTTGAAAATAGATATTTAAAACATTGCAACATTGCGGCAAAAAAGAACGGAATGCCAGACGGGTCCGGAAGGCGGGGCATAAAAAGACCGCTGCATTCCTGTGCAGCGGTCTTTTGGGCAGCGGTCTCAGGCATCCTTGCGGGTGTCGGAGCCGTTTTTCTTCGGGTCTTCTTCGGGGCTTTCCCGGCGGGCAAGACCAAGGCGCAGGGCCGTGAGGGTGGTCTTTTTTACGCCATGCTTCAGGCCGGGGAAGGCGCGCAGCATGCGGCGCGGGCCAACGAGGCGGGGGGTGCGCAGCAGCTGGGCCTGCATTTCATCGCTGCGGTCCTGCAGCTCCTCGGCCAGCTGTTCCAGACGCAGCAGCTCGGCAGCGCGCTCCATCGTGCCCTTGGCGGCCAGCTGTGCAGCCTTGGCGGCTTCGGCCGTGTTGAGCTTGGCGATCTCGGACGCACGCTTTGCGGCCTCGCGGGCCGCTTCGGCCTTGGCGCGGACGGCGGCCAGCGTTTCACGCAGGGCACGCTTTTCCGGTGCGGCTTCGCGGGCCTCGGCGGCGGCAAGCTTGAACTGCAGGCGCTGCTCGTCCAGCTTCTGGTCGGCGTTCAGGGTGGTGGTGCCCAGCAGCTGGGTCATGGCATCGCTGACGGCATGGATACTGTCGGCCAGCTGTTCCATGGCATCCAGCGTCTTGGCCAGACCGGAGGCGGCAAAGGCCGTAACGACTACGTCTGCCGCGTAGACTGCATAGAGCACACACATAACGACAAAGCCCACAAAGGGCGGGACCATATCCACAAGACCGGCGACGCCCGGGTGGACGATGCGCATGACCACCAGCGTGCCCACGCCCCACAGCAGGCTGAATGCCAGACAGATGTAGCCGCCAATGTTGAAGGGAAAGTCGCTGTAGTCCCACCAGCGGGTGTGATAGAGCTTATACAGTGCCCAGCCGCCTACCAGTTCCAGCGCACTGGGCAGGATGACACCGCCGATGTACAGCAGCAGGACGCTGCCCTGCAAAGGGGTCAAGGTGAACAGCACGATGACCATGCCGAAGCCGTAAATGGGGCACACCGGGCCGGTGAGAAAGCCGCGGTTCACCAGCTGACCGGTGGTGGCGGCGGCAAAGATGACCTCCAGACACCAGCCGGTGCAGGAATAAATGAGAAAGAAGGCCAGCACATGATACAGCGAAAAGCCGCATACTGTGGTGGTCGTGAGAAAGTTGAGCATAAAACACCTCCTGTGAGAATCATGCTGCTGCGCAGGTCAGTTCTGTTTTTGTACGATCTTGTATTCATCGCCCGGCTCAAAGAACGGGCAGGCAGCTGTGCTGCGGGAAAGATAGCGGGCCATCTCGTCCTCGTCCAGACAGCCGCCCTGAGCACAGTACCAGCTGCCGTACTCGTCCTGCACATTGTTCAGGCAGATCTCGCAGGGGTCATTCATTGCCTTCGCCTTCCTGTGCAGCCTTGGCAGCAGCCTCGGCCGCTTCGCGGGCCTGACGCTTGAGGATCTTGGGCTCGATCCAGGTCACGCTGGCGGGGTCCGGGTCCTTGCGGGCGATCAGGGCCTTGATCTTGATGCCCATTTCGGTGAACATGCCCTCGTGCTCGGTGCGGATGTTCCACTCCGGCTCGTTCTCATGGAGATCAAAGGTCATCCACTCGATGTCGTAGCCGGAAGCGGGGAAGTATTCCAGACTGTCGCGGAACAGATCATCGTCGTCGGTTTTGAAGTAGATCTCGCCGCCGTCCTTGAGGAACTCACGGTAGTTGATGAGCTGGCGCGGGTAGGTGAGGCGGTGCTTGTGGGAAGAGCCGTTCTTGCTCCACGGATTGCAGAAGTTGATGTAGATGCGGCTGACCGTATCCTCGGCGGTAATGACCCCCTTGATGCGCTCGATGTCGGTGCTCATGATCTTCACGTTGTCGATGGGGCGGCCCGCAGCCTGATAGGCGGCTTCGATCTTGCGCTTGGCGAGGATGAGCACCTTATCGGTGATATCGATGCCCAGATAGTTGTTTTCCGGGTGGGCGCAGGCCAGCTGGGAGAGGAAGCCGCCCTTGCCGCAGCCCAGTTCCAGCACAAAGGGCTGCTCCGGGCGGGCGTACTGACCGTGCCACCTGCCGCCCCAGATCAGCGGCTCGTGCACATGGAAGTCGGCTGCCATCAGCTCGTCGTGGGCATAGGGTTTGAAACGCATTCTCATAGTTTGTTGTTCTCCTTGATGTTGTGTGACTCCTTCCGCCGCCTGCGGCGGCAGCTCCCTCTGGGAGGGAGCCTTTGGCAGGAAGGGAAGGTTTTACCTTAGATCATAAAGTTTCCGGTTGCGCCAGAGGCCCCCTCTCAGAGGGGGCTGGCACGGCGAAGCCGTGACTGGGGGAGTTTATCTCTCCCGCAAAAATTCCTCCACCTGTTCCGGTGCAGCGGCGCAGCTGCCCTGACAGATGCCGGGCTTGCCGCCGCCGCGTCCGTTCAGGGCGGCGTTCAGGGCTTTGGTCAGGGCGCGCACATCGCCGTCTGCCTGCGCGATGCAGTAGCCGGTGCCCTTTTCGGTGGGGGTCAGGGCGGCGCAGAGACCGGTGGTGGCTTCGGTCAGGCGCACCGCCAGCCGGTGCAGGCCGTCCGGGTCAAGGCCGGGCACTGTGCGGATGGCATCCTCACCGGGGTTTGCCAGCTGGGCAAGTGCATCGAACAGCTGAGAACATACACCAAAGTGTGTAAACTTGAGCGCAGTATACTCATCGTAGACGCGATGCACCGCCACAGCGGTCTGGTCGGCCTTGGCCGAGAGCAGCGCCCCGATCTCTGCCTGCCGCTGGCGCATAGCCTGTGCAGCAAGCAATGCCCGCTGGCCGCACACCACGCTCAGCCGCACGCCGCCCTTGTAGTTCTCGCTGGCCAGAATTTTGATCTGTCCCACCTGTCCGGTGGTGCGGGTGTGGGTGCCGCAGCAGGCGCAGACGTCCGCACCGGGAATGGTCACGATGCGCACCTGCCCTTCGATCTCCTTTTTGGAGCGGTAGACAAGGGCGGCAAGCTCCTCCCGGGTGGGGTAGCTGACCAGCACCGGCACATCCTGCCACACGATGCGGTTAGCGGCAAGCTCGGCTGCCTGCAGGCCCTCGGCAGAAATGGGCACGCTGGTGTCCATGCGCACAGCCTCGGAACCGATGTGGAAGCCCACGTTCTCGGCCCCGAACATCTGGTGCAGGATGCCGGAAAGGATGTGCTCACCGGTATGCTGCTGCATTTTGTCAAAGCGCCATTCCCAGTCGATGCAGCCGGAAACGGCAGTGCCGGGCACAGCGCTTTCCGGCAGAGCGTCCACGCTGTGCCAGAGGATGCCGTCATGCTCGTGCACATCGGTCACATTCAGCGTGGTACCGTCCGGCAGGGTCAGGGTGCCCCGGTCGGCAGGCTGACCGCCGCCCTCCGGGTAGAACACCGTGCCGTCCAGCGCAATGCGCCCGCCGCCGGTCTTTTCGTCCGGCTCTGCGGCAAGGATGATGCTCTCGCACTGGGTGCGGAAAGCGTCCTGTTCAAAGTATTTTTCTGTGCGCTGCATGGCGCGGGTACCTCCTGTTCAGGGTGCAGTTTGACGATTTAAAATGGCCGCCGCAGGCTCTGGCCATATTCAGCGGAAAATTTATTTTTATTTTTGCAGAATTGGAACGACTGCGGTCGTTCCAATTCTGCTTTTTCACGCAAGGGGCCGTAAAGGCCAACAACAAAAGAGATTTTACTGCATCTGCCGGTTTCGGCCCTTCTGGTGAAAATGCGTTTGGAGCGGACCGCGACAAACGCGAAATAAAAAATCTGGATTCCGCTGAACATAGCCAGAGCGAAAGCGGAGGCTATTTAAAATCGAAAAATGGATACGCACCCAGTTTAAAAATAAGTATACCACGTTTTTTGCCTGTGGAAAATAGTCTGCGGATATGTTATGATAAGAAACAACGATATTCCCATAAAATGTTAAAAATGAGGAAGGTAATAGCATGCGTGAAAGTGGAATCCTGATGCCGGTGTCCAGCCTGCCCGGCCCTTACGGTATTGGCTGCTTTGGCAAGGAAGCATTCAAGTTTGTGGATTTTCTGGCACAAGCGGGCCAGAAGATCTGGCAGATCCTGCCGCTCAGTCCCACCGGCTACGGTGACAGCCCCTATCAGAGCTGCTCGGCCTTTGCGGGCAATCCCTATTTTATCGACCTCGACGCTTTGAAGGAAGAAGGCCTGCTCACCGCCGCCCAGCTCAAGGCCGAAAAATGGGGCACAGACCCCAAAGAGGTGGACTACGGCACTTTGTATGTGAGCCGCTTTAAAGTCCTGCGCACCGCCTACGCCGCATGGCGCAAGCAGTGCGCTGGGCTGCACGGCTGCAGCTATTACTTCCCGGATGATTATTATGCCTTTGCCCTCTCCAATGAGGAATGGCTGGACGACTACGCCCTGTACATGGCCCTGAAAGTGGCCAACGGCATGAAGAACTGGGTGGAGTGGGACAAGCCCTACCGCCTGCGCGACAAGAAGGCCCTTGCTGCCTTTGCCGCCGAAAACGAGGAGGAAATCGGCTTCTGGAAGTTCGTGCAGTACAAGTTTGCGGCCCAGTGGCAGGCGGTGAAGGCCTACGCCAACAAAAAGGACGTGCAGATTTTGGGTGATATCCCCATCTACGTCTCTGCCGACTCGGTGGATGCATGGGTGGGCGGCGCGCTGGTTGAGCTGGATGCCGACGGCGGCTTTGCCCGTGTGGCGGGCTGCCCGCCGGATTACTTCTCTGCCGACGGTCAGCTGTGGGGCAACCCGCTGTACAACTGGGCCTACCACAAAAAGACTGGCTACGCGTGGTGGGTGCGCCGGGTGCGCCACGCACTGGGCATCTACGACCTGTTGCGCATCGACCACTTCCGCGGCTTCGATACCTATTGGGCCATCCCGGCGGACAGCACCACCGCCCGCACCGGCAAGTGGGAGAACGGCCCCGGCATGGAGCTGTTCGATGCGCTGGAAGCTGCCCTTGGCAAGCTGCCCATCATTGCCGAGGATCTGGGCGAACTGTTCCCCAGCGTGCGAAAGCTGCTGGCCGACAGCACCTTCCCGGGCATGAAGGTGCTGCAGTTCGCCTTCAGCGGTGGGGACAGCGAGTATCTGCCCCACAACCACGTCAAGAACAGCGTAGTGTATCCCGGCACCCACGATAACACCACCCTGACCGACTGGTGGGAGAACGGCGCTTCCGAAAAGGAAAAGGCTGCCGCTGCCGCTTACCTGCATCTGACCGGCGTACAGCCCACCGCAAAGGAGCTGGCGGCCATCCGGACCGATGATGTCCGCATCGCTCTGCTGCGCGCAGCGCTGGGGTCGGTGGCTGACCGGGCCATCATCCCCATGTACGACTGGCTGGGTCTGGGTGCGGAAGCACACCTGAATACCCCCGGCAAGCTGGGCGGAAACTGGGCATGGCGCGCCGCAGACGGCTTTGCCGCCAAGGCACTGGCCAAGACCATCCACGACGAGTGCAGTGTGTACTGCCGCGTATAAACAGAAGGCACAGAGCGGCGGGAGCTTAGCAATTTGACGAAAATATAAAAACTCCGGCAGAAAATTGTGCGTTTTGCTGGTAAAATCGGAAGCTGAATGGTATAATGTTGCTAAAGCGGCATTATGCCATTTTTCTTTGCCTGATGCGTTCCCGGCATTTCCGGAAACAGGGCGGGCGCGAGATGCATAATGCGGCAGATGGTTCCTGAACGTATGGGGAACAGGTGACTGCACGCGGGATACGGGAGCGCCGCGTGCGCAGATGATGGGGAAAATTACATGAAGAAAGAATGTACCGAGCAGGATCTACGGGAACTTGCGCGCTCAGCGCAGGCCGTATTTGAGGCAGTGACCCTGACCGAAGCACCGCTTTGTGACGGCTGGCAGGACGATGGCCTGCGGGTGGACTACGAGCTGCGCAATGGCCGTGTGGACTGTGTGCTGCACCGCAGAGTGGAAGCGGACGGCAAATGCTGGGAGCTGGAAATGTGCGCACCGCTGGCAGGCAATGTGCTGCCGGAAGAGCGCATGACACCCCGGGAGCGGGAGCTGTGCCGCGAGGATATGAGCCACGATTTCCTTACCGGTGTGTACAACCGCCGCTATCTGGAAACGGTGTTTGCCCAAAAGCTGGAACAGTGTGCAGCGCAGGGCCGCAAGGCGGCCGTGGCGCTGGTGAGCATCGACAACGGCCAGAAGCTGCGGGATACCTACGGCCAGCCTGTGATGGACCAGCTGCACTGCTTTGTGGGCAACCAGTGGAAAAAGAGCTTTGATACCCCTGCGGCCCGCGTGGTCTGCCGCCTGACCGGCAGCATCTTTGCGGTGGGCTGTCTGGACGCCGACGGCAAGCAGCTGGCAGAGGAAATGCAGCACCTGTATCGGCAGATGCCCCGGGAGTGTATCACCACCACCGGCATGATGCGCCGGGTGCCCTTTACCCTGAGCTGCGGCGTGGCGAGCCTTGAGGATGTCCCTGCAAAGAACTGGCAGGCATTGTATGAGCTGTGCGACGCACGCCTGCGGGAGGCACAGAACGCCGGCGGCGATCAGATGCGTGCAGAATAAAACCAGTGTATAAAATCCCCCTTTTGGCGCAGACTAAGGCCAGAAGGGGGATTTTTTGTATGGAAAACCAGAAAAACGACAACCTGAACCTGCTGGAAGCCGTGGTGCAGAATACCGAGATGGGCAAGAACACCTTGGAACAGATCGTGCCGATGACCGACGATGTGCAGTTCAAGGCCGAGCTGCTGCGCCAGCGCAATGTGTACCACCAGCTCAATCAGGAAGCGCACACCGCCATCGAGGCCTGCGGCGGCACCGCGCAGGGGCAGAGCGCCATGGCAAAGCTGAACACGAAAATGGGCATCAGTATGAAGACCCTCACGGACAAGTCCACCCGCAATCTGGCCGAGATGCTCACACAGGGCAGCGGCATGGGGGTGGTGGACTGCGTAAAGGCCCAGAAGGATTACCCCAATGCCGCGCCCGGTGCAAAGCGCCTTGCCCAAAGGCTGCAGGAGTTTCAGGAGGATAGCCGGGTAAAGCTGGAACAGTTCTTATAAGGCTGCGCTGCGGCGCATGAAAAAAAGCGACCCCGTCCGTCAGGTACAGCTGCCTGACGGGCGGGGTCATTGCCGCAAAAGCGGCACATCCTTTTACAGTGCTTCCACCATTGCTGCCACGATCTTGGTGGCGGTGGCTACATATTCCGCAATGCTGAACTTTTTCACCACCAGCACCTCGTGGCCGTCCTCGTCAGCGTTGTCGCTCATGGCGCGCAGGATGACGCAGGGCACACCGTTCTTGGCGGCGATCTGGCTCACCGCGGCACCTTCCATCTCCACGCAGTCGGGGGCGCATTTGGCTTCAATGGCAGCCTTGGTTTCACTGTCGCCCACAAACAGGTCGCCGGTGGCGATCTTGCCCACCAGAGCCTTCACACCCGCTTCGGCGCAGGCTTTTTCGGCGGCAGCGATCAGCTCCGGGTCGCCGGTGTATTCCTTGAGGAACGGCGGGTTCTGGCAGATCATGTCCAGCTGTGCGTCGTGGTACAGCACGGTCTTGCCGATGACCACATCGCCAATGCCGATCTTCGAGGTCATATTGCCTGCGATGCCGGAAAAGATGATCTTCTCCGCGCCGAATTTTGTGATGAGCACCTGCGTGGTGGCGGCGGCATTGGCCTTGCCCATGCCGGCACAGCACACCACCACCTGTCTGTCGGCCAGCGTGCCCTTGTGGTAATCCACGCCGCCGTAGGGCTCCACGGTGACGTTTTCCAGCTTTGCACACAGCTGATCGACTTCATCGGGCATTGCGCCCATAATACCGAAAATCATGGTGAACTCCTTTTATAGTAGGATTGATTTTTTTTTCAGCGTCCTTACGGATGGCGGGACGATTTTGAATGGCCTCCGCTTTGCTCTGGCCATGTACAGCGGAAAGAATATTTTTATTTCGCGTTTGTTGCGGCCCGCGGGCCGCAACAAACGCTATTTTCACAGGTGGGGTCGTGGCGGCAAACTTTATCTCTGTGCCAAGGCCTCTCCCTTTGGGAGAGGTGGATGCGAACGCAGTGAGCAGACGGAGAGGGCAAGCCCGGCAGAGTTTTACATGGCTGCTATTTCGATATCAGACGTTGAACAGGAACTCGATCACATCGCCATCGTTGACAACGTATTCCTTGCCCTCGGTGCGCTGCAGACCCTTGGCCTTGACGGCGGCGTAATCGAAGTTGTTGGCTTCCAGATCGCTGTAGCCAATGACGCTGGCACGGATGAAGCCGCGCTCGAAATCGCTGTGGATCTTGCCGGCAGCCTGCGGTGCCTTGGTGCCCTTGCGGATGGTCCATGCGCGGCACTCCTTCTTGCCGTCGGTCAGGAAGGAAATCAGGCCCAGCAGATCATAGCTGGCAGTGATGAGGTTGTCCAGACCACTGGCTTCAATGCCCATTTCAGCCAGAAAAGCCTTCTTTTCCTCGGGAGAGTAGTCGGCGATATCCTCCTCGGTCTTGGCGCAGATGGGAATGTAGCGTGCGCCCTCTTCCTTGGCGCGTGCGGCCACCAGCGGGACATACTTGTTGTTTTCGATGCCCTCCATCAGGTCATCCTCACCCACGTTGCAGGCGTACAGCACCGGCTTTGCGCTCAGCAGGCCCATTTCATGCAGAACAGCTTGCTGCTCGGCATCGCCCTCGTCAAAATCGAAGCTGCGGGCAGGTTTGCCGGCGCTCAGGTGGTCGGCCAGCTGCTGCAGCCATGCGGCTTCGGCGGCAGCACCCTGGTTGTTGCCGCTCTTGGCAGCCTTTGCCATGCGGCCTGCGCGGTTCTGCACCACCTCAAGGTCGGACAGGATCAGCTCGTAGTCGATGGCATCGATGTCAGCAATGGGGTCCACGGCCTCAGCCTTGGAAACATCCTCCACCACATGGATGATGTTGTCATCGTCAAAGCAGCGCACTACATGCACAATGGCATCGCACTCGCGGATGTGGCCCAGGAACTTGTTGCCAAGGCCCGCGCCCTGACTGGCACCCTTTACAAGGCCCGCGATATCCACGAACTCCACGATGGCAGGGGTCTTTTTGTTGGTCTGCCAGATCTCGGCCAGCTTGTCCAGACGCTTGTCCGGTACGGCTACGATGCCGCTGTTCGGCTCGATGGTGCAGAAGGGATAGTTTGCGGCTTCTGCGTTCTTGGTGGAGGTGATGGCATTGAACAGAGTGGACTTGCCGACATTCGGCAGGCCGACGATACCTAATTTCATTTTATTATACTCCTTGCGAAAAAGATTTTACGCTGCGGTAAAAAGCGATATTATAACAGGATAATTGTAGCACAATGGACGTTTTTTCTCAATACTCACTTAAGTGGAAACGAAAAGCCGCCCGTGGAAAAGCAGTGCTGCTTTTCCACGGGCAGTCCTTATGATTCAGGTTGTACGGGTCTTACTTGCAGATGGCAAGGGTGCCGGACGCGGTCTCCTCAAAATGGCTGGCGTAGAATTCCTCCAGCAGCCGGATGAGAGAAACGATGTCCCGGGCACCGGCGGTCTCGTAGCAGGAGTGCATGGCCAGCTGGGGCAGGCCGATGTCCACGCAGTTCATGGATACCTGTGCCATGGCAAGGTTGCCCAGAGTGCTGCCGCCGACTTTATCGGAACGGTTGGCAAAATACTGCAGCGGGACACCGGCGCGGGCGGCAAGCTCTTTGGCAACGGCCATGCTCATGCCGTCGCTGGTGTACTTCTGGCCGGCGTGCACCTTGACCACAACGCCCTCGTTCATGTAGGTGCAGTTGTTCACATCGGTATATTCCGGGTGGTTGGGGTGCACGGCGTGGGCGTTGTCGGCGCTGAACATGAAGCTGGACGCCACCGCACGGTGGAAGTCCTCATCGCTGGGGCAGACGTTCTGCGCGATGCGGTGCAGAACGTCGTACAGGAAGGTGGAAGCCGCGCCCTGCTTGGTGCCGGAGCCCACTTCTTCGTTGTCGAAAAAGGCGGCAACATTGATGGACTGGGCGCAGTGCGCGTTCAGAAAACCCTTCAGGATGCCGAACACGCACTGCTGGTCATCCAGACGGCCGGAGGAGATGAACTCCTCATTGCAGCCCCAGACGGCGGCCTTTTCGCGGATGCAGAGGAACAGGTCGCTGCCAAGGATCTGCTCTTCTGCAACCTGCAGCTCAGCAGCGACCAGCTTTTTCAGCACGCCTTCCTCGGCGGCACCGCCCAGCAGGGGCAGCATATCCACCTGCTTGTTGTAGGAAGCCTTGTCGTTGACTTCACGGTCCATGTGGATGGCTACGCTGGGGATCATCAGCAGGTCGCGGTCCAGCGTGAGCAGGCGGGAGGTGATGGCATCGTTCTCCTTTATCAGCACGCGGCCTGCCACCGACAGCGGCCTGTCCATCCATGTGGAGCAGATCATGCCGCCGTAGCCCTCGGTGTTCAGCTTGGTGTACTTCCGGCCCATATGGATCTCGGCGTTTTCCTTGATGCGGAAGCAGGGGGAATCCGTGTGGGCAGCGGCCACGTTGAAGCTGTAGTTTTCCAGCTGCTCTCCCATGCGGAACGCAAGGATGCTGGAGCCGTTGCGGCAGACAAAATAGCTCCCGCCGGGTTCCAGCTGCCACCGGCGGCTCTCCAGCAGCTCGGAAAAGCCCTCCTTCAGCAGAATGTTCCGGACGGATGCAGTGGTGTGGTATGCGGTAGGATTGCCGTCAATGAAGGACAGCAGCTCCTGTACTTCTTTTTCGATCATAGGGAGACCCTCCATGGATTTATCGATTTGGATGCTCCTATTCTACTTCTGCGGTTTGCGCTTTGCAATAGCCGGTCCTGCGGGCGGGGAAGAATTTGTTTTACATTGCGCGGGTTCTATAGTATACTATTCCTGTTGGTAAATATTGAATCGACAGGAAAGGC
>SKEI01001037.1_pt1 | contig 16240 bp, 15 predicted proteins | sample 4826701 | NCBI WGS metagenome assembly SKEI01 (sample SAMN11008813, study PRJNA524170) | human gut metagenome | biome: Human fecal sample; material: Feces; isolation source: fecal sample from pouch patient p2, p6, p7, p14 | host: Homo sapiens | place: Israel: Tel-Aviv | collected 2016-08-31 | reverse complement strand
CAATGAGCCACAGCGGGGCATCGTTGAAGCCGGTGCCGATATCCCGGTTGCCCTTTTTGGTCAGGGGCTGATACTGGTGGTAGGCGCTGCCGTCCTCAAACTGGGTGGCGGCAATATCCAGAATGCGCTCCCGGGCGCGGGAGGGGATGATGTGCACAAAGCCCAGCAGGTCCTGACAGCTGTCCCGGAAGCCCATGCCGCGTCCGGTGCCGCTTTCGTAGTAGCTGGCAGAGCGGCTCATGTTAAAGGTGACCATGCACTGGTACTGGTGCCAGATGTTGACCATGCGGTTCAGCTTTTCCTCGCCGGATTCCAGATGGTAGGTGGACAGCAGCTGCTCCCAGTGGGTGCGCAGGGCGGCGCGGGCGGCATCGACCTGTGCATCGGTGGCGTAGCGCTCCATCATGGCGTGGGCGCGGGTCTTGTTGATGACGCCCGGGGCAATGAACTTCTCCTGCTGCGGGTTCTCGATGTAGCCCAGACCGAACAGGATGCTGTGGCTCTCGCCGGGGGCGAGGGTCAGGTGAATGTGCAACGCACCCACCGGTGCCCAGCCGTGGGCAATGCTGCCGGAGCAGTGCCCGGCGCGGACGGCCTGCGGGTCTGCCGGGCCGCCGTACACGCCGCAGAAGGCATCCCGGGTGGTGTCGAAGCTGTCCACCGGGCAGTTTGCCCAGAACACGGCGTAGTGGTTGCGGCGCTCGCGGTACTCGGTCTTGTGGTAGATGACGCTGCCCTCTACCTCTACCTCACCGGTGGAGTAGTTGCGCTGGAAGTTGGAGCCGTCGTCCACGGCATCCCACAGGCAGAACTCCACATAGCTGAACAGATCCAGCTCCTTGACAACGGTGCTGCCGTTGCACACTGTCACCCGGTCCAGCTCACAGGCATCCCCCTTGGGGACGAACAGCTCCTGCCGGGCGGTCACACCGTCCTTTTTGCCCTCCAGAATGGTGTAGCCCAGACCGTGGCGGCAGCTGTAACTGTCCAGCGGGGTCTTGGTGGGCTGCCAGCCCGGGTTCCATACGGTTTCGCCATCCTTGATGTAGATCCGGTGGCCGTCCATGTCCAGCGGGGAATTGTTGTAGCGGTAGCGGGTCAGGCGGCGCATCCGGGCGTCCCGGTAAAAGCTGTAACCGCCCGCTGTGTTGGAGACCAGACTGAAGAAGTCCTCACTGCCAAGGTAGTTGATCCAGGGCAGGGGCGTCTGCGGGGTGGTGATGACGTATTCCTTATTCTGGTCATCAAAATATCCGAACTTCATAATGCTTCCTCCTTAAAACTGCGCCTTGTCGGGCGGGCAGTGTGTCGATGAACGAAAACGATTAAGACACTGCGAAAGAAGCAATCTCATCACGCTAAGCATACCGTATCCCACCGAAAAATGCAAGAGCTTTTTGCAAAAATCTCAACGGAAATTTTAAAATAATCTGCGAAGCCCCGGCAGTTTTCTGGGACTTTCGGCACGGCGTACACCGGCGAAAGGGCGAACGAAAGACCCGAAACCCCATTTTAAAAGTAATATATACATACGGCCTCCGGCACCGAAAACCATAACGAAACTGCAACGAAAATTTTTTCGTTTTAATCGAAATGTAACGAAAGTGAATCGAGATGCACAATTATTACAGGCCGTATTGGAACAAAATGCCAAAAGTGATGCAGCTGAGCTAAAACTTTTGCGTTTCCGCTTGATTTTTGGTACAGAATGCGATATATTGAGGTTGCGAAAACGATTAAGGAACTCGCGAGAAACATCCCGCTGCTCCTATCCTCGGAAGGAGGCTAAAAGATGCCGTCCCTGAAGGATCTGGCGAAAGAATGCGGCGTATCCGTCGCAACCGTCAGCAAGGCTTTAAACGACCAGCCGGATATCGCACCGGCCACGCGGGAGCGCATCCGTGCAGCGGCCCGCCGCATGGGGTACCTGCCCAACGCAGCGGCCCGGGCGCTGAAAACCAACCGCACTTACAATCTTGGCGTTCTGTTCGTAGATGAAAAACAGAGCGGCCTGACCCACGAGTACTTCTCCGCAGTGCTGGACAGCTTCAAGGTAGAAGCGGAAAAGCGCGGCTACGATATCACCTTCATCAACCACAACATCAGCGGCAAGTCCATGAGCTATCTGGAACATTGCCACTACCGGGGTGTGGACGGCGTGGTGATCGCCTGTGTGAACTTTTACGATCCGCAGGTGGTGGAGCTGGTCAACGGCGATGTGCCGGTGGTGACCATCGACCATGTGTTCAACAACCGTATGGCGATCCTTTCAGACAACGTGGCGGGCACAAAGGCTCTGGTACAGCAGGCATGGGCCTGCGGACACCGGCGCATCGCCTGTATCCACGGCGAAAAGACCGCCGTTACCGAGAACCGCTTGGCAGGCTTCTATCAAGCCTGCGAGGAGCTGGGGCTGAAGGTGCCGGAGGAGTACGTCCGCTGCGGTGTGTACCACGATGTGGATCGCTGCGCAGAGGAGACCCGGGCGCTGCTGGCACTGCCGCAGCGGCCCACCTGCATCCTCTTCCCGGATGACTTTTCCGCACTGGGCGGCTACAACGCCCTGACCGAAGCGGGGTTGAGCATCCCGGAGGACATCTCGGTGATGGGATACGATGGCATCTATCTCTCCCGGGTGGTCAAACCCCCGCTGGTGACCTACCAGCAGAACACCAAATCCCTTGGCAGGCTGGCAGCGGATAAGCTGATCGAGCTGATCGAGCATCCGCGTGTGACCCTGCCGGAGCAGATCCGGGTGTCCGGCAAACTGCTGGACGGCGGCTCCGTCCGCATCCTTTAACAAAGACCCATGACTCCCAGCGCGGAGTTTTTGAGAATGAATTTTTTAATTGGAAAACCATGAAGGAGGTTTACCCTTATGAAAAAGATCTCTCGTCGTAATTTCCTGCTCGCTTCCGGTGTCGTGACTGTTGGTGCTGCTCTGGCAGCCTGCGGCGGCGGTTCTTCCAGCAGCACTGCTGCTTCCTCTGCCGCTCCTGCATCCTCTGCAGCTGCTTCTGCTCCGGCTGCTGCCGAGGGCAAGGTGCTGAACATCTGGTGCTGGAATGATGAGTTCCAGAGCCGCTTCAACGACTACTATCCCGAGGTCAAGGAGATCGCAGCCGACAAGTCCACCACCACCCTGAAGGACGGCACCACCGTGAAGTGGACCATCAACGCCAACGAAAACAACAACTACCAGAACAAGCTGGACGAGGCTCTGCTGAATCAGGACTCCGCTGCCGATGACGACAAGATCGACATCTTCCTGATCGAGGCTGACTACGCTCTGAAGTATGTGGATTCCGACTACGTTCTGGATGTCAAGAAGGATATCGGCCTGACCGATTCCGATCTGGCTGGTCAGTACCAGTACACTAAGGACATCGTTTCTGTGGACGGCAGCCAGCGCGGCACCACCTGGCAGGCTACCCCGGGTCTGTTCGCATACCGCCGCAGCATTGCCAAGGAGGTGCTGGGCACCGATGACCCCGCCGAAGTGCAGACCTACCTGTCCGACTGGGATAAGTTCAACGATGTAGCTGCCAAGGCTGCTGCCAAGGGCTACAAGATGCTGTCCGGCTTCGACGATGCATACCGCACCTTCTCCAACAACGTCTCCGCACCTTGGGTCACCGGCACCACCGTTACCGTGGACGAGAACCTGATGAAGTGGGTGGATCAGACCAAGGAGTACACCGACAAGGGCTACAACAACAAGTCCAGCCTGTGGGACAGCCAGTGGGCTTCCGATCAGGGCCCCACCGGTAAGGTGTTCGGCTTCTTCTACTCCACTTGGGGCATCAACTTCACCCTGCTGGGCAACTCTCTGGCAACTCCTACCGCTGAGGGCGGCAAGGAAGAGGTTGGCAATGGCATCTACGGCGACTACGCTGTGTGCGAAGGCCCTCAGCCCTACTACTGGGGCGGCACCTGGATCTGCGGCGCAGCCGGCAGCGACAACCTTGAGACCATCAAGGACGTTATGCTGAAGCTGACCTGCGATGAAGCCATCATGAAGCAGATCACCATGGATACGCAGGACTACACCAACAACGAGAAGGCCATGAACGAGATCGCCAGCAGCGATTACAAGTCCGACTTCCTCGGCGGCCAGAACCACATCGCTCTGTTTGCAGAGGCTGCAACCAAGATCGATATGTCCAATGCTGGCCCGTACGATCAGGGCCTGAACGAGAGCTTCCAGAACGCTTTCAAGGATTACTTCACCGGCAACGTGGAGGAGGATGCCGCCAAGGCAAACTTCGAGACCGCCATCAAGGAGAAGTACCCCGAGCTGACCGACGTGGTATGGCCCGCATAAGCGGTTTTACTCCGAACTGAAAATTGAAGCAAAGGGGCGGGCGGCGTATCTCGCCCGCCCCTTTGGTTTTGCTGTGACCCGGCAGGAGGGAGATCTCATGGGAGAAAAAACAAAGAAGAAAGGGTCGATCAGCTACGCGAAATGGGGCTATATCTTCATTGCACCGTTCTTTATCATCTTCGCGGTATTCCAGCTGATCCCTCTGGCATCCACCATCTATTACAGCTTTTTTGAGTATTACCGCAGCGGTCTGAAGATCATCGGACCCAGCTTTGTGGGCCTGAAAAACTACATCACCCTGTTCGCGACCGATCTGCCCAAGTATTTCAGCAACACGCTGATCCTCTGGATCATCGGTTTCGTCCCGCAGATCATCGTTTCGCTGCTGCTGGCGGCATGGTTTACCGACCTGCGACTGAAGCTGAAGGGACAGACCTTCTTCAAGACGGTCATCTACATGCCCAACCTGATCATGGCCTCGGCCTTCGCAATGCTGTTCTTCGCCCTGTTCTCGGATAACGGCCCGGTGAACGCAGTGCTGCTGAGCATGGGCTGGATCAAGACCCCCATCAGCTTTTTGAATACTGTGTGGGGCAACCGTGGCCTTGTGGGCCTGATGAACTTCCTGATGTGGTTCGGCAACACCACCATCATGCTGATGGCAGCCATTATGGGCGTGGATCCCACCCTGTACGAGGCCGCAGAGCTGGACGGCTGCACCCCGAACCAGATGTTCTGGAAGATCACCCTGCCCCTGATCCGCCCCATTCTGGTCTATGTGATGATCACTTCCATGATCGGCGGCCTGCAGATGTTCGATGTGCCGCAGATTCTGACAAACGGCAAGGGCGGCCCCGACCGTACCTCCACCACCATGATCATGTACCTGAATAACCACCTGTTCAGCAAGAACTACGGCATGGCCGGTGCAGTATCTGTGGTGCTGTTCCTTGTGTGTGCAGTGCTGTGCGTCGTCGTGTACTTCTCGCTGACCAAGGAAGATGACGGCCTGACCAAGGCTCAGCGCAAGGAACTGAAGGCAGCCAAAAAGGCTGCTGCCAAAGGAGGGAAATAAGTATGGCACATACGCCTAAAAACCAGTCCGAAAAGGCGATCTTGACCGCCCGCCGTGCGTGGTGCTATCTGGTGCTGGTGCTGATCAGCTTTCTGTGCCTGTTCTTCTTCTATGTGCTGATCATCAACTCCACCCGCACCCACTTCGAAATCCAGAAGGGCTTCTCGCTGATGCCGGGCAAGTCCATCATCACAAACTTCCGCAACGTGCTTACGGACGCCAACATCCCTGTGATAAGCGGCATCCGTAACAGCCTGCTGGTGTCTGCCTGCTCGGCAGCGCTCAGCGTTTACTTTTCGGCACTGACGGCCTACGGCATCTACGCCTATAACTTCAAATTCAAAAAGGCTGCCTTTGCTCTGATCCTGCTCATCATGACCATGCCCACACAGGTGTCCGCACTGGGCTTTCTGCAGTTGATCTCCAAGATGGGGCTGAAAAACAGCTTCATCCCGCTGATCGTTCCCAGCATTGCAGCACCTACCGTGTTCTTCTTCATGAAGCAGTATCTGGACGCCTCCCTTCCCATGGAGATCGTGGAGGCCGCCCGCATTGACGGTGCAGGCGAGTTCTATACCTTTAATAAGATCGTGCTGCCCATCATGAAGCCGGCTCTGGCTGTGCAGGCCATCTTCTCCTTCGTGGCCAGCTGGAACAACTACTTCATTCCGGCTCTGGTGCTGGACACCGCCGACAAAAAGACCCTGCCGATCCTGATCGCTCAGCTGCGCAGCGCGGACTTCCTGAAGTTCGATATGGGCAAGGTGTACATGATGGTGGCTATCGCCATTCTGCCGGTCATCGTCGTCTACCTGCTGCTGTCCAAGTTCATCGTCCGCGGCGTTGCGCTTGGCGGTGTTAAAGGCTAAAATTCCGACCGCGGCCTGCGGCCGAAACAGGGAGGAATTTTTGGCGCAGCGGTCTGCAAGACGCGAGACCCGCCCAAGGGTCGAAGCGGATGCAGGGAACCGCAAGAGGTTTTAAGAGACCGAACAATAACACCTTCATTTCTCTGTTACAGCATAGCAAAGCCCCCGGGGGACACACCCTCGGGGGCTTTGTGCGTGGTAAAAAAACTTAAATCAAGATCCCATCGCAATGGTCGATCTCGTGCTGGATGATCTGCGCCGTCCAGCCGGTAAAGGTCTTGATGCGGGGCTTGCCGTCCATGGTCTGATACTGCACCTTGATGCTCTGGTAGCGCTTTGTTTTCCGCACGCCTTCCAGCGAAAGACAGCCCTCCTCGGCCTCGTACAGGCCGGACTTTTTCAGGATGACCGGGTTGAACAGCACCAGATACCCGTCCTCAGCCTCCACTGCGATGATGCGCTTGAGCACGCCGATCATGTTGGCAGCCATGCCTACACAGCCATCGGCGTGGGCGGTCAGGGTCTCCAGTAAGTCCCGGGCAACAGGGGCATCCTCCGGGGTGGCAGGGGCGGACTTCTGCGCCAGAAACAGCGGGTCGTGCATGATAGGCTGGATCATAGTAATATCTCCTTTATTCTTCAGTGCAGCTTAAAAAGATGCCTGCCAGCAGCCCGATGACCGCCGGGAGCACCCAGCCAAAGCCCAACGCCGCCAGCGGCAGGGCGTTGGCAAGAGCAGAAAGCGGGCCAAGCGGCAGCGCGGCGGCAATGCTCTGCACGGCAGTGCAGCCGATGCACAGCGGATAGACCCGGCGGCGCTGTTCCAACCCGGGCACGAAGGAAAGCGTAATCAGCACAATGGCTACCGGGTACAGGGCGTTGAGCACCGGGACGGATAACCGTAGGATATCTGCCAGCCCCAGATTTGCGATCAGCATACTGGCAGCTGCAAAAAAGGCGGCAAGAGCAGGGTAGGGGATGCGGGAAAGCAGGGTGTGGAAATACTCCCCCACACAAGCGATCAGCCCCACACAGGTGTTGAAGCAGGCCAGCATGAAGCTTGCGGCCCTTGAGCGCTTGCGTCAATACAGTCCCCTCTTTCCTGCGCCGGTGCCAAGGCGCACCGCATATTGTATCCAGTTTACACTGGATGCAAATTCATGTCAAGCATACGACGGTTGAATAAAAGTATATACATTGAAAGCCGACCCGCCGCAGGTGGTGCACAGGTTATTCCCCTTTGCGGGACGGTATGGTATACTATACCTTATAACAGGCAGGGGAAGAGGGCAGTTTATGAAGCAGAACAAGCAGTTTTTCCGCCGTCTGCTGGCGGTGGCGTTCTGGCTGGCGGTGTGGCAGGCCGCAGCCATGGCCATCGGGCAGGAGGTGTTTTTGGTATCGCCGGTGCAGGCGCTGCGAACCTTGGTGCAGCTGTTGCCAAGGGCAGATTTCTGGCAGCGGGTGTGCTTCAGCTCCGGGCGCATTTTGCTGGGCTTTTTGCTGGGCGCAGTGGTCAGTGTAGCGCTGGCGATATGTGCCGCCCGGTGGAGCGCCGCCGACGCGCTGCTGGCTCCGGTGATGCAGCTGGTCAAGGCTACGCCGGTGGCAAGTTTTATCATTCTGGCACTGGTCTGGGTGCGGGGCAGCGCCCTTTCGGTGCTTATCAGCTTTCTGATGGTGCTGCCGGTGCTGTACGGTGCGGTGCGCACCGGTATTGCCGGGGCAGACGTGCAGCTGCTGGAAATGGCAGAGGTGTTCCGTCTGCCTGCAGGCCGCCGCCTGCGGGCGATCTGGCTGCCTGCGGTGTTGCCGGCCTTCCGGCAGGGGTGCAGCGTGGCGCTGGGCATCTGCTGGAAAAGCGGCGTGGCGGCCGAGGTCATCGGCTTGCCCAACGGCAGCATCGGCGATGCGCTGTACCGTGCCAAGATCACCCTTTCCACCGGGGAACTGTTTGCGTGGACCTTTGTCATCATTCTGCTGAGCGCAGGCTTTGAAAAGCTGTTCCTGTTTGCACTGGATAAGGCCGTGGGCGCAGTGCTGGGAGAGGAGGGGGCAAAATGCTGAAGATCCAACACCTGACAAAGCAGTTCGGCGCGGTACCGCTCTTTACTGACCTGTGCATGGAGGTGGACGCTCCCGCGGTGCTGTGGGCACCCAGCGGCTGGGGCAAGACCACCCTACTGCGCATCCTGATGGGGCTGGAACGTCCCACCACCGGCAGCGTGGAGGGTGTGGGCCGGGTGGCGGCGGTCTTTCAGGAAGACCGCCGTTGTCCTCAGCTGAATGCGGTGCAGAACGTCACTTTGGTGCTGCCGGGGGCGGAAAACCAGTACAAAGAGCAAATTACAAGCGACTTTCAACAGTTTGGAATGAATGCTGCCGCCTTGCAGCTGCCTGCCCGCAGACTTTCCGGCGGACAAAAGCGGCGGGTGGCGCTGCTGCGGGCGCTGTGGGCACCCAGCGACACCCTGCTGTTGGACGAGCCCTTTACCGGCATGGACCCGGACACTTTGCAGCGGGCGGCGGCGCTGCTGCGGCAGTACTGCGCATGCAAGCCGGTGCTGCTGGCCACCCACGATGAAAGCGCTATCCGCGCCCTTGGCTGGCCGGTGGTGGAGCTGAAAAAGCTGGGACGCTCTTGAATGCCCTCCGCTTTGCTCTGGGCATCATTTAAGGAATCTTTGTTTTTCAAATATGGCGTTTGTTTTAAAATCACCTAAAAAGCAAGGACGTGCAGCTCGCGGGCTGCACGTCCTTGCTTTTTAGAATATTCTTTAACTGAACAGGCTTTTAGTGTTGTGAGAGTATACGGACAGTACTAAACCGACACAGATATACAGCATAAGCACCGAGCTGCCACCGGCGGAGTAGAAGGGCAGGGTGACGCCGATGACCGGCAGTACCCGCAGATTCATGCCCACGTTTACGGCGATCTGCGCCATCAGGGCACCGCCGATACCGGCGCAGATGTAGCTGCCCAGCAGATCCTCGCTGCGGGCACCGGTGGCAAAGGTCTTGATCACCAGCGCCAGCAGAACGCCCAGCACTACGCAGCAGCCCACGAAGCCCGCCACGTTGCCGATCCAGCTGAGGATGAAGTCATTGTGGGCGTTGGGCACGCTGTAATACCGGCCGGTGAATAGACCGTTGCCAAAGATGCCGCCGGAGCCCAGCGCGATTTCGCCGCGCTGCTGCTGGTAGATGATGTTCTTCCATACCGTCTCGCTGGGGGCCCAGCCGGTGGTGTTTTCCGGGTCCAGCACCGCCAGAATGCGGTACCACTGGTATCCCTTGCCGATCTTATCGCTGAAAAAGGCAAAGGCCACCGCCACGGCAGCGCCCGCCGCCGCAAAGGCTGCAAAGATATACTTCCAACTCAGCCCCGCCGCAAACATCATGCAGCAGCCGATGATGCCGTAGATGATGGCGGTGCCGTCATCGCCCTGCACATGGATGATGGCAATGGGCACCAGCAGGTGCAGCAACAGCTTTGCCAGCTCTTTTGGCTCGTTGATTCGGCTGCGCACGTTGTTCAGGTGCATGGCAAAGGTCAGGATAAAGCTGATCTTTGCCAGCTCTGTGGGCTGAAAGGTAAAGCCACCCAGCTTGTACCAGGAGTAGTTGTCGGTATCACCGGCGTTGTAGCCGATGGTCAGCGGGCCGATGGACACGTTGCGGATGACCAGCGTGGGCAGCACCAGACCCCACGTCAGCACAACGTGCACCGGCCACACCTTTACAAGGCTGCGGTAGTCCACGCAGGAGAGCAGCAGCGCAATCACGATGCCAATGGCGGCAGCGCCCGCTTGCACCAGTGCGCGGCGGTAGTCGCCAATGCCGATGATGGCACCGGTCACCTCATCGGTGGCAAAGCCGTTGCCCTGCTTGGCTGCCCAGGAGGACAGTGCCAGCACCGCCATCACGCTGCTGAAAATGCACAGCAGCAGATACATCTTATCGGTGCGCTTAAAATATTGTCGAATGCTATCCAAAGAAAGCACCGCCTTTCGTCAGAACAGTCTGCCGGGACGTGCCTGCGTACAGGCGATAAAAACCCAGCATACTGCTATTATACACAAACCTTTGCGCCAATGCAATGCGCCGGGTGTGACGGAATGGTAAAACATTGCCGGGATGCTTGACAAAGCTCCGGCAGCAGCCTACAATGAACCTGTGGACGCTACATTGCGCACAACAGCCCCGGCGGTGTGCCGGGGGAGAGGAACGGAAAAGAAGAAATGGAACATACGTTTTATCGCCGTCTGCTCAGCGCGGTGTGTGCCATTGCGCTGGCCTTTACGGCAGTGTGCCCGGCAGTGGCTGCCGCGCCGGAGGAAACCACCGGCACCCCCCAGACCCTGACCGCTTCCGAGGTAAAGGAGATGCAGCAGACAGATGCCGCCGTCACCGCCCTGACAGACAGCGCCGCCTACGCCGGAATGTCGGAGGAAGAGCGTCAGGTGGCTGCGCTGGCGCAGCTGGACGAACTGGCGGCGCAGGGGCTTGTGAAAAAAGACAGCATCTATGTGGATGCGAAAAACGGTATGGTAAGCTTTACTTACAGCTGCGGCGCACTGGGCGGTATTCTGCTCACCGATACCGAGAGCGAGGCGGACGCCGCCCTGCCCGGGCCGGAGATGGAGGATGCGCCCGCCCTGCTCGCTGCCGAGAACGGCACGGTGGGCAATGCGGTCATCTACTATGCCTTTGATAATGGCGTCAACAGTAACCGCTACCCCTACTATTCTTATATGAAGGACTACTGGAACGGCTACGGGCTGGACACCCATTTGGACATGATGGTGACCGTCTCCGACCTGAAGCGGATGGCAGACTACGACCTTGCCGTCCTCAGCGCCCACGGCGCGTACTATACCTATGAGTACGGCTGGCTGTGGAAAAAACAGGCCACCGCGCCCATCATCCTGCTGCTGGAAAAATCTGATTTCTGGAACGACCTGCGCTACGGCTTGGAGCTGCTTAGCCACCGGGTCATCAAGGTGAACGGCTGCTACGCCGTCACCGGGGACTTTTTCGGCAATGCCTACCGGGGCGGTAAGCTGAACGGCACCATCGTGCTTTCGGAGACCTGCGAGTTCTACGGACGCAGCGGCCATGTAGACACCGCCCTTTCGGACGGGCTGCTCTCCGGCGGGGCAAAGGCCGTGGCGGGCTTTGTGAACAACGTGTACAGCGTGTACTCTCGCAGTATGCTGTGGGCGACCGTGAACCGCCTGATCGAGGGCGAGACGTTGCAGCAGGCCATTGATTACGGCCTTGAGGTCTACGGCGAAAACGACATCGTGTGGTATCTCAACCAGAACACCGGACGGCGTCCCCACGCGGCGGCGTCCTATCCCATCATTCAGGGCGACGGCACCGCTCGGCTTACCGCGCCCGGCACGGCAACGAACAGCGCTGCAGAGCAGCAGACCCCTGCCGCCGCCTGACCATTGCACTTTTGTGCGTTTTATATTATACTTAGGGATGGCAGAGTGTCTGCCATCCCTTTTTTGAAACGATGAGGTAACCTTCATGTCAGAATATATCACCCATTCCCGCGCCGAGACGGTGGCGCTGGGCAAGCGGATGGCCGCTGTGCTGGCCCCCGGGGCGCTGATCGCCTTTACCGGCGGTCTGGGCGCGGGCAAGACCGCCTTTACCGAGGGTCTTGCCGAGGGTCTGGGCTGCACCGACCCGGTGTCCAGCCCCACCTTTGCCATCGTGAACTACTACCGGGGCCCGCGCCCGCTGGCACACTTTGACCTGTACCGCATTTCTACCGAGAATGATCTGTGCGCGGCAGGCTTCTACGATTATCTGGATCAGGGCGCTGTGGTGGCGGCAGAGTGGAGCGAGAACTTTGCCGACCTGCTGGCGCTGGAAAACCCCATCCGGGTGAACATCGAACGTCTGGACGATACCACCCGCAAGATCACTATTGAGGGGGTGACGGTATGAATATTCTGGCCGTGGATACGGCGGGCAAAACCGCCGGTGTGGCTCTGCTGCAGGACGACCGCCTGTTGTACGAGGTGTATCTGGACGGCGGCATGACCCACAGCGAAACGCTGATGCCCATGATCGACACCTGCTTAAAGCTGTGCGGGCTGCCCTGCGCGGACATCGACCTGTACGCCGTCCACGCAGGCCCGGGCAGCTTTACCGGCCTGCGCATCGGGGAGGCTGCCGTCAAGGGTCTGGCCTTCCCGCGTGAGACGCTGTGTGCCCCGGTGTCTACCTTGGAAGCGCTGGCCGCTGCCCACACCGGCGAGGGTACCGTGCTCTGCGCACTGGACGCCCGCCGCGCACAGGTATACAGTGCAGCATTTGACCTTGCCACCCACACCCGTCTGCTGGACGATGACGCCCGGGCGGTGACAGATCTGGCTGATTTTGTAGAAAATTGCAAAAAGCCTCTGTTTTTTGTTGGTGATGGCGCGGGTCTGTGCTATAATAAATACAGCAATGTGCCGGGCGTGCTGCAAACACCCCCGGCGCTGCGGGGCGGCCGTGCCGCTGCCGTAGCACTTGTGGCAAAGCAGATGGCCGCAGCCGGGCAGGCTGTGCTGCCGGAGGCGCTGCTGCCGGACTACCACCGTCTCAGTCAGGCGGAGCGGGAGCGGGCGGAGCGTCTGGCTGCCGAAGCCGCAGCAAACAATAAAAACGGAACTGTGACCACTCACAGGGAAAGGACGTTTTTCCATGGCAAAACCCATCGCACTTGCCGCCGACCACGGCGGATTTGAACTGAAAGAGGCTGTCAAGGCACATCTGGAGGAGCTTGGTCTGGAGTATATCGACTTTGGCACCCACAGCACCGACAGCGTGGACTACCCCGATATGGCTGTGCCCGCCTGTGACGCAGTGGTGAGCGGCCAGTGCGAGAAGGCACTGCTGTTCTGCGGCACCGGTGTGGGCATCAGCATGGCAGCCAACAAGATCAAGGGCATCCGCGCCTGCTGCTGCTCCGACAGCTTCAGCTGCGAGTATACCCGCCGCCACAACGCCGCCACCGCCCTGTGCATGGGCGGCCGCGTAGTGGGCGCAGGCCTTGCCTGCCAGCTGGTGGATATCTTCCTGAACACTGAGTTTGAGGGCGGCCGTCATCAGCGCCGCATCGACAAGCTGACCGCACTGGAAAACCGCTGATTGAAATTTTTGTAATTTCACAGAGAAGCCTGCTGTGCAAGCTTCTCTGTGAAAAAATCCCTTTGTGCGCCCACCGGGCGGGCAAGGCCACAGATCAGTACCCGATAGAATGTTCTATATAAATTAAGGAGCGTGTTTTTATGACCCCGATGATCGTTGAACATCCGCTGCTGCAGCACAAGATCAGCCTGCTGCGCAACAAACAGACCGGCACCAAGGAGTTCCGTGACCTCGTTGGCGAGATCGCAACGCTGCTGTGCTACGAGGCTACCCGCGATCTGCCGCTGGAAGAGGTGGAGATCGAGACCCCCATTACCATGGCAAAGACCAAGGTGCTGGCAGGCCGCAAGCTGGCTCTGGTGCCCATCCTGCGCGCAGGCATGGGTATGCTGGACGGTATGCTGACCCTGCTGCCCGCTGCCAAGGTTGGCTTTATCGGCCTGTACCGTGACGAAAAGACCCTGCAGCCCGTGGAGTACTTCTGCAAGCTGCCGCAGGATATCGCCGAGCGTGACGTTCTGGTGCTGGATCCCATGCTGGCTACCGGCGGCAGCGCCATCGACGCCATCACCCAGATCAAGAAGCACGGCGCAAAGCGCATCAAGTTCATCGGTCTGCTGGGCGCACCGGAGGGCATCAAGGCTCTGCACGAGGCACACCCCGATGTGGACATCTATCTGGGCGCACAGGACGACCGTCTGAACGAGAATGGCTACATCGTGCCCGGTCTGGGCGATGCAGGCGACCGTATCTACGGCACCAAGTAAAACATATCTAAAAAAAACAATGCCGGAGCGTTGATGCTCCGGCATTGTTTTTTTTTATCTTACATCTCGCTGCTGCGCAGAAAACGCACCAGCATGGGCAGCTCGTACAGCAGCATCAGCAGCCAGCCTACGGCGTAGCTGAAGGGCAGGGCTTCAATGTCCATCTTCAGCACCAGCACAAACAGGGCGGCGGCGGCCACACGACCGCCCATGTTCAGCATACTGCTGTTCAGGGTGACCTTCAAATCGCCCATGCCCCGGAAAAAGCCCTGAATGCCGTTGGTGGCGGCGGGCATCAGATAAAACAGCGAGATGGTGCGCAAAAACCGCACGCCAAGGTCCACCACAGCAGGGTCGGCGGCAAACAACCGGATGATGGGCTCGGCAAACAGCAGGCAGATACCGGTAAGCAGCAGCGCATAGACGAATTCGATGCGCATACCGCAGTGGTAGCCCTGCCGTACCCGGTCGGTCTTGCCCGCGCCCCGGTTCTGCGCCATCAGGGTGGTCATGGCGTGGCCGATGTTCTGCTGCGGGGTGTAGGCGAAGTCATCGATGCGGGAGGCAGCGGTAAAAGCCGCCATGGCGTTGACGCCCATGGTGTTTACGATAGCCTGCACCGCAATTTTGCCCAGCTGCACCGTGGCCTGCTGCATGGCGCTGGCCCAGCCGTAGCTCACGGTCTTGCGCAGCAGCTTGCCGTCATACACCAGCCACCGCCTGCCCAGCTGCAGGACTGGCACTTTGTAACGGATGTACACCACGCACAACAGGCAGCAGGCGGCCTCGCTGAGCACGGTGGAAAGAGCGCAGCCCTCGCTGCCCCAGCCCAGCGCCTCCACAAAAAACAGGTCGCCGCCAATGTTCAGCACCGCGCTGATCATCAAAAAATACAGTGCGCTCTTGCTGTCGCCCAGCGCACGCATGGTGGCGGCAAGAAAATTATAGAAGAAAGTGAAAATCAGCCCCGCAAACACGATGCGCAGGTAGTTCACCGCAATGGGCAGAATAGCCGCGGGCACCTGCAGCAGCCGCAGCAGCGGGTCTGCCAGAAGCACGCACAGGGCAGAGAAGGTCAAAGAGAACACCGTGCCCGCAATGGCGGTGGTGGATACCTGCCGCTCCACCAGCTCGGTGTCCCCAGCGCCAAAGGCGGTGCTGACCAGAATGCCCGCGCCCAGACACATCCCGTTGATGAACAGGATGGCAAGGGTCATCAGGGGGTTCGAGGTGCCCACGGCAGCCAGTGCATCCTCGCCCACAAACTTGCCCACGATGATACTGTCGGCGGCGTTGTAGGTAAGCTGGAACAGGTTGCCCAGCACCAGCGGAATGGTAAATTTGATCAGCAGCGGCGTAATAGCACCGCTGGTCATGTCCTTGGTCATGAAAAACGTCCTCTTTCCTATTGATAGAAGCAGCCGCTTACACGATGCTGGCGCGTCCGCTGAAAATGGCCAGCGCCGCGCGGCTGTTGCAGTTAGCCAGCAGCTGGGCGGCGGCGTGCAGGGCAGCACCGGCGCTGACCGAAGCGGGAATCGCATCGGTGCGCAGCACCTGCTGGGCGGCACGCTGGGCGTCCCGGCTGGCCACGGCGGAAACGTTATCCACCACATAGCTGTTATAGTTTTCCGGCACGATGCCGTAGCCGATATCCGGGATGCCGTGGGGGCCGGTAAGCCCGCCGCCCAGCACCTGATTTTCATACGGCTCCACCGCCACGATGCGCACATCGTTCGTCCATGCCTTGATGGTCTCGCCCACGCCGGTCACCGTGCCGGCGCTGCCCACCCCGATGGTAATGGCGTCCACAAGGCTCTGGTTCTGCCGGGCAATGCTTTGCACGATGGCGGGGCCGGTGACCCGGCGGTGATATTCCGGGTTGTCGTCGTTGGCCAGCCAGTTCATATAGTACCAGCCGTTCGCGGCGGCGGTCTGCGCCGCCAGTGCCCGTGCCCCGGCCAGACCGCTGCGGGCGGGGCTGTGCCGGATCTGTGCACCCAGCCGCAGCAGCTACTCCTGCCGCAGGGCAGGGGCGTCCTCCGGCATC
>SKEI01001027.1_pt1 | contig 16320 bp, 12 predicted proteins | sample 4826701 | NCBI WGS metagenome assembly SKEI01 (sample SAMN11008813, study PRJNA524170) | human gut metagenome | biome: Human fecal sample; material: Feces; isolation source: fecal sample from pouch patient p2, p6, p7, p14 | host: Homo sapiens | place: Israel: Tel-Aviv | collected 2016-08-31 | reverse complement strand
GAAAAAATATAGTACAAGTAGTACTATAAATGCAAAGCATATTTTCTATAAGTCTAAGGCGTTCATGCCATCTGTTTTTCTAAATTCACTTCAGAAATCCATGCTTTTAAATTCAATTAAAAAGAAAAGCAGGGGTTCTTGGTGTAATAGTTAATTGAACTTTACGTTTTTAACTCCTGCAATAACAGGAGGTGCTGCTTATGGCAAAAAACAAAAGAAATGAACCTGGATGCTGCCGTAGAACGAGCAGTTGACGAATGTATTCAGGAAGGAATCCTGGAAGATTTTCTCCGGGCCAATAGAGCGGAGGTGCTGAAGGTGAGTATATTTGAGTATGATAAAGAGGAAGAAGAAAAGAAACTACGAAAGGCAGAATTTGAATTTGGAAGAGAGGAGGGAAGAAAAGAAGGAAGAAAAGAAGGAAGAAAAGAGGTATTAAAGTATATGATGGATACAGGAAAATATTCGTTAGAGGAAATTGCGGAAATATTTCATATTTCGATAGAAGAAGTGGAAGAAATAAAGAAGTTATAATCCAAGTTCGTTATATTTAATATAGAAGAGATGAATTTTACATTCCTTATCTATGCTCCTATAATAAGGCACAAAGGAGGCTTTATTATGAGCACAATATTTCCAAGAGAAGAAAAAGCAGAGCAGATCTTTGATGAGATCCTCAGGAATCCCCGTGCCTGTGAGCGTCTGAAAGATACATTTTTTGCAGCTATTCCGTCAGCAGAAGAAAGCGAGGGTGCGGGAACAGACATCCCGGGTACGGTCTTTGCAGCGGCTTTATTTAATGCTTATGAAAACAAAGATCTTTCTGCATTTATGATGGCAGTCTGTAACAACAGTGTGTTTGACCTTCTCCGGAACTCTTTCCTGATTCCGATTCGTTTTAACGATAAAGGTGTGGAAAATCCGATATTTCTAACTGATGAAAACGGAAATCTTCTGAATGAATCAAAAAATCATATCTATGAAAAGAAATATAAGATGTTCCATAAACTCTTTGAAGAGCAGGATGAGATTCCAGACTATCGTATGTATATGGCAGACGGATTCCGTGAAAGTCATGCATATAATGAAAATGGTGATATTGAGACAATACGAAACGCAGAACATACAGGAATCCTTTTACTCTTTGAGTTCCCGGAAGCTGTAGATCTTGAGATCAATGAGGAAAAGGTTTATTCCATTGTCTGGGAGTATCTGATGAAACTGCAGGAGCGGCTGCCACGTGCGCTGATGTATTATGGCAGGCGTGATGAGCAGGGCGTTGAAAAACATACCAGTAAACTGGGCATTTTCCTTCCATTCTGCCATTTTGAAAGAGAAATGGAAAAGAATATCGAACTTGCAAATGGAATTGGGCTGGGATGCAGGGAAGCGATCATATCATGCAACAGATAACAAGAAAAAATCACATGGACATTGCCTGGCATGAATATACAGATGAAAATGGTGCGGATATTCCGGTTACGCAGGCGAGCCTGACCGAAAAAGCATCGATTATCGGTCGTGTCGGAATTATGTTTTTGTCCTGTGGAACAGGAGCATGGCGAGTCAGAAGTTCGATGAATACCCTGGCTGAGATTATGGGAATCACCTGTACAGCGGATATTGGGCTGATGTCGATCGAGTACACCTGTTTTGATGGTGAGGATGGATTTACCCAGTCTCTTTGTCTCACCAACACAGGAGTAAATACTTCGAAGTTAAATCGCCTGGAACATTTTATCCGGGAGTTTGAAATTGATGGAAAAGACATGTCAGGTGAAGAACTGCATACGCTGCTGGATGATATTGAACGAATCCATGGACTTTACTCCCCAATTGCACTTGGATTCGCTGCGGCGCTTGCATGCTGTGGATTTACTTTTTTGCTTGGCGGTGGCTTTATTGAAATGTTCTGTGCTTTTGTAGGTGCCGGATTTGGCAATTTTCTCCGATGCAAACTGACAAAACATCATTTTACCCTGTTTTTGTGCATTGTATCGTCGGTTTCTCTGGCCTGCCTTGTTTATGCAGGATTTTTGAAGATTGGCGAAATGCTGTTTGGCATTTCCGTGCAGCATGAGGCTGGTTATATATGTGCCATGCTGTTTATTATTCCGGGATTTCCGTTTATTACCAGCGGGATTGATCTTGCCAAGCTGGATATGAGATCAGGTACAGAGCGTTTGATGTATGCGCTGATCGTCGTTCTGGTGGCAACAATGGCTGCCTGGCTCATGGCATTGCTTCTTCACCTGCAGCCGGTAGACTTTATTAAGATGTCAATGCCAGTAGGAATGTGGATAGTACTTCACCTGATAGCAAGTTTCTGCGGGGTATTTGGCTTTTCTGTTATGTTTAACAGTCCGGTAAGGCTGGCAGCAACGGCAGCGATGATCGGGGCTGTTGCAAATACACTCAGACTGGAACTTGTGGATCTGTCAGCTATTCCACCGGCTGCAGCAGCGTTCATCGGTGCATTAACTGCAGGAATCCTTGCATCCCTGATTAAAAACAAAGTAGGATACCCGAGAATCTCCCTGACGGTTCCTTCAATTGTCATTATGGTTCCGGGTTTGTATCTGTATAGAGGATTTTATAATCTTGGGATTATGTCACTTTCTGTTGCTGCTTCCTGGTTTGCGGCAGCAATCCTGATCATAGCAGCCCTTCCCCTGGGACTGATCTTTGCAAGGATACTGACTGATAAAACATTTCGGTATTGTACATGAAATAAGGACATCCTGCACAGAATGTCCTATAGACGGACTGGTCGAAAAAAGGTATACTGTTTCTATGAAATCCATTGGGACGAAAGGAGCAGATACCAATGTGGGAAAAAATCAATAACTTTTTAAAAGGGCAGATTGTAACATCAATCATATACATAGCCCTTGGTGCATGTCTGGTATTTATGCCGGTCAGTACTGTGAATGTAATATGTAAGTTTGTATTTGGAATTTTGCTGATTCTGGTAGGTTTGTATCATATCCTGATCTATGTGGCGGAAAAACTGAATTCCACGATTTTTGATCTGTTTTCTGGTGGTGTTCTGATGGTACTTGGAATCTTCCTGTTTATGAACCCGCAGATTGTTGTCAAGCTTCTCCCAATTTTGCTTGGCACATTTATTCTGGTGGACAGCATCTGGTCATTGAAGGGAAGCCTGAAACTCAAAAAACGTGGTGCAGGCTCCTGGAAGTTCCTTCTTCTGGGAAGCATTATTTTCATTGCACTTGGTATCTCACTGGTAGTAAACCCATTTACAATGGTGAAATACACGGTAATCTTTGCCGGATGGATATTCCTCTGTAATGGTGTGATTGATATGATCTATCTGATTCTTCTGAGAAAAGGTCTGAAAGAAATCAAACAGGATGTGGAAGCAGTGGATGCAGATGGCGAGATTATTTCTGGTGAAGATAGCGGTGAGACAGATGATCTGGATACAGAAGCTTCCGTACAGCCGGAAGAACCGATTGCACCGGAACCGGAATATGCACCATGGAGTTCCCGTAAGAAAGAAAAATCCACAGAAACGGATATTCCTGGATTTACTGAAGAAGAAAAGGAAGATAATGCCACTTCTGGCCAGGAAGATTTCGGCACAGAAGAAGCTGACAGAGAAGTTTCTGAAATGGAAAAATCCCTGGATGATGTACAGGCAAACGAAGATGATACGTCAGTGGATGGGGTGACAGATACAATAACCGGACAGGATAATGATACCCCACTGGCCGGCAGAGGCGCATATGTTGTATCCGAGCCAACCATCACAGATGATAATCTCTCCGACACCAAAGATGAAAGCCTTCTTGGAATGTTCTCCCGCAAGCACAAACATAATAAAAAAGAAAACTGACAAAATCAAGTCATTTTGATGGGCGATGACCCGGCAATATGTAATACATACCAGAGTCATCTAAAAATTCCCTGAAAAATGACTTGATTTTTTATATCTATGTATATTCGGAACAACCTTCTCCTTGCCAATATCGTAGAACCAAACACCCGTACCACCACCTTCTTATTTGAATATCCAAGTCCATTTTTACCACCTTCTGTCTTGAACAATTCTTCCCATCTCACCCAGCCAGGGGTGTGCAGAGGGGACTGACAAGTCCCTTCTGCGGTTTTTATGCTTCCCAAAGAAAATCTTTCCTCATTTCATAAATGAAAACATTTATATTTTCCAAAAGAAAATATAAAAAAAAGAACACATTTCTTGATTTTTTATCATGGTATAAAAAATCAACAAAAACTATAATAAAGACAGCTTAAGAAAGAACAAATCTTACAAGTAAAGGAGAAGACAATCACTATGAAAATGAAAAAAGTTACAGCAATGAGCATGGCAGCTTTAATGGCAGCTACAATGATCCCGTCAGTACCGGTTATGGCAGACGGAGGCGGAAAGGTTTACTACCTCAACTTCAAACCAGAGCAGGATGAAGCCTGGCAGAACCTGGCAAAAGCTTACACAGAAGAAACAGGAACAGATGTAACAGTAGTTACAGCAGCATCCGGACAGTATGAGACAACTCTTCAGTCAGAAATGGCAAAGAGCGATGCACCGACACTGTTCCAGGTAAATGGACCGGTTGGCCTTAAAAACTGGAAAGATTACTGCTACGATCTGAAAGATGCAGATATTACAAAAGAACTTACATCTGATGCGTATGAACTGAAAGATGGAGATGCTGTAGATGGTATCGCATATGTTATCGAATCCTACGGACTTATCACAAACAAAACATTACTTGAAAAAGCAGGATATACTCTGGATGATATCAAGAGCTTTGATGACCTCAAAAAAGTAGCAGACGACATTCAGGCACGTAAAGATGAAATTGGTGTAAAAGGTGCTTTCACCTCAGCAGGTATGGACGGATCCTCTGACTGGAGATTCAAAACACATCTTGCAAACCTTCCAATCTACTATGAATACAAAGCAGATGGAATCGATGATACAGAAGCAATCAAAGGAACATATCTTGATCAGTATAAGAATGTATTTGATCTGTACATTACAGATTCTACATGTGATGGAAGTGAGCTTTCAGCAAAAACAGCTGATGACTCCAGAAATGAATTTGTAAATGGTGATGCAGTATTCTATCAGAATGGTTCCTGGGAATATGCAGAACTCGCTAAGACATACAGCGATGATGAACTTGCTATGATTCCGATCTACTTCGGCGTTGACGATGAGAACGAAGGCCTTGCAACTGGTACAGAAAACTACTGGTGTGTAAATAAGAATGCATCTGAAGAAGATGTTCAGGCAACTCTGGATTTCATGAACTGGTGTGTAACATCTGAAGCAGGAACAAAATCTATGTCTGAAGACATGGGATTCACAATTCCTTTCAAAACAGCAGTTGCTCCTACAAACGTATTTGTAAAACAGGATGCTGAGTATACAGATGCTGGTCTTACACCTGTTTCATGGAACTTTACAACAATGCCATCTGAAGAGTGGAAGAATGGTCTTGGTACAGCTCTTACAGCATATGCGGCAGGCACAGGCGACTGGGATGCAGTAGTTAGCGCATTCGTTGATGGATGGGCTACAGAAAAAGCTCTTTCTGAATAATCAGGATAGAAAATAACATGTTGTTTATGGGAGGAGGCAGAGGTTCTTGCCTCCTTTCATAAGTTAAAAGACAGAGGAACTTAAGCTTCTGTTAACAGTAGGGAAGAGGAGAAAAATCATGGTAGGAAGAACGATCAAAAAGTGGTGGCCGGTTTTTGTATTACCAACCTTTGCGGCATTTGTAATCGGTTTCCTGTGGCCTTTTATCTGGGGCATCTATCTTTCATTCTGCAAATTTACAACAGTGCAGGATGTAACATTTGTTGGATTTTCAAATTATTCTAAGATTTTGCTTGATAGTACATTCAGTCATTCTTTCTGGCTGACAGTTGTATTTGCATTCGTATCCAGTATTCTGATCAACGTGCTTGCATTTTTTATCGCACTGGCACTGACCAAAGGATACAGAGGAACAAATGCATTCCGTACGGTATTCTTTATGCCGAACCTGATCGGTGGTATTGTACTTGGTTATATCTGGCAGACATTGCTGAATGGTCTGCTTTCCAAGTGGGGACAGCCACTGCTTTCACTTTCAGCAAAAAATGGTTTTATCGGTATGCTCATTCTGCTTATGTGGCAGCAGATTGGATATATGATGATCATTTACATTGCAGGTCTGAACAATGTATCACCTGACCTGATCGAGGCAGCTCAGATCGATGGTGCAACAAGCAGACAGATTCTGTTTAAGATTAAAATTCCGATGATTATGCCATCTGTAACAATCTGTACATTCCTGACTCTGACTAATGGTTTCAAGATGTTCGACCAGAACCTCTCACTGACCGGTGGTGATCCTGGAAAACAGTCTCAGTTACTGGCGTTAAATATTTATGATACATTCTATGCAAGAAGCGGACCTCAATGGAAGGGTATTGGACAGGCAAAAGCTGTTGTATTCTTTGTTCTGGTAGTTGTAATTGCATTGATCCAGCTTCGTGCAACATCATCTAAGGAGGTGCAGCAGTAATGGAAAATAAAAAAAGAAATTCCGTTGCAACGGTCTTACTGACAATTGTTTGTATCCTTTGGATGTACCCAATCGTCTTAATATTAATCAACTCACTGAAAAAAGAAGTAGCGATCACTACATCTGGAGTATTTAGCCTTCCAACCAGTGAAACATGGAATGGTGTTGCGAACTTTGTAGCGAGTGTTACTCAGATGGATTTCCTGAAATCTTTCTGGTACAGTCTTGTAATTTCTGTAATGTCTGTAGTTCTTATCATGTTATGCTGTTCAATGGCAGCCTGGTATATCGTTCGTGTAAATGGAAAACTGTCCAAGATGTTTTACTATCTCTGCGTGTTCAGTATGGTAGTTCCTTTCCAGATGGTTATGTTTACACTGGCAAAAACAGCAGATACCTTACATCTGAATAATCCATATAACATCTGTATTATATATCTTGGATTTGGTGCAGGTCTTGCGGTATTTATGTTTACAGGATTTGTAAAAGGTATTCCGCTTGAGATTGAGGAAGCAGCTCTGATTGATGGATGTAGTCCGTTACAGGTGTTTTTTAAAGTTTTGATTCCGATATTAAAACCAACAATTATTTCAACAGCGATCCTGGAACTGATGTGGGTATGGAACGATTACCTTCTTCCAACACTGGTTCTTGATATTAAAAAATATAAGACTATTCCGATGGCAGTCCAGTATTTCCGTGGCAGCTTCGGACATGTACAGATGGGACCAATGATGGCAAGTATTATGATCGATATCATTCCGATCATCATCGTATATCTGGTTTGTCAGAAGTACATTATTGAAGGCGTTGTAGCAGGTGCCGTAAAAGGCTGATTCTGGTTATGTAGAATGGAAGTCTCTGGAAGAATATTTTTTCCAGAGACTTTTTGTGCTATAATCATAAGTATTATAGGAAACAAAACAGGGGGGAATTATGACAAACGTTCTTATTGTAGATGATGAAAAAATAGAGCGCGAAGGTCTGAAATATCTGCTTTCGAGAGAAGAAGGCGAAAGAAATGTTTTTGAAGCTTCGAACGGAAAACAGGCTCTGCAGATTATTCGGTCAGAGGACATACAACTTGTTTTGACTGATATAAAAATGCCTCATATGGACGGGTTGGAATTATCAAGACGTGCCAAGGAAGAAAATCCGGCGTTGCAGATCATAATCTTCAGTGGATACAGTGATTTTGCATTTGCACAGGAAGCAATCCGATATGGTGTGACAGAATATATCCTGAAACCGGTAAATCCGGATGATTTCCATAAGGTGATCCAGAAGGCGGAGAAAGAAATCAAGCGACGAAAGAAAAAAGAAAGCCGCGAGATGAAAGAAAAAAATTTCCTGCAGCAGTATTTTCTTCAGAATTATCTGTACTCTGGTAAAGCAGAAACTCTGGAAAAAGCAAAAGAAATGATTGACATGGATAAATGGAACGGATGGCACTGCGGAATTCTGATCGAATCAGATGTAGCTTTTTTTGATACGGCTGAAGAGACTCTGGAAGAGGAAATTCAGAAAGAGTTGAGAAGAGTATGCTTTTATCTGAATTTGAATGCAAGGCAGTCGCTTCTCCTTTTTCAGGACGTATATTGCGATTATCAGCTGGTGGCAAATCATCTTTATAATTTTATGAAACGAAAATACAGAGACAGTTTTTATCTGGCAGTCAGCCGTAAATTTGAAGGTTGTGAGTGTCTGCCGGAAATCCTTGAGCAGCTGGAACAGCAGATGGAAGAGAAATTTTATCATCCGGAAAAACATGTTTTCTCAAATGAAGATGATGTACTGAAACTGTCGGTGGGAGAAGTGCAGGATTCGCAGATCATGCAGATGATCTCAGAAGACATCACACGGAAGGATACAGATCAGCTGAGAAAGCATTTCGCATGCCTGAAAGAAAAATATCATGATAATACACAGTATTCAGCAATGTATATCAAGTTTGTTTTCTCGAATGTCATTCAGGAACTGTTTCAGGAAAATCAGTTTTCTGGAGAGCGGCGTCTTGAGCATGAGATAGAACGATTGTATAACTGTAGAAATATCATGGAAATCCTTGAAGTAACTGAAGATAATATCAAGGAATACGAGGCATTTCTTGACCGTTCTATGAGTAGTTCTAGAAATGAAGTGGCAGCAGTCAAAAATTATATCTATCAGCATTATGAGGAAGATCTGAATCTTGAAATGCTGGCAGAAAAAGTCTATCTGTCTTCCGGATACCTCAGTTTTATCTTCAAAAAAGAGACCGGCATGAATTTGAACCGATATATACGTGTGTTCCGGATGGAGAAGGCAAAAGAACTTCTCTGCAGCACCAATATGAAGGTGGCACAGGTCAGTGAACGTGTTGGTTTTGCAAATGTTTCTTATTTCTGCAGAAGTTTCCGGGAATATTACGGAAGCAGTCCGGAATCATACAGGAAAGGAACCGGAGAGGATGAACAGACTTCGTAAGATATTCAAAAATATGAAGTATCGTCATAAACTGACGATCTTTCTTGTAGTTACAAGCCTGGTACCGATGACAGTACTTGCCTGGTACAGTCACAGCAGGCTGAGTACTATGGTCCGCAGCAGCGAACTGGAAGATATGCAGTCGATCATGGAACAGACCAGAGAAAGCATTGACAGCCAGACGGCGGTTTATGCCAGCCTTCTCAATTATCTGACCTATTCACCAGATATTGAGGAAATTATTAAGGAAAAAAATATCGATAATTATACGGCGTATGAAAAATATACAGAAATAGCGGATCCACTTTTGTCTGTACCAAAATCATATCATGACGCGATCAACAGAATTCAGCTTTTTGCGGACAGTATTCAGGTGGAGCATGAGTATACACTTGTTCCACTTGATAAGATGAAAGAAGAGTGGTGGAGTGAAGGGCTGAAAGATGATGTGCGTATTCAGTGGAAAGTTGATCAGGATCGTAAAGAAGTTGCAGCAGTACGTATGATCTATAGTGATCAGAAACTGGATGCAGTTCTGTGCATTTCTCTGGATTATAATAAAATCTTCCAGCCACTGACCAATATTCTCACGCAGGAAAATGGTGGAATTGTTGCAGACAAAAACGGTACAGTTCTTTATAACAAAACTGGTCTGACAAATCTGGAATTTGATAAATCTGAAAAAATGGATTCCATGATTCAGAAAATCAGCCAGTCCTGTGCATATACAAAGACCAAGAGTGAAGAAAATGACTGGGTATTTTATCTTTATAAGAGTCAGGATGCGATATCAGGTTCTGTACGAAGACTGCTACTGGAAGAGATTCCACTGATTGCGGCCTGTGGTCTGATCATTCTGTTTCTGGCTATGGCATTTTCAAGAATTTTTACAAGAAAAATTGAAGAACTGACGAAAAATATGGACAGGGTAAATCATGGAAGCCGTGAAGTTACAGTCAACAGTGATTCGGGAGATGAAGTAGGAATTCTTGTTAACAGTTTCCGTAATATGATGGATGAGATTAACCGCCTGATCGACGAAGTATATGTCAATAAGATCGCGTTGAAAGAATATGAACTGAAAGCCCTTCAGGCCCAGATCAATCCACATTTCTTATATAACACACTGTCGATGATGAACTGGATGGCGATTCGAAGTAACCAGATGGAGATCAGTAAGGTTACCCTGGCACTTTCTACTTTTTACAGAACCGCATTAAGCAAAGGTGAAGATGTGGTTACGGTAGAAAACTGTATTCAGAATATGGAAGCATATCTGGAAATCCAGCTTACGATGCATGATCATAATTTCTCGGTAGACTGGGATATTGATCCGACAATAAAAAATGAAAAAATGCCGAAGCTTCTTCTTCAGCCGGTTGTCGAAAATGCGATCGAACACGGTCTTGATGAAAAAGAGGATGGTGATAAAAAAATTTTCCTGTCATTTAAAGGCAAGGGGGATGATGTAGAGATCACTGTCCGTGATAATGGACTTGGTATGGAACAGGAAAAAGCAGAAACACTGGTAACTTATCAGGCAAAAGGATATGGCCTTAAGAATGTAAATGACCGTATCCGGCTTCTTTATGGAGAGAATTATGGAATTCATATTTTCAGTTCACCGGATGAAGGCACGACTGTTATTATGAAATTTCCGAAGGAGGGCAGAGAGAATGAAGAGTAAATGGAAAAAACTGCCTGTTGTTCTGATAGGGATCATAGCTATAGCTGTCTGCGGATGCAGCAATGATTTACAGGAGCTGAATCAGAAAAGATCATCGGCAGCAAAAGAAAATACGGAATCTACAGAGACAGTCCGTACCGGTACCTGGGAAACAGCTGCACAGACTCCTTATGGTGCTTATCCTGAACTTGTAACGTATACTTTAGGACAAATGAGTGGTGCGAATAATTCAAATCTTCCGGATGGAAATACCTATGACGACAATGCTTACACTCGTTATCTCAGAAAAATGCTGAATATTCAGAATAAAAGTGTCTACATGGAACGGGAAGATCGATATGATGAATTTGTGAACATTCTTGTAAAAGACCAGACGCTGCCGGATGTACTGGTGGTTTCGGACAGAGAAACACTCAAAGAACTGGTTGATAATGATCTTGTGGAAGATCTGAGCGAAGTATATGAGAATTGCACTTCAGAGAGAATCAAAGAGATGTTTGAGAGTTATGGAAGCGGTCTTCTGGATTCTGTGCGATTTAATGGAAAACTGATGGCAATTCCGGAGACCGTTACAGATCATGGTCCACGTCTGATGTGGCTGCGTAAGGACTGGATGGATAAGCTTGGCCTTGAAGATCCGAAAACACTGGAAGATGCATTTGACATAGTAGAAAAATTTGTCCAGAATAAAATGGGCACGGAGGATGGAGAAGACCCGATCGGACTCGCCTGTGATACAGATCTGGTGGGAACTACCAGCTCTAATTATTCAGTAGATTCTGTTTTTGATAAATTTGGAGCCAGTCCACAAAGGTGGGTAAATCAAAATGGTAAGATCGTGTATGGTTCCGTAACAGAAGAAACAAAAAATGCACTGAGTTATCTTCATGAACTCTATGAACGTGGCGTGTTGGATAAGAACTTTGCATTGCGTGCGCAGAATAACCTCAGAGATCTGGTGATAAATGGAAAATGTGGAGCTTTTTTTGGCCTGTGGTGGACACCGAACAATCCACTGATGGATGTTTATGAGACAGACAAAGAGGCAAACTGGCAGCCATTTTATCTACAGTCGACAGACTGGCAGAATGTATATGATACTTTTCAGGATAATAAATATGTTGTTGTACGCAAAGGATATGAGCATCCGGAAATTGTAATGAAGATAATCAGTGTATTGTTTGATTATAGCAGATATGAAGCCAAGGATGCGGATGAGGTAAATGATTATTTTGCTCTTAACGTAGAACCGACAGCCAGACCGCTGGTTATCAATGTTGATTATAACGAGGCGACGTTTCAGATCACAAAAGATATCCAGAGTGTAATGAGCGGCATGCGAAAAGAAGAAAGTTTAAGTGCAATTGAGAAATCTTATTACGATGCAGCAGAAAAATTTATTCAGGGAAAATCAGAAACGGCGGAAGACTGGGCAGCATATGAATCCAGACTTGCAGCAGTTGGAAGGTTGATAGAAGGAAACTACCGGTCAACAGCCAAAAGATACCTGGATGATGCAGATGGTGAAATACCGAAGTCTCTTCAGCAGCTTGAAAAAGACACTTTCATTCAGATTATCATGGGTGTAAAACCAATTACTTACTTTGACACTTTTGTGCAGGAATGGTATGAACAGGGCGGCGAAGAGCTGACTGAGCAGATTCGCCGCTCTAATCCAGGAGAATGATTATTTTCCGAGATGCCAGATGTCGTCATCGTACTCTTTGATGGTTCTGTCTGAGGAGAAGAATCCGGCTTCTGCAATATTGATCAGAGTTCTGCGGCTCCATGCTTCCGGATTTACAGCATAATCACTCATTGCCTGTTCTTTGCGGACAATGTATGCATTGAAATCCGGAAGAGTCTGGAACCAGTCTTTATTTATCAGTTCGTTCTGCAGTCGTTTCAGATGTTCTTCATCTCCATATTTCAGCATTTCTTCACTGGTAAGGAAATCGATGGCACGACGAAGGTTCGAGTCTGCTTCATACCAGTCTTTTGCACAGTAGTCACCGGCTGCATAGCGGTGAATAACCTGCTTGCTGCTCTGACCAAAGATGTAAATATTGTTATTTCCGACAGCTTCGGCAATTTCTACATTTGCACCGTCCATGGTTCCAAGAGTCAGTGCACCGTTCAGCATGAATTTCATGTTTCCGGTTCCGGATGCTTCTTTGGAAGCAAGGCTGATCTGTTCAGAAAGATCACATGCCGGAATCATTTTTTCTGCTGCAGAAACATTGTAGTTTTCTACAAATGCAAGTTGCAGATATCTGGAAACTTCAGAGTCCGCACTGATAACCTGTGACAGGGTAAGAAGAGCGTGAATGATATCTTTGGCGATGATATAGGCAGGAGCTGCTTTTGCACCAAAGATACTTACTAATGGAGTTACTGGAGTATGTCCTGCTTTGATCTCCAGGTATTCATGAATCAGAAAAAGCAGGTTCAGCTGCTGACGTTTGTATTCATGAAGTCGTTTGGACTGAATGGAAAACATTGCATTGGTGTTCAATTTGATTCCCTGTTTGTCTTCTAACCAGGAAGCAAGTGCTTCTTTGTTGGATTTTTTAATACAACTGAGTTTTTTCAGTACTTCTGCATCGTCTGTATAATTCAGAAGCTTTTTCAGTTCAGAAGCATCTTTTTTGAAACCGGATCCGATCAGAGATTCAATTTCAGAAGTCAGGGCCGGATTACATTTCAGAAGCCAGCGGCGGAAGGTGATGCCGTTTGTTTTATTATTAAATTTGTTCGGATACATCTGATAAAATCCTGCCAGTTCGCTTTCTTTCAGAATCTGTGTATGCAGTGTGGCAACACCGTTTGTGGAGTGAGAAAAATGAATATCCATATGTGCCATATGAACGACCTGATTCTGATCAATGATAGCAAGTGAAGAATCAGTTGTACGTGTTTTTGCAATGTCATCCAGCTTTTCAATAATTGGCATAAGCTGAGGAACAACGGTATCGAGATAATGACGTGGCCATTTTTCCAGAGCTTCTGCAAGAATCGTATGATTGGTATATGCACAAGTATCTGTTACGATCTGAACTGCCTCATCAAAGCTGATTCCGTGTTCCTCAAGGAGGCGGATCAGCTCCGGGATTACCATACTTGGGTGTGTATCATTGATTTGGATAGCTGCATAGTCGGCAAGGTCATGATAGTTACATCCACGTGCAGCACATTCGTTGAGAATAAGCTGAGCACCGGCAGAAACCATGAAATACTGCTGATAGATACGAAGCAGTCGGCCGTCTTCATCGGAGTCGTCTGGATAGAGGAATAATGTAAGGTTTCTGGCAATATCTTTTTTGTCAAAAGAAATTCCGTCACCGATCACAGATTCATCTACAGAATCCAGATCAAACAGATTCAGCATATTGGTTCTGCCTTCATAGCCGGTAACAGGAAGTTTGTAGAGTCTTGCAGAATAGGTGTTTCCTGCAAGCGAAACCGGAAATACTGTATCGGTAGCTTTGGCAGCACACTGGTCAGTCAGCCAGAAATCAGGAGCTTCGTTCTGGATGTTGTTTTTGAAATTCTGATGAAAAAGTCCGCAGTGATAACGAAGACCGACACCATCACCAGGAAGATCCAAAGTTGCAAGACTGTCAAGGAAGCATGCGGCAAGTCGTCCAAGACCACCATTTCCAAGACTTGGTTCCGGTTCCTGCTCTTCGATATCTGCAAGAGATTTTCCGATACTGGCAAGTGTTTCACGAACTTCATCATACAGACCAAGGTTGATCAGGTTGTTGGAAAGCAATTTTCCAATCAGGAATTCAGCAGAAATATAATACAGTTTTCTGCCAGTTACTGGTTTTATCTGTTTCTGACTCTGTTCCTGCACAAGTTTCAGAAGGGCTGTATAAAGTTCTGCGTCGGAAGCAGTTGCAATATCCTTTTGGCAAAGTTCATTTAGTGTTGTTTTCATAGATTCACTCATGGGAGTTGCTCCTTTCATATATAAAATGGTTGTAGTTTCGTTAACTTAAGTTGCTTTAGTTATATCACAGATAGTCCGTCGTTTCTTGTCAAAAGCGAGCAAGAAATGATACTATCCTATCATAGAGGCGGAAATAGATGAAAGAAAAAGAAAGTGGTACAAAATATCAGGAAACAAAACAGCATGGCAGCCGGTTGTTTCCGTTTAATATTTATCCATGTACGATTCCATTGGATTTTCCGGCGGTTCCTTTGCACTGGCATAAGGAGATGGAATTGATTTATATAAAAAAGGGAAAAGGGCTGATCCAGCTCGAAACAAAAAGCTTTGAGGGAGAACCGGGGGATATTTTTGTAGTAACACCTGGAACCCTTCATGCAATTCATAGGATAAAAGGATATTCTATGGAATACGAAAATATTATCTTTGAAATGGATTTTCTGGGAGAAGGAGCAGCAGATCTCTGTGCAGGAGAATTTCTCGTCCCGCTTGCAGCAGGTAAGTTGTTTCCTCCGGTACAGATAAAGCCAGAGGAAGCGCATTATGATTCATTAAAAAGATGTCTTATTCAGATGGAAGAATTGTGTGAAACAAAAGAAAATGCTTATGAGCTAGGAGTGAAAGCTGCAGTATTGCAGATCATATTTCTTCTTATAAGAATGTATCCGTCCAGAGAAATCGTGTCTTCTCCGGATAGGGAGCAGTTGAAAGAAGTACTGCAGGAAATCAGTGTTAAAAGCAGTGAGAATCTTTCAGTAGCAGACATGGCGAAATTTTGTGGCTGGAGCAGCAGCCACTTCATGCGTTGGTTCAAAAAGATGACGGGAGACAGCTTTACTTCTTATGTAAATGACCGGAGACTTGCGGAGGCCGCAGAGGCATTGCGCCAGACTGATGATAAAATATTGACAATCTCACAGGATGCAGGATTTATGAATCTGTCAAATTTTAATCGTCAATTTAAAAAACGCTATGGAGTTACGCCGAGAGAGTATCGGGAAATGATAGGAATTTAAAGATTGTGTTAAAGGAGGTACATATGAAGAAAAAGCGCGGATCAGAGCAAAAGTATTTATTGCAATTTTGGGACTGAATGTGACAGTTGCTGTATTGGGAGGCTGCAGGACGCAGAGTGTACGAAATTGAAAAAATAAAAAAAGTTCAAAAAAGTGTTGACAGATTCTTTTTATAGTGGTATTCTAATTAAGCTGTCACAAGGAATTGTTTCTTCTGAATAAACAATTTGAAAAGTTTTGAAAAAAAACAAAAATAATTGTTGACAAAGAAACGAACATGTGATAGAGTAAACAAGTCGCTTGAGAGCGACACACAGCCATCAAAAAATGCCTCGAAAAAACTTGAAAAAAGTACTTGACAGGCACTGATGAATGTGATAAAGTAAACGAGCTGTCTGAGAGACAGACAAACAAAGAACCTTGATAACTAAACAGTGAAACACATACGATTCTCGAAAATTCTTTAAGAATCATCATTCAACAGAATGAACTTTTTATAAACAGTAATGACGAGAGATAACTAAGCTAGTTGGTTGTCTTGAGTATATCAAACACTTTATCAGAGAGTTTGATCCTGGCTCAGGATGAACGCTGGCGGCGTGCTTAACACATGCAAGTCGAACGGGAAAC
>SKEI01001023.1_pt1 | contig 16360 bp, 16 predicted proteins | sample 4826701 | NCBI WGS metagenome assembly SKEI01 (sample SAMN11008813, study PRJNA524170) | human gut metagenome | biome: Human fecal sample; material: Feces; isolation source: fecal sample from pouch patient p2, p6, p7, p14 | host: Homo sapiens | place: Israel: Tel-Aviv | collected 2016-08-31 | reverse complement strand
ACTGCAATGTTGAAGCCTGAGCCAGCGAAGAATATTTTCAACTGAATGTCTGTCATTCTGGATGTTACGGGTTTTTATGCGTCCTTTGATACCGTCATAAAGCATGCAAAGATCCAGGTTTTTTTTACTTACGTCAATGCCGACTGGAAACATGGTCAAACTCCTCTCACATAAACCGTCACGCCTGTTCGCCTTGTACATACGGAGTCGAGCTCCCGGTAACCGTTCAACCTGATGTGCTGGCGTGAAAGGTGAAGCGGAGGGCCATGTGCTGCAAATCAAGGTTCAGCGGTGCCGACTTTTCTGACCTTAAGGGAAGGGGGCAGCTCACTCTGCTTCAGTGGTGGTAGCTAATCACCACAAACTGTTAGATACAAGCCACCGTGGCGGATGTCACCCAGGTCGACAAACTGCTGCACGGCGACGAGAACGTCGTCTGCGCCGATGACGGTTACACAGGCGTCGAAAAGCGCTCCGAGCATGCCGACCGAGAAGTGATCTGGCAGGTCGCAGCACGCCGCAGCACCTACAAGATGCTCGATAAACGCAGCGCCCTGTACAAAGCCAAGCGCAAGATCGAGAAGGCCAAGGCGCAAGTGCGAGCGAAGGTAGAGCCCCCGTTTCGCGTGATCAAGCGGCAGTTCGGCTACACCAAGGTACGTTTCCGAGGGCTGGTGAGGAACACTGCACAACTGGTGACGCTGTTTGCCCTGTCGAACCTATGGATGGCCCGCCGACATTTGCTGGCAAGCGCAGGAGAGGTGCGCCTGTAATGCGGAAAATGGCCGTCGCAAGGTGCTCGCGACGGCTGAAAGCACCGAAATGAGCGGGTGATCCGATCGTTTTTGATCGGTTCACCGCTTTCAAAATCAGCAGTGGCTGAAGTCAGCCGGAAATACAGGGCTACTTCAGACCATCCCTAGCTAGGGCTCGTAGTTCGGCGCAAGGCTGAAGTCGCTTGGCTGCTTCGCTGTGCAGATCCATGACCCACTTTCCATCAAACTCCCGGTTGTAGTTCCACAAGCATCTCGCGAGTCTTGCCGGCCCGCTCCACTAACAAGACCACAACATCTCCAACGTTCTTGTCGTCTAGCCGGGCCTGTAATGTGGTGACGTCGTCGACGGCGATACCGTCGATGCTGATAACGCGATCGCCGGGCACGATGCCGCCTGCGGTGACCTCGACGCCGACGAGCCCGGCCCTGTGCGCCGCCGAGCCCGGCGTCACGCGCAATACGAATACGCCCTTACTGCCGGTCAGCGCCTGCAGACGCGCGTTGATCTGCTCATCCACCTCGATGCCCAGTGCCGGACGGATGTACTTGCCGGTCTTTATGAGTTGCGGCACCACGCGCATGACGGTATCGACCGGCACCGCAAAGCCTATGCCGGCCGAGGCGCCAGACGGACTGTAGATGGCGGTATTGATTCCGATCAGCCGCCCAGCCGAATCGAGCAGCGGGCCACCGGAATTGCCGGGGTTGATGGCGGCGTCGGTCTGGATCAGGGGATCGATGGCCGGGCCGCCCGCTTCTCCCGGCAACGAGCGGTCGAGCGCGGAGACGATACCAGTGGTGAGCGTCCAGTCCAGGCCGAAGGGGTTGCCGATAGCGAACACCTTCTGACCCACCTTGAGGTCGGCACTGGTGCCGACCGGCACGGCCGGCGGGCGCTTGAAACCGACGCCGATCTTGAGCACGGCGATGTCGTGCGCGGGGCTCATCCCCACCAGCGCGGCCTGGTAGTCGCGGCCGTCGGCCAGTTTGACGGTGGCTTCGGACGCGCCCTGGATGACGTGGAAGTTGGTGACGACGTGGCCGGCGTCGTCCCAGATGAAGCCCGAGCCAGTGCCGCGCGGCACGGAGAACACGTTGCGCGTCCAGACATCGCGTACTAATTGCGCGGTGGTGATGTAGACCACCGAGGCGCGCGATTTTTCGAACAGTTCGATGGTGGTTTTCTCGTCCGCCGCCAGATCGCCACGCGCCATCACGGTGCGTTCTGCTGCCTCGCGCGGACTGAACCATGCCTCGATGGCGGGCAGAAACTGCCACAGCAGCATGAGCGCGGCAATGCAGGCGGTGATGAAGAGCCCGCGCCGGACGAAGCGGTCCGACGCGGGGCGTTGGTACGGGTCGAGATAGGCCATGAGACGTCTCCTGTTGATGGGCAATCAGCGCCACAGCCCGCTCGGGCGCCAGCGCGGTGGGCGCGTCGCCAAAGCGGATTCCGGCAAAAAATGGGGCGCGCGGAGTGGCAACGCTGATGCTGGCCCAGGCGCCAACGTCAGCAGGCGTGCGAGGCGCTCTTGCGTTGCCGGACGCGTACGCAAGCAGGAGTGCTCGGGATTGCCCCATCCCGGCCATAGCCAGGCACGCCAGGAGCGGCTGACCCGCTCGATTTTTGCCAGCACGGACGCCAGCCCCTGCGGGTCGCCAGTCAGTTCCGCCGCAAGGCGGTCAGCGTCGAACTCACGCACGCGAGACAAGCCGAGCTGTGCGAGCAGGGCCAGCTGGGGCGATGCGGCCAATAACAATAGACCAGGCCAATAGACCTCCGCCGCGCCAACCAGCTGCGCGGGCAGGCTGAGCTGGATCGCGATCTGTCCCATAAGGGCCAGTAGGCTCGTGAGGCGACTGTCGGAATCCGCCAGCCCCATGACACGCAGATCCTCATTAGCGATGTGCGCGACCTCGTGCACGAGCACACCCGCCAGCTCGCGTGGGCTCAGGCTGCGCAGCAGGCCATCGGTGAGGGCGAACGATGCCTCCTGCTTCGATCCGGTGGCGAAGGCGTTGACGACGGCACTGGGCACATAGTGCGGCACCGGCGTGGCGGGCAAACCGGCACGGGCGGGCAGCTCGCGCAATAGGGCCCACATCTTGTGGGCTTCTTGCGGGTGCAAGGCCCGTACGCGGTACAGGCGCAAGCTCAGCGCCGACGCGGCTACCGGTTCCAGCAGCAACGCACCTGCAATGGCAAACAGCGCGAGCCACAGGCAGCCTTCCCCAAACGGCAGTCTCCCTGCTGCGGCTGCGATCCCGACCAGGGTCAGGACCAACAGCCCGGTCTGCAGGCGGTTGGGCCAGCGGTGTTGCAAGAGCGCCGTGCGCGGATCACTGGGATGATGACGGGTCATGCTCAGAGGTCTCGGCGGCGCGGTCGCCGCGCTTGCGCAGCAGCCAGTAGGTCGCACCCAGAGCCAGCGTGGCGCTAGCCAGCGCGGCTATCTTTGCGGGGCTCGCGTTGGAGTCGAGGATCACGAACTTGCGGGAGAGTGCGATCAGCGCGATCAGGACCACCGTCTTGACCTGGATGATGCTGTCCCGACGCAGCGCCACGCGCACGATGGAATGCTTGAACTCCATCGCGATCAAGAGCGTCATGATCATGCCGAACACGCTCTGGAATACCTCGTGGTCCAGGGGATTGAAGGCATCTAGAACCAGCAGCGTGAAGACGATGGAGATGAGCTGGAACAGCGACACCACGATGATGACGGCGATCACCGCCGACAGCACGAGCGCGACGACCTGCTCGAAGCGCTCGTAAAAACTCATGATGGCCAATTGGTCACGTAAGACCTGAAATGGGTTAAGGCGTGTTGATTTCATGACGATGAACTCCCTGGAAAACGGCTGCTGTCGAGACGGCGGCGCATTGCGCTGATGTGTCCTTCAATCAGCTCGGTCGACATGCCAAGCGTCGACATCACCTGTTCCGCCAGCCCAATAGCTGCGGCAAAGGATTGCTGATACACGCGCACGTTGGGCATGGCGCGAAATGCATCGGCCGCGGTCGTACTTCTGCATGACACCCACAAGGTCAGCGCCGGACGGTGCTCGGCAATCGCCTGGGCGATGCGCAACGCTTGCTGGGCATGGGCGAACGTCAGCACCACCAAGTGTGCATGCGTCAAGCCGGCAGCCAGCAAGGTATCGGGCCGACTGGCATCGGCATGGAACACCGGCGCGCCGGCGGCACGCGCGGCCTCGACCTTCTGCGCGTCCGCCTCCAGCAGCAGATGCGCCACGCCGGCGTGGCGAAGAATCTCGCTGACTGTCAGGCCAAGCTCGCCCGCGCCGCAAATGATGACATGGTCTCGATATCGCGTCGTCTGCGCGGCGATCTCGACTTCTTCAGCCTGGGGTGGCTGAATGACGCCGCCGGTGCGGCTCAAGAACCGGGCAAGTACATCGTGATGGCGGATCAGTAGCGGTGCCAGGGCCATGCTGAGCACCAGCGCGACCAGCATGGGTTGGACGACGGTCGCGGGGATCAGATGCTGCTGCAAGACCGTGCCCAACAACAGCAGGGCGAACTCGCCGCCGTGCCCCAACGCTATGCCCGTGCGCCAGGCATCGAGGGCGGACAGGCGCGTCGCCCGCAAGGCCAGCGTATTGAGCAGGATCTTGACCGGTACCAGCACCACCAGCCACGCCAGCACCGCCAGCGGTGCCGAAAGAATCTGTGCTGCGTCCAGTTGCAGGCCGATGGTCACGAAGAACACGCCCGACAACACATCGCGAAACGGCCTGAGGTGGCTTTCCATGTGGTGCCGGAAGTCGCTCTCGCCCAGCACCATCCCGGCGAGGAAGGCCCCCAGGGCGGCAGATACGCCGACCGCGTGCGCAGCGGCGGCGGCGGCCACCACCACGCACAAGGAGACGAGCACGAACGATTCCTCGTGGCCCCGCCGCGCCACCCAGCCCAGCAGGCCATGCAACAGACGGCGCGAGGCGAGGGCCGCTGCCGCGAACAGCAGCAGCACACCGAATACTTCGAGCAGCACATGCTCGATCTTCGGCGACTCGCCGCGCGCCCAGATCGCCAGCAAGGCCAGCAGGGGCACGCTGGCCAGGTCCTGAAAGACCAGCACGGCGATGGCACTGCGTCCGTGGCGGGTGGTGAGCTCGCCTTGGTCGGCCAGTTGTCGGCTGACCAGCGCCGTGGACGACATGGCCGCCGCAGTGCCGAGCAGCGCGGCGCTCTGGCCGGGCTGCCCCAGCCACATCAATAGCAGGATCAGCGGCGGGGCCACGGCGATCATCTGCAGAGCGCCCGCCATCAGCACCGTCCTGCGGGCGAGCCAGAAGTCTCCGAGGGAGAATTCCAGTCCGACCATGAACAACAGCAGCGCCACGCCCAGCTCGGACAGAAAGCTCAGCGTCTCCCCCGGCGCGATCACGCCGATGACTGAGGGGCCCAGTACAACGCCGACAGAGAGATACCCCAGCAAGGCGGGCACTCTGAACGCCGCCGTCGCCATCGCCGCCAGGCTGCAAGCCGCCAGCAGGATTAGCGTAGTGCCGAGCAAGCCCTGCATCGGTCAGCGTCCCACTTGCGTCGACGTCCAGCGCACGATGTCCTGCGCGCCCATCACGCCGGCCTGACGGGCGATCTCCCGCCCACCCTGGAACAGGGCGAGCGTCGGGATGCTGCGGATACCGAACTGCGCGGCCAGGTGGGGCTCAGCCTCGATATTCACCTTCGCCAGCCGGATCGTCGGTTCGAGCTGGTGCGCCGCTTGCTGAAACTGTGGCGCCATCATCTTGCACGGCCCGCACCATGGCGCCCAGAAATCGACCAGCAGCGGCAGATCGCTGCGCTCCACGTGGCGCGAGAACGTCGCCGTGGTCAACTCGATGGGCTCGCCCGTGAACAAGGGCTGCTGGCAGCGGCCACAGTTGGGATGTTCCGATAGCTTCGCAGTCGGTACGCGGTTGATGGACTGGCAATGCGGGCAGACGAGGTGAAGATCATTCTTCATGGTTCGCCTCCTTGGACCACAGTGAGGCTGCCTCGCTTCGGGTCACAGACAATGCCGACCAATCAACGCCTTGGAGCCAATCGTTCCCGTTTTTGCTTACTCCGGCCTCTTCCAGATGAGCAGCGATGAATGCTTCGGCCTGCATGAGCCACCTTTGGACAGCATCTTCCTTACTAGGAATCAGCAGGATTTCAGAGACGCTGCTGGCATTCAGCCCGTCCACACGGATAAGCAGAAAAATGCGCCGCCACAAACGCGGCATGTCCTTCAGCAGGTCAAATGCAAAAGCGAACTCGCTCGACCGATCAATCAGCTCCTCCTGTTCCGCGATCGTTGCGACATCGGGATGCTGACTGCCAGCGAAAATATCGGCCAGCTTGAGTGTGTCATCGTGCTGATAAAATTCGAAGATTTCCTCTTCCACCATGGCCTCGGCCACGTCTTGGGCATCCGGTTCGACCGGCGCGTCCAGAGAAACGAATTCGCCAAATTGCCGGCTGCTTGCCACTTCGTTATCCAGGACGGCGAACAGATGCTTCAAAAGACCGGTGTAAGCCTCTTTTTCCCCCGGCACGGATTGCCATTCCACCTTAGCTCGGACAATCGCTTCATCCACCACGTCGCGCAGCGTCGGATAATCGCGCGGTAAATCGCCGACGGCCCGCAGATAAGCCAGCTCACGCCTTGCGACAGCCTCAAGTTTCGACAGTAGAGGCATTCGGGTCACCTCGGCCTCATGGGCGGCTGATGCGGGTTTTGCGGCAATCCGCACCTTGAGCTCGCGCAAGCGCTCGCGTCGTGCTTTGCGCTTGATTTGATCCTGAGCATGCAGTCGGTCAAAATGCTTCTTGGCCTGACGGAACAACGACTGTGCGAGCATCTGCGCGAGGGGCGTCAGCTCGTCATGTGATGCAGTAACGCTGACAATCTTTTTGCCGGGCAGGTGCATATAGCCACTGGCCAGAAATTGCCGCTTGATCTTGTCGCGATCAAGGACGATTTGAAGTCGCGCTGAATCTTTAGTGTGTTTGTCGAGCAATGGCTTGAGGGCGTGCTCGATCACATTTCCCAAAGCTCTCTGCCAAGGTTCATGAAACTCTTTGTCGATAGCTCGATAGCTATATTGTATCTGCATGTATGACTCCTTCGATGTCATTTCTATGGAGGCATGAATCGAGGATGCTCATATCCATAGATTTTGGTTTGGCACGCTCTTACCCCAGGCGCGTTTTGCGAAGACTCCAACTCAAGAACAAAAGCGTGACGCCATAGACTGCCGCATGGAAACCCAACAGCCAGCCTGCGGCCACGAATGACTCGACCGGACGGGTAAAAAATATCCACAAGACGATAGCACCAAGGATAATCGAGAGCAGTCCACTGAGGGCAAGCCAGATTTCACCCTTGATTTCCCGACGCAGCCGAACGGCGGCAGATATCTCCAGCACACCGGTGAAAATCGCCCAGAAGCCCACGCTAGCCCATAAAAAAGAAGCCAAGACTATCGTGGCGACCCAAGGAGCAACCAGGACGACGACGCCCGTAAGTATGCCGACAATGCCGCTGAACAGCAACCAGCCCCAGCGCTCTTTTTTCTGGATATGGCGCACTGCTGCAAACAAGTTGAACGCGCCATTGACCAAGGAAAATGCGCCGAACATGATGGTCATGGCCAACAGAGCCGATTGTGGCATCCAGAACGCGAGGGCTGCAAAAATCAATGCCAAGACACCGCGCAGCACAAAAAGCCACCAATTTTGGCTCAGCGAACACAGTGCTTTGGTGGGGTCATCCGCATTGGAATTGGCGTTGGTGTCTGTGTTCATGCAATATCTCCTAAAGATCTATACAAAATAAAAAATCAAACACTCATGGGACAAGAGAGGGGGCGCTATGCGCCCCCTCTCCAGCGGTTTCAGAACAACCTGGACAGTTTTGCCTTGACTTCATCGAGCCAGCCTTTTCCGAAGCCTCCCCCTCCCGTCTTTTCCTTGATTTTCTTGAGTTCAGCGTACAGGGGCTCAAAGTCCTTCCTTTTTCCATAGCCCAGCAGTTCTGCCATTTCCAACTGCTGCCGGGCTTCGTTCAACAATGTCTCCAGGCGCTCATTGGATGCTTCGCTGCGCTGACCATCTTCTACCAGAGGCTCGGCGCGCTTCAGGAGCAGCTTCGCACGCAGGACGGGCAGCGGAAGCACACTGCGCTCCTCGACCAGCGTGCTGAGCGCTGACTGCAGCGCGGCTTTGGCTTCTTCGATCTTGCCCTGATCGATCAGCGGCACGACTGCCTTCACGGCTGCGGGATAGGACGCCAAAGGGATGTTGGTGACCGTGATCACGATTTCACTGGCCAGCAAAGCCAGCACGTGGCGAGCCTGTTGCACCTCGCCATGTTTGAGGGCATCCAGCGCCTCGTCGGTCATCGCCTCAATGGTTTCCGTGTTGGCGAACAAGTCGTGCACGATGGTGCGCACATCAACGCCGGCCAGGGCGAGCGTGGGTTCGCGCGCGACGATCAGCTCCAGCTTTCCCGTCACTTCGGCCAGCGTTGCCAATGCGCGTGCAGTGTCCTTGCCGTCAAGTGCGGCCAGCGCTGATTTGGTCAGCGACAAGGCCGAGACTGCCTCATCGAGGACTTGTTTACGTTTGTCTGCCGCCTGCGAGTCCGTTTCTTTCTGAACCTCAGGCTGTACCTCCGTGACGACTTCAGGCTTGGACTCTGGACTGACAGGAAGGCTGCTTACCGCGGCTTGTTCGTTTATTCCTTCGTTCGTCGCATTGGGATTCGGTGTTTGCTCATTCATGGTGATATGCCTCGTATGAGATAGTGAAAATAGGCGAATCTGTTGGGGCTGAATGCGAACATCGCGAGACTGACCGACAGAGCAGTCAGCCCCTTCATCACCTCAAAACAGCTTTTGGATGCGCGTCTTCAACTCGTCGAACCATCCCTTGCCGCTTTTGCCACCAGCCGACTTTTGCTCAATGGACTTCACCTGATCGAAAATGGGTTTGAAGTCCGCCTTCTTGCCATAACCCAGGATCTGCGCCATCTCGATCTCCGTGCGCACGGACGACAGCAAGGTGCTGAGCTCCTCGTTCTGCTTGGCATCGCGCCTGTCGGTCTCGGCCAGCTTTTCAGCTTTTGCCATCGCGGCTTCGGCCCGTAGCACGGGCAGAGGAAAGGCGACCGAGGTCACCACCAGCGTGTTCAGTGCTCGGGCGAGTTCCGCTTTGGCGTTGTCGATCTTGCCGCTGTCGATGAGCCGTGCGGCCGACTTGATCGCTGCCGGGTACGTTGCCATCGGAAGGTTGTCGGTTTGGATTACGATTTCGCTGGCCAGATTGGCAACGATGGGCCGGGCCTTTTGCACCTCGCCATCACCCAACAACTCCCGAGATAACTTGACCGCTTTCTTTACCGATTCCACGTTGGCGTGGATATCGTGGGTGATGACGCGTACATCGACCGGCGCCAAAGCAAGTTTGGCGTCACGTGCCAATACCAGTTCCAGCTTTCCGCTGGCCAGTTCCAGCGCAGCAAGCGCCTCCTTGGTCTTCTTTGCATCAAGGAGGGTCAAAGCCTCCTGGGTCTTGGTGAGCGCCGTGATGGCGTCTTGAGTGAGCTCGGCACGCTTTTTATCGGCTTCCCGGGCGGCCTTGTCATCTACCTGTGGCTGTGCCGCCTTGGATGCGGCAGAGGGTGCTGCAGCACCTGGGCTAGAACCTGCCGCCGATTGGGCCAGAGCCGGTCCGCTCAGTCCGACGACGACCGCCAGGGCAAGTGCGGAGAAGGTGTATTGTGGCTGTTTGATATTCATGATCTTGGGCTCCTGATTGAAGTTAGTTGACTGAGATTTCAATCTGTTTCGGTTTGGCTTGCTCGGCCTTGACAAGCCGCACTTCCAGTACGCCGTCTTTCATGGAAGCCGTCACCTTGGTCGGATCAACGTTGTCAGGCAAGACAAAGCTGCGCACAAAGCGGCCATACGCACGTTCGATGCGGTGGAACTTCTTGCCCTGCTCCTCTTTTTCCAGTTTGCGCTCGCCGCTGATGGTGAGCACACCGTTTTCCGCGCTGACGCGCACGGCATCCTTGGGGACCTCCGGCAGATCCAGCTTGAGGAGGAATGCGTTCTCATCCTCGCTGATGTCCGCCATTGGTGCCCAGTCCGCCGTGGTCATGGCTTCGTTGCCGGTACGGGCGCCCTGTCGCTGGGGTATTCGTCCGAACATCGTCGCCAGGCGGTTTTGCAATTCATCCAGTTCCCGGAAGGGGTCCCACGGAGTCAATGCAGACATATCGGTTCTCCTTGAACAATGCCGACGAATTGGATGACGCACTGAACAGAGCCGTCGGTTTACTCTGAATGGCACCTACTACTGTTTTCAGTTCCGAACAAGTCCTTGAGTCAATTGACGGATATCGCTTTCGTCGAGCGTTTCCCGCGCCAGCAGCTCGCGCGCGCAGCGCTCCAGCACCGCGCGGTTGATGTCGAGAATCCGGTAGGCGCGCTCGAACACGCCCATCACGATGTCGCGGATAGCCTGATCGATGCGCGCCTGGGTCGATTCGGCCACCCGGCAACCGCCGTGGGCCAGTTCCGGTGTATCGAGAAAGCGGGGCCGCTGCGCCTCGAAGGCGATGTAGCCCAGGCCCTCGTCCATGCCAAAGCGGGTGATCATGTCGCGGGCGATGTCGGTGGCTCGCGCCAGATCGTCCGCCGCCCCGGTAGACAACTCGCCGAACACCAGCTTTTCGGCGGCACGCCCGCCCAGCAGTACGGCGATCTTGTGCTCGAGATCGGTACGCGTCATCAGGAAGCGGTCTTCGGTGGGGCGCTGCAAGGTGTAGCCCAGCGCGCCGATGCCGCGCGGGATGATCGAGATCTTGTGTACGGGGTCGGTTTCGGGCAGCGCCAGCGCCACCAGCGCATGGCCCATCTCGTGATGGGCCACGGTTTCCCGCGCCTTGGGATTGAGCACGCGGCGCTTCTTTTCCAGGCCCGCCACGATGCGCTCGATGGTCGCGGTGAAGTCCTGCAATTCCCCGGCGGACGCACGGCGTCTCCTCGCCGCCAGCGCCGCCTCGTTGACCCTATTGGCGAGGTCCGCGCCGGAAAAGCCCGTGGTCAGTGCTGCTACCTGTTCGAGGTCTACATCCTGGGCCAGCGTCACCTTCTTGACATGAACCTTCAGGATGTCCAGCCGCCCCTTCTTGTCGGGCCGGTCCACCAGCACCTGGCGGTCGAAGCGGCCGGCACGCAGCAGAGCCTGGTCGAGGATTTCGGGGCGGTTGGTGGCGGCGAGGATGATCAGCCCGACCGAGCTGTCGAAGCCGTCCATCTCCGTGAGCAGTTGGTTGAGGGTCTGCTCGCTCTCGTCGTGGCCGCCGCCGCCGCGCGTGCGGCCCGCACCCACGCCGACGAACATCTCGACAAACTCTGATCCGGAGATGGAGAAGAAGGGCACCGCCGCCTCGCCGACAACAGCCTTGGCCAGCAATGTCTTGCCGGTGCCCGGTGGGCCGACCAGCAACACGCCCTTGGGAATGCGCGCCCCGAGACGGCCATAGTCCTGCGGATGCTTCAGGAAATCGACGAGCTCGACCAGCTCCGCCTTGGCCTCATCCCCCCCCGCGACATCGGCGAACGTCACACCGGTGTTCTTTTCCACGAACACCTTGGCGCGGCTCTTACCGATGTTGAGAAACCCGCCCATGCCCTGCTTCTCGGCGAAGCGGCGGAACAGGAAGAACCAGACGCCAAAGAAGGCTACCGCTGGCAGGATCCACGACAGCACATCGCGCAGCCAGGTGCTCTCCAACACGCGGGCATAGGGCACGTCGTACTTCGACAGGCGATCGGCAAGATCGGGTTCGACCCTCGTTGCCACGATCGTCGTCTTGCCCCGGCTGTCCGGCGACTTCAGGCGCCCGGTCACCGTACGATCCGACACCAGCACTTCGGCCACGCGCCCCTCGGCCAGCGCCTTCTCGAACTCGCTGTAGGGCACCGGCTCGACGGTTTTCGCCGTCTGCCAGTAGCTCTGCAAACTCAACAACAGCAGGAGGGCAACGATCCAGTAGCCGGTATTCCATTGATTCTTTTTTTCCATGGGCTGTGTTCCTCGAAAGTCGAGTTGCCAGAGGATCAGGTGAACAGACGGGCCGCACCGTCACGCAAACGGATGGCCAGCGAGCGGGAGGGCAGTGCCGCCGCTGATGAGCAGCCCCCACGGCGTGGTCGACCGCGGATCACGCTTGTAGACGACCGCGTGACCCGCGGCCACGAACGCCACCGCGATCGAGGCCAGGGAGGCTGCCCATGCCAGGCCCTTGGGGTCGGACACGGCAGCCTCGCCCGCCATCAAGATGCGTCGCTCGCCGACTTCTTCTTGCGCGAGCCTTTGCCAGCGTCGCCGTGCGGCGTCTCGGTCGCCTTCGCGGCATCCGGCTGCTCCGGCTCGGTCGCCTTCGCGGCATCCGGCTGCTCCGGCTCGGCCGGGGGCTGCAGTGGCGCTTTGCGTTCGAACACCACGCGTTCGGCCTTGTCGTCCCAGCGTGCGCTGGCGTGATCGCCCTTGCCGATGCCGCCACCGAGCATCTCGCGCGCCAGCGCAGTTTCCAGCTCGCTGCGGATCAGGCGCTTGAGTTCACGCGCACCGAACTCGGGTTTGTAGCCTTCTTCCGCGAAATGGTCGATCAGCGTCTGATCGAAAGTGAGCGTCACGCCCTGGCTGGCGGCGCTGCGCGCCACGCGATCGAGCTGCAGGCCGACGATGTGGCGGATCTCCTCCTTACCCAGCGCATGGAAGACGATGATCTCGTCGATGCGGTTGAGGAACTCGGGCCGGAAGTGGCCGCGCAGCACGTCCATGACCTCGGCCTTGGTCTTTTCGTACTCCTCGTCGGCCGCCCCACGCGCCTTCAGCCGTCGCTGGATGATGTCCGAACCCAGGTTGGACGTGGCGATGATGATGGTGTTGGTGAAATCCACCACCCGGCCCTTGCCGTCGGTGAGGCGACCGTCGTCGAACACTTGCAGCAGGATGTTGTAGACGTCAGGGTGTGCCTTCTCGATCTCGTCGAGCAGCAGCACGCTGTAGGGCTTGCGCCGCACCTTCTCGGTGAGCTGACCGCCTTCGTCGTAACCGACATAGCCCGGAGGCGCGCCCACCAGCCGCGCCACGGTATGGCGTTCGCCATATTCCGACATGTCGATGCGCAACAGGGCGTGCTCATCGCCGTAGATCGATTCGGCCAATGCCTTGGCGAGCTCGGTCTTGCCCACCCCGGTCGGGCCCAGAAACAGGAAGGTAGCCACCGGTTTGCTGCCTTCGCGCAGGCCGGCGCGGGACAGCCGCACGGCATCGGCCACGGCACGGACCGCCTCGTCTTGTCCCACCAGGCGCTCGTGCAGCCGTTGTTCCAAGTGCAGCAGCTTTTCGCGCTCTTCCACCGTCAACTCGTTGACCGGGATGCCGGTCAGGCGCGAGACGATCTGCGCCACGTGTTCCGCCTTGACCTCTGCACTGCCGGAGGCCCGCTCCCGCTCCCAGTTCTCGACGAGCTTCTTGAGCTCGGCCTCCTTGGCTTCGATGCGCTTGCCGAGCTCGGCGGCCTGGTCGTACTGCTTGCGCGCGGCCACGTAATCCTGTTCACGCCGCAGCTGGTGCAGTTCGGACTCCAGCTCCTGCACGGCCACCGGCCGGGCCGTGGCCGACAGCTTCACGCGCGCGGCCGCCTGGTCGAGCAGGTCGATCGCCTTGTCCGGCAGGAAGCGCGCCGTGATGTAGCGGTCGGACAACTCGGCCGCCGCGATGATCGCGTCCTCGGAGATGCTGACCTTGTGGTGCGCCTCGAAGGTGTCGCGCAGGCCGCGCAGAATCATGATGGTCTGGGCCACCGTCGGCTCGGGCACCGTCACCGGCTGGAAGCGCCGCTCCAGTGCGGCATCCTTCTCGATGTATTTCTGGTACTCGTTCAGCGTCGTGGCGCCGATCAGGTTGAGTTCACCGCGCGCCATCATCGGTTTGAATACGTTGGCCACGTCCAGCCCGCCTTCGCCACCGCCCTGGCCGGCACCGACGATGGTGTGCACCTCGTCGATGAACAAAATCAGCTCGCCCTGGTGCTCGGTCACCTCCTTCAGCACCTTCTGCACGCGCTCCTCGAACTCGCCGCGATATTTGGCGCCGGCCACCATGGCGTTGATGTTGAGTTCCACCAGGCGCTTGTCGCGCAAGGTCTCGGGCACTTCACCCGCCACCATGCGCTGCGCCAGCCCTTCGACGATGGCGGTCTTGCCCACACCCGGCTCGCCGATCAGCACCGGGTTGTTCTTCTTGCGCCGGGCCAGCACCTCGATGGTGGTTTCGATCTCCTGCGCGCGGCCGATCACCGGGTCGAGCTTGCCGTCGCGCGCCATCTTGGTCAGGTCGCGCGAGTACTTGTCGAGTTCTGGCGTGTTGGTCGGCGTCTCAGCGCGTCCATCCTCGGCGCCCTTGCCGACCACCTTGCTGACCTGTTGGCGCAGCGCCTGCGGCGTCAGGCCGTAGCGGCGCAGCAGGTTGGCGGCCAGCCCTTCGCCTTCCTCGGCCAGACCAATCAGGAAATGCTCTGGACCGACATAAGAATGGCCGAGTTCATTGGAGGCCACGAAGGCGCGGCTGAGCGCATCCTTCACGCGCGGCGACACGCCGATCTCGCCCTCGAAGGGCTTGTCCCCGCGCTTGGCCTCAGACTCGATCTGCCGCTTGAGGTCATCGACCTTGATCTTGAACTGACCCAGGATGGTCTTGACCACGTCGCTGTCGGCCAGCGCCAGCAGCAGATGTTCGGTATCCACCTCGGAGCGGCCAAATTCGGCAGCGTGTTTGGCGGCCTCCTGCAACAAGGCTTCCGACTGTTCGCTGATGCGGCTGGCCAGCCCACTGCCGCGCCGGCGCGGCGCACCCGAACCTGCGGCGGCGGGCTCGCCAAACGAGGCATCGACCACGTCATCGGTATCGGCGGCAACTGGCGTCGCGTCGTCGCCGATGCGGAAGAAGTCACTGCCGAGGAAGTCCTCGAACAGGCCGCTGCGCGAACCGAACAAGGCTTCCAGCGGCGAAACGGTGCGCTTTTGCTGGCGCACTAATTGCCGGTAATGGTCGTCGCACAACAGCATGGTGCTGTGACGACCGTTGAGATTGGCTTCCACCCGCACGGTGGCGGGTTGGCCGCAGACCTGGCATTGTTTTCTGGCCATGCTGATGCTCCTTAGAAGGTTGAAAAGGTTGAGGCGACGAGGCATCGCGAGCCGCGACACCTCGTCTCGGGACGGGTTTTTCTTGTGACGAACGAGCCGGCGACGTCAGCCGTTGATCGGGATCGAGCGTCCCTGCTTCGGCGCGCTGACCTCGCGCTTGTCGATCGTGACCGTGAGCACCCCGTTCTTGAACGATGCCTTGATCGAATCCTGGTTGGCGTCGTCAGGCAGGTTCAAGGCACGCTGAAAGCTGCCGTAGGAGCGCTCCACACGGTGGAAGCCACCTTCCTTCTTCTCCTGTTCCTGGCGCTTCTCGCCACGCACCATCAGCACGTCGTTGTCGAGGGTGATCTGGATGTCCTTCTCCTCGACACCGGGCACTTCCAGGGCAATCTTGTACTGCTTGTCGGTTTCCTGGATGTCCAGGGCCGGCTTCAGCATGCCCGACCAATCGGATGGCCACTGCGGCATGTTCAACGCCGGAAAACCGAAGCCCCGGAATGCGTCATCGAACAGCCGGTCGATTTCCCGACGCAGTTGCAGGATCGGGCTGACTGGCCCGCTCGCCGCTGGCAGGTCATTGCGCTGCACCGGCAGGGAAGAGGCGGTCTGCTGCTCTTGCTGCTCGTTCTTGAACCAGTTCCAGGGAGCCAACTTCTTGAAATCGATGTCCATGTCATACCTCCAGAAAAATTGGAAAACGAGTTACTCAAGCCCTTTGCCTGCTGCGACGGGCAGTGCGCCCAGGCGACACGGGCTGCTCGGATGACTTCTGCTGTTCACGCTTGCGCATCACCTCCTTCTTTGCTCCGGCTCGGGTCTGATCATTGATGCACTGATCGATTTCACTTTGACGAAGCCGCCACGTCCCGCCCACCTTGAAAGCCGGAATTTCCCCGTGTGCGGCGAGCCGATAAAGCGTCCGCTTGCCGACTTTCAAGTACGCAGCCAATTCATCGAGCGTGAAAATCACCTGTAGGTGCGCTTTCATCTCACCCTCTCCAATCGCGTCGCTTTGCGGTTCCGGCCAAGGAAATCCTTGCAATACTTTGTAATATTAGGCTTGCCATGAAAAACTTCAGGAGTCAAGAGTGCAATGTGCAGCGTTCTCCCGCCCCATTGATGCAGGTCAACTGCTCAGGCAAGGCACAGGGGGGCGGCCTGATCAGGCAATGGACAGCGCCTGGCTCCTCAGCCTGCGTGTGCCACAGGCGCCTCGATCAAACACCGATCCTCACGTTGTAGCCGAGTGCCCGCAGCCCCTTGCTTGTCTGCATGTTCCTTGGCGGAAACTCGTCTGGGCGCGCCCAGACGCCGAGTTCCCCGAGGCGGCTCCGGCC
>SKEI01001022.1_pt1 | contig 16365 bp, 13 predicted proteins | sample 4826701 | NCBI WGS metagenome assembly SKEI01 (sample SAMN11008813, study PRJNA524170) | human gut metagenome | biome: Human fecal sample; material: Feces; isolation source: fecal sample from pouch patient p2, p6, p7, p14 | host: Homo sapiens | place: Israel: Tel-Aviv | collected 2016-08-31 | reverse complement strand
CCTTGAGCTTTGCGATGGTGGCCTTGTACTGGGCGGTGCGGCTGGGGCTCATGCAGTATTCGCGGTCGCGCTGGGTGTAGCTATGGCCGGTGAAGCCCAGCGTGGTCAAGCCCTGCGCACACGCAGCACTTGCCATATCCTGCAAGGTATTTTTGCCATCGCACATGGTGGAGTGGCAATGGACACTGGACTTCTTATAATCTGCCATAGATAATTCACTGCATCCTTTCCTGTTTGACCTTGTGGTCAATGACGTGACGTTTTTCCAGTTCACGGGTCACATCCTCCACCGTGATGCCGGCGCTGACCATCAGCACCAGAACATGGTAGGCAAGATCGCTGATCTCGTAAACGGTCTCTTCCTTATCCTCTTTTTCGCCCGCAATGATGACCTCGGTGCACTCTTCGCCCACCTTTTTCAGGATCTTCTCCTTGCCCTTCTCGAACAGGTAGGTGGTATAGCTGCCCTCCTTGGGGCTATCCTTGCGGCCCTTGATGAGCTGGTACAGGCCCTGCCAGCTGAACTGCTTCAGCTCCGGCGAGACGTATACTTCGTTGAAGAAGCAGCTCTCGGCGCCGGTGTGGCAGGCGGGGCCGGATTTGACCACTTCCACCACCAGTGCATCTGCGTCGCAGTCGGCGGTGATGGACACCACCCGCTGCACGTTGCCGCTGGTCTCGCCCTTACGCCAGATCTCCTGACGGCTGCGGCTCCAGAACACAGTGCGGCCCTCGGCGATGGTGAGCGCCAGCGTCTCGGCGTTCATGTATGCGAGGGTGAGCACCTCTTTGGTGTAGTGGTCCTGCACGATGGCAGGGATCAGGCCCTTTTCATCAAATTTCAGATTCATAACGGTTCTCCCTCCCCGGATGGGGATATTACTAGTTTAGCGTATTCGGTGCGCAAACGCAAGAGTTTGCGGGTTGTTTTTGCGGAAATCCAGTTTCGCGTTACGGCTTTTCCCCGCGCCGGGGAGAAATGTCCCGGCGTTACAGCCGCATCTCCACGCCGTTTGCGTTGAGGTATTCCTTCAGGTCGCGGATGGTCAGCAGCTTCTGGTGGAAGATGCCCGCCGCAAGGCCTGCGTCGATGCCCTTGTGGTGGAACAGCTCCAGAAAGTCTTCCTTTTTGCCTGCGCCGCCGCTGGCAATGATGGGCACGTTCACCCGCGCCGCAACTGCATCCAGCATCTCAAGGTCGAAGCCGCTGCGCACGCCGTCGGTGTCGATGCTGTTCAGGCAGATCTCGCCTGCGCCGTGGTCCACGCACCAGCTGATCCAGTCCAGTGCATCCCGGCCGGTGTCCTCGCGCCCGCCCTTGGCGAACACCCGGAACTGGCCGTCCACCCGCTTCACATCGGCAGAGAGCACCACGCACTGGTTGCCGTAGCGCTGTGCTGCCGCCGGGATAAGGTCAGGGTTTTTGAGTGCGCCCGAGTTGACGCTGACCTTGTCCGCGCCGCACTTGAGCACCCGGTCAAAATCTTCCAGCGTGTTGATGCCGCCGCCCACCGTGAGCGGGATAAAAATTTCGCTGGCGACGCGGGTCAGGATATCCGTAAACAGCGCCCGGCCCTCGAAGCTGGCGGTGATATCGTAGAACACCAGCTCGTCGGCACCGGCAGCGTTGTACATGCGGGCCATTTCCACCGGGTCGGCCACGTCCCGGATGCCTTCAAAGTTCGTGCCCTTGACCACGCGGCCATTGCGCACATCAAGGCAGGGAATAATGCGTTTGGTGATCATGTCATTTTCCCTCCGTTCACTCCTGTACCAGCTGCACGCAGCGCGCAAGGTCCAGTGCGCCGGTGTACAGGCTCTTGCCTAAAATGGCAGCGGCAGTGCCCATTTTTTTCAGTTCCAGAAGCTCTGCTTCGGACGAGATGCCGCCGCTGGCCGTAAAGGCCACGCCGGGCACCTCTTTGGCAAGCGTGCGGTACAGGCCGAGGTTCGTGCCCCTCATGGCACCGTCGCAGGCAATGTCCGTGTAGATGATGGCGGTGCATCCGGCATCTGCCAGCCGCTTGCAGAAGTCCACGCCCGGCTCGGCGCTCACTTCCTTCCAGCCATGGATGGCCACATAGCCGTCCTTTGCGTCCACGCCCACGGCAATTTTATCGCCGTATTTTTTCAGCATCCGGGTGGTAAAGGCAAAATCCGTCACCGCCACGCTGCCCAGGATGCAGCGGCCCACGCCGAGGGAAAGATATGTTTCAATGCGCTCCTCGGTACGGATGCCGCCGCCCACCTCAATGTATAAGCCGCCCTGTTTTGCCAGCGCGGCAATGGTATCGTAGTTGGATAGGGTGCCGTCCTTTGCGCCGTCCAGATCGACGACGTGCAGGTTTTTGGCCCCCGCTGCAAGGAACTCCCGCGCCTGGGCACAGGGATCCTCGCCGTAGACGGTCATGCGGCTGTAGTCGCCCTGCGTCAGGCGCACCACCTTGCCGCCCCGCAGGTCAATGGCTGGAAAAAGCTGCATAATTTTTCTCCTTACAATTCCGCAAATGCTTTCAGAATGCGCAGGCCAGTATCCCCGCTCTTTTCCGGGTGGAACTGGGTGCCGTACACCCTGCCTGCCCGCACCGCGCCGGTGACGGGAATGGAATAATCGCTCACAGCCAGTGTACTCTCCGTACAGTTCTTGCCGTAGTAGCTGTGGACGTAATAGACGTATTCTCCCTCACGGATGTACTTGAACAGCGGGTCGTCCTTTACAATGTGCAAGGCGTTCCAGCCGATCTGCGGCACCTTCAGGCTCTTGTCCGCAAGGTCGGGCTCCAGCGGGCAGACCTCGCCCTTCACAAAGCCGAGGCCTTCGTGCTCACCGTACTCGTAGCTCTTTTCAAACAGCAGCTGCATACCAAGGCAGATGCCCAGCAGCGGCTTCCTTTCGGCTTCTTCTTTCATGACCGGTACAAGGCCCGTCGCCTCCAGCTTGGCCATGGCATCGGCAAAAGCGCCCACGCCCGGCAGGATCAGCCGGTCGGCTTTGCGGATGGTGTCCGCATCCGCAGTCACAACGGCTTCCAGTCCCAGCTGCTTCAGGCTGGACTTCAGGCTGAACAGGTTGCCCACGCCATAATCGATAATTGCGATCATACCAGCAGTCCTTTCGTGGAAGGAATTTCGTCCTTGTGGGCTTCGTCGATCTTCACGGCCGCGCCCAGTGCATGGCCTGCGCCCTTGAAGCAGGCCTCGAGGATGTGGTGGGTATTTTCTCCCGCAAATTGTACAAAGTGGACCGTGGCGGGCACGCTGCGGGCAAGGCCCAGCCAGAATTCTTTGGCACACTCCACGTCAAAATCGCCCACTTTTTCGGTGCTGCAATGGACGTCCCAGTTCAGAGTGCAGCGGCCCGAAAGATCGACGGCGCACAGGATCAGCGCTTCATCCATGGGCAGATAAAAGCTGCCGTAGCGCTGGATACCGCGCATATCGCCCAGCGCCCGTGCAAAGGCCTGACCCAGTGCAATGCCCACATCCTCGGTGGTGTGGTGGTAGTCCACCTGCACATCGCCGTGGCAGGTGAGCACTAAGTCGAACCGGCCATGGCGGGCGAACAGTTCCAGCATGTGGTTCAGAAAGCCGCACCCGGTGTCCACCTCGTAGCGGCCGGTGCCGTCCAGATCAAGGGTAAGGTCGATCTGGGTCTCATTGGTGTTGCGTTCCAGCGAGATCATTCGGTTCGGCATGGTTCATTCCTCCATGATCTTATCCAGCGTTTCCATAAACGTCTGCATCTGTTCCGGCGTGCCAATGGTGATGCGCAGCCAGTTCTGGATGCGGGGCGCGTCGAAATGGCGCACCAGAATGCCGTTTTTCTTCAACTCTTTGTAGAGTGTCTCGCCGTCTTTCCCGTTGGTACTTGCAAACAGGAAGTTGGAGCGGCTGTCCAGCACGGCAAATCCGCGCTGTTCCAACTGTTGTTTTGTCCATGCGCGGGTGTCCACGATGGCGGCGCGGGTCCTGTCGAAATAAGCGGTATCTTCCAGCGCGGCCTGCCCGGCCTTCAGGGTCAGGCGGTTGATGTTGTAGGGGTTCAGGCTGAACTTGACCCGGTTCAGGTCGGCAATGAGCTTTGCATTGCCCATGGCAAGACCCAGACGCGCACCGGCCAGCTGCCGGGACTTGGAAAAGGTCTGCACCACCAGCAGGTTCTCGTACTGGTCGATGAGGGGCACGCAGCTCTCGCCGCCAAAGTCCACATAGGCCTCGTCCACGATGACCACATTGTTCGGGTTTGCCTTTAAGATGCCCTCAATTTCCGCCCGGGGCAGTGCAATGCCGGTGGGGGCGTTGGGGTTTGCAAGGACGATGGTCTGGTTCAGGCCGTAGTAGTCCTTCGGGTCAAGGGTGAAATCCTCTTTCAGCGGGATGATGTGGCTGGGAATGTGCATCAGTCCGCACCACACGCCGTAGCAGCCGTAGGTAATGTCGGCATAGGCCAGCGGGTGGTCTGCGTCGCAGAAGGCACGCAGCGCAAAGAAGAGGTTCTCGTCGCTGCCATTGCCGGGCATGATCTGCTCCGGCTGCAAACCGAAGTGGGCTGCGGCCGCCTTGAGCAGGTCGGCACAGGCGGGGTCGGAGTAAAGGCGCAGCTTTTCCACCTCGTGCTCGCTCACGGCGGCGATCACCGCCGGGGAGGGCAGATAGGGGCTTTCGTTGGTGTTCAGTTTGATGTACTGCTGATCCTGCGGCTGCTCACCCGGGGTGTCGGGAGTGACAGCGGCCAGCGTGGGAGAAAGAAAACGACTCATAATGATTCCTCCGGCTTATTCTATTATGGTGAACGGCCTTGCCCTCTCAGGCCGCTTCGCGTCCAGCTCTCCCAAAGGGAGAGCCTCTGGCGAAACCGAAAACTTTGTGTGGACTGCCAAGGGCTCTCCCTTTGGGAGAGCTGGCAAATCCAAAGGATTTGACTGAGAGGGCGAGCCGCCTTTATTTCTCATACCGGATGGTCACGCTGCGGGCGTGGGCGTGCAGGCCCTCGCGCTCGGCAAAATCGGCGATGCGGGGGGCTACTTCGCCCAGCGCTTCCCGGGTGTAGTAGAGGAAGCTGGACTTCTTTACAAAGTCGTCTACGCCCAAGGGGCTTGAGAAGCGGGCGGTGCCGCTGGTGGGCAGGGTGTGGTTGGGGCCTGCAAAGTAATCGCCCAGCGCTTCCGGCACGTTGCGGCCAAGGAAGATGCTGCCTGCATTTTTGATCTCGTTCAGCACGCCGAAGGGATCCTCTACGCATACTTCCAGATGTTCCGGTGCAATGATGTTGCAGGCCTCAATGGCCTTGTGCAGGTCGGTGCAGAGGATGATCTTGCCGTTGTCGTCCACGCTGGCGCGGGCGATGGCGGCACGGGGCAGCTGCGGGATCTGCACCTCCAGCTCCGCCTGCACGGCCTTGGCCAGCTCCGGGCTGTCGGTGACGAGGACTGGGCTTGCCAGTTTGTCGTGCTCGGCCTGGCTCAGCAGGTCTGCCGCCACCCATGCAGGGTTGCAGCCGCCGTCGGCCAGCACCAGAATTTCGCTGGGGCCTGCGATCATATCGATGCCCACCTTGCCGAATACCTTGCGCTTGGCGGTGGCAACGTAGATGTTGCCGGGGCCAACGATCTTATCCACCGCGGGGATGCTCTGGGTGCCGTAGGCGAGAGCCGCCACAGCCTGTGCGCCGCCGGTCTTGAAGATCTTGGTCACGCCTGCGGTGGCAGCGGCGGCAAGGATGACAGGGTTCACCCTGCCGTCCTTTCCGGCGGGGGTGGTCATGACGATTTCGGACACGCCTGCCACCTTGGCGGGGATCACGTCCATGAGCACGGTGGAGGGATAGGCCGCCGTGCCGCCGGGCACATAGACACCGGCCTTTTCAATGGGGGTATATTTCTGGCCCAGCACGATGCCGGGCTTGTCGTTCACCACAAAATTCTTGTGCACCTGCTGGCGGTGGAAGCTCTCGATGTTGGCAGCGGCTTCGCGTAGCGTTTCGAGGAAGTAGGGGTCCATGCCCGCAAAGGCTTCGTCGATCTCTTCCTGCGTCACCTGCAGGGCATCGATCTTCGCGCCGTCAAATTTCAGCGCATAATCCTTCAGGGCATCGTCGCCCCGGGCGCGCACATCGGCAATGATGCCGTCCACCACATCCTCCACGTTCTTTTCCGCGCGGATGTCGCGGTTCAGAATCTCTTCGGGCTTCAGCTCGTCAAAGTTATACAGCTTGATCATTTTGCTTCCTCCTTGTTCTGCAGTTCCGCCCGCAGCTTTTCCAGCATGGTGTCCATTTCGGCGTGCTTGAACTGGTAGCTGGCCTTGTTGGCAATGAACCGGGCCGAGATGGGCATGAACTCGGTGACCACCTTCAGGCCGTTCTCCCGCAGGGTGGTGCCGGTCTCCACGATATCCACGATGACATCCGAAAGGCCCAGAATGGGGGCCAGCTCAATGGAGCCGTTCAGCTTGATGATATCGATGTCCCGCCCCATGGATGCGTAGTAGCTCTTTGCAATGTTGACGAATTTGGTGGCCACCCGCACCGGGCGGCTGGGGTCGTCCTTGTAATCGGCCGGGGCGGCAACGCACATGCGGCATTTGCCAAGGCCAGTGTCCAGCAGCTCGTACACATCGGCAGAAGCCTCTGTGAGGATGTCCTTTCCCACGATGCCCACATCGGCGGCACCGTGCTCCACATAGATGGCAACGTCGCTGGGCTTGCCGAGGAAGTAACGGATGCCGGCCTCCGGGGTTTCCACCACCAGCTTGCGGGTGGCGTTGTAGTCCTCCGGGCAGCCGTAGCCGATGCCCGCCAGCAGGTTATACACCTTATCGCCCAGACGGCCCTTGGGCAGAGCCACGTTCAGCATCACCCTGTCGGTGCTGTTCTTCTGCACCGGCGGCAGCGGGGCGCTCAGGCGGTCCAGTTCGTCCAGATAGACCGCAAAGCCGATGGCACCGGCACCGGGGGTGAACTTCTGCATCAGCAGGTCGTAGCGGCCGCCCTTGAGCAGGGGGCGGGGCAGGGCTTTCAGGTAGCCCTGAAACACAAGGCCGTTGTAGTATTCCATCTCACCGGCCAGCGTCATGTCCAGCCGGATCACGCCGCCCGCCTTTTCCAGCGGCACAGCCAGCGCTTCCAGCTCGGCCACCGCCGCGCGCATGGCGTCGTTGCGGCACAGGGCAGCAGCCTTTGCAAGGGTATCGGCATAGCTGCCGCAGAGGTTCAGCACGCTGCACAGGGTATCGGCGGCATCGGCAAGACCGGCTGCTCCGGCTGCAGCCCGCAGCGCGTGGGCGGTTTTCTCCCGCAGCTTTTCCAGCAGCTTTGCGCGGGCGGCATCCGGCACGCCCAGCGCGTCGAACAGGCCGAACAGGTAGCCCATGTGGCTCACTTCCAGCACCCACTCGGCCCCCAGCGCATCCAGCGACCGCGCCGCCAGACACACCGCCTGCTGCACCTGTGCTTCGCCCACCGCGCCCAGCATCTCAAGGCCCATCTGGCTGATCTCTTTAAAGGTGTGGCTCTCGGCGGAAGGGCGGTAGACATTCTCGTGATAGTAGTAGCACAGGGTCTCTCCGGGGGCGGGCTGCGCCGTCTTGGCAATGGAGAGGGTCACGTCCGGCTTGAGGGCCAGCAGACGGCCATCCAGATCGGTAAAGGTGATGACCTGCTCGGACGACAAAAAGCTGCGGTTCTCCTGATACAGGCCGTACTCCTCAAACCGGCCCATATGATACTTGCGGCAGCCCGCCGCTTCGTACAAGGCGCGCAGCGCAAAGGAGGCGCGCTCCTTGGGCTGCAGGTTTGCAATGCTGAATTCCATCTCAGTTCCCCCTGTTTCTTACATCCATCGCCGACGTTCTCCGGCACTTTTCGGCTCCTCTATCGTCCGGGGCACACTGCCCGGCGCTTTGCACTGCGCGGCACCTCCGCGCCTTTTCCACACGGAATCGGTTCTATTGTTATTTTACTTTATCCAGATAAAGTTGTAAAGTAGGAAAGTGCCAGTGTTTTCAGTTTTATCATACGATTTTTCTGTGCGATTGTACAGAGGGCGGCTTTGCCGCAGTTCCATTTTGTCTTCCCGCCGCATGCAAAGCCGCCGGTGCCCGCCAGACAGCAAAAGCCGGAGCGGCATTACACCGCTCCGGCTTTTGCTGCCAGATGGGGAGAGATGGTCAGGGAAGGCCTCCGGCCGTGTTACAATTCACTGCCGTTGGTCGCGATCACATTTTTATACCAGTAGAAGCTGTCCTTCCGGATGCGCTCCAGCGTACCGCTGCCCGCATTGTCCTTATCCACATAGATAAAGCCATAGCGCTTCTCCACTTCGCCGGTCGAAACGCTCACCAGATCCATTGCGCTCCAGGGTGTGTAGCCAATCAGCTCCACACCGTCGTCGATGGCAAGGCGCATCTGCTCGATGTGTTCCCGCAGGTACTGGATGCGGTAATCGTCATGCACCCGGCCATCCTGCAGGGTATCGCGGGCGCCCATGCCGTTTTCGGTGATCATGATGGGCAGGCCGTAACGGTCGTAGACATGGTTCAACGTGTAGCGCAGACCCACCGGGTCGATCTGCCAGTTCCATTCGGTCGCCTTGAGGTAGGGGTTCTTTGCGCCGCCCATGATGTTGCCGGATACCTGCGCTGCGTCCTTCTGTGCGGTCACGCAGTTGGTCATGTAATAGCTAAACGAATAGAAATCCACTGTGCCGCGGCGCAGCAACTCTTCGTCGCCCGGCTCCACATCAAAGTGGATGTGATTACGCTCAAAGTACCGCTTTGCATAATAAGGGTACACGCCCTTGCACTGCACGTCGCCGGACATGCAGTTGCGCAGCTGATCCTCCTGCTGGGTCAGCAGAACATCCTCCGGGCGGCAGGTGAGCGGATAAACTGTGATGTGGCAGATCATGGTGCCAAAGCGGAACTCCGGGTTGATCTGCCGACCCAGCAGCACAGCCTTTGCGCTGGCAACGAACTGGTTGTGCAGGGCTGCGTAGCGCTTATCCGGGTCGTCCACCTGATGGCTGAAATCTTCTGTACCGTGGTTCAGGATGCCGCCGTGGTTCCAGTTGCCCACTGCCGTGGTCAGGTCGTTGATCTCGTTGAAGGGGATCCAGTATTTTACCACATCTTTATAGCGGCGGAACAGCACCTCCGCAAAGCGCAGATAGCAGTCGATGCTGCGGCGATCCACCCAGCCGCCCATCGCAGTGACCATGTTCAGCGGCATCTCATTGTGATACAGGGTGATCAGCGGCTCAATGCCGTATTTTTTCAGCTCTGCAAATACCTTATCGTAAAACTGCAGACCCGCTTCGTTGGGCTCCGTCTCGGTTCCTTTTGGGAAGATGCGCGGCCAGTTGATGGACATCCGATACACCTTGAAGCCCATTTCTGCAAACAGCGCAATGTCCTCTTTATAATGGTGATAGAAATCGGTGCCGCTGTGGCTGGGATAATAGTTCCGGCTCTCGTCGATCTCAAGCGTAATGCGGCGCGGCAGCTGATGGGTGCCGGCTACCATTGCATCGGCCAGGCTCGGGCCTTTGCCGTCCGCATCCCAGGCACCTTCTACCTGATTGGCCGCCGTTGCACCGCCCCAGAGAAATCCTTCGGGAAAGCTCTTACGACACTGTTCCATATCAAAGCTCCTTTTTAGTAAAATAAATTTGACTAAATCCAGCCTGTCTCCATCAGGCTCATCATTTTTATTCTAGCACGTGCGCGAATGAAATGCAATATATTTCATCGATTTATCTAATTTTTTTGTCAAAGCAAAAATTTGTTCATTATTTTTCAATTTTCTCTTGACATTTCCCTATTGCAATGCTATCCTGATGTCAATGAAATAAATTTCATTCATACACATGGAGGCATTGCGATGAATCAGATCATTTCCACCCCGGCAGCTCCGGCTGCTATCGGCCCTTACTCTCAGGCAATTCAGGCTGGCGGCCTGCTGTTTCTGTCCGGCACCATGCCCATCGATCCTGCTACCGGCGCACTGGCCGAGCCGCAGATCGCCGCACAGGCAGAGCAGGTGATGAAGAACATCGGCGCTGTGCTGCAGGCTGCAGGCTGCACCTTTGAGGACGTAGTCAAAACCACCTGTTTCCTGGCAGACATGGCTGACTTTGCTGCGTTTAACGAGATCTACGCCCGCTACTTTACCGGAAAGCCGGCTCGTTCCTGCGTGGCAGTGAAGTCTCTGCCCAAGGGCGCACTGGTTGAAGTTGAAGTCATTGCTTCTCATTAAAGCAAAAAAGGCACAAAGCCTTTTTGGAATAATGCAAAATCATAAGGAGGCAACAATATGGCAACAAAGGTATCCATCCCGGCTCTGATACAGGCTCTTGGCGGCAAAGAGAACCTTGCACAGGCCACTCACTGCGCGACTCGTCTGCGTGTGACCACCCGCGACAAGAGCAAGATCGATGAAGCCGCTCTGAAGGCGATCCCCGGTGTGCTGGGCGTTGTGAACAACGGCACACAGACCCAGATCATCATCGGTGCTGAAGTAAACAATGTTTACAAGGACTTTATTGCGCAGGCCGGTGTGGACGAGGAAGCCCCCATCGATGAGAACCTGGATCTGAAGGATGAGCTGAAGAACAAGAAGGGCAAGCTGCTGACCCGCTTCTTTGAGACGGTCGCCGCTATCTTCAACCCCATCGTTCCCGCTCTGGCCGGCTGCGGCTTCCTGTCCGCACTCATCTGCATCTTCATGGCGCTGGGTTTTGACTCCTCTGCTCCCACGTTCAAAACCATCATTGCCATTTCCATGGCCATCTTCACCTTCCTGCCCTTCCTGCTGGCAGCCAGTGCAGCCAAGGTATTTAAGATGAACATGTTCGTTGCCATGACCATCTGTGCAGGCATGATGTCCTCCACCTGGTCCGGTCTAATTGCCGCCGGCGTGTCCAGCTACAGCTTCCTCGGCATTCCCTTCCGCGTGATCAACTATTCCTCCTCTGTGCTGCCGGTGGTATTTGCCGTTCTGGTGGCATCCTATATCGAGCGCTTCCTGGACAAGATCATCCCCGGTGCGCTGAAGATCATTCTGGTGCCCGCACTGACTATCCTGATCGCCACCCCCGTCACCCTGATCACCGTCGGCCCGCTGACCTACTGGCTGGGTGAAGAGCTGGCCATCGGCGTCAACTGGCTGTTTGAGAACGGCGGTGTGTTCTCCGGCATCGTCTACGGCGGCATCTACTCCTCCATGGTTCTGCTGGGCATCCATCACGGTATGGTTCCCGTGCTGCCCCAAATGCTGACCGCACAGGGCTTCAACTACGTATCTCCCACTTCCGGCGCTGCCAACATCGGCCAGGCCGGTGCCGCCTTCGGCGTGTGGATCAAGAGCCATGATAAGAATCAGAAGGCCAACGCCCTTTCTGCCTGCATTGCCGCCTGCACCGGTATCACGGAACCGGTCGTCTACGGCGTCACGGTCCCCCTTGGCAAGCCGTTCCTGTTTGCCGGCATCGGCGGCGCAGTTGGCGGCGGCTTTGCCGCAGCCCTTCACCTGAAATCTTTTGCAATGGGCGGCCCGTCTTTCCTGAGCTTCGGCATGTTCACCGGCGGCGAAAACCCCTTCCTGAACTGTGCACTGGTCATGGCCGGTTTTGTCATCGCCTTTATCGTGGCTGCCGTGCTGACCGTGCTGTTCTGGAACCCTGACGAAAAGAAAAAGGCCTGATCGCACTGGAAATTTTCCGGTTTCTGTGATAGGCTGAATAAAACGCAGAACAAAACGGGAGTAACGGTGTTTGCTCCCGTTTTGTCGGTTATAGGAGAAGGCTATGCAAACGATAAAAGAAAAGATGATCCCCGCGTTCCGCGATGCAAACGGCGGCCTGTTTCAGGCCGTGGAAAAGGCCGATGTGGGCAGTGCATATCAGGATCTGGAAAAGCAGGGTGTTGCCCTGATGGGCTGGGCGGATCCCTTTATGCCGGATCGTTCGCTGCCGGAACCGGTAGCAGCTGCCTGGCTGGACGCAGTGCGCGCCGAGAGCGCACCGCACTACACCGCGCCGATCGGCGACCCGGCACTGAAAGCCGCACTGGCCAAAAAGCTGAAGCAGCAGAACGGTCTGACTGTGGATCCGGCGCGCAACATCCTGATCACGCCCGGTTCGGACTCCGGCCTGTACTTTGCGATCCTGCCTTTTGTGGGTCAGGGCGATGAAGTGTTGATTCCCTCGCCCAGCTACCCCAACAACTTTCTGGACGTAAAGATCATGGGCGGCGTGCCGGTCGCCGTGGAACTGGATGCTGCGGACGGTTATCAGCTGAGCCGCGCACAGCTGGAAGCCAAATATACTGCCCGCACCCGCATGGTGCTGCTGACCCACCCCAACAACCCCACCACCACCATTTACAACCGTGCCTCGCTGCAGGCGCTGGCCGATTTTGTGCAGGAGCACGACCTGATCCTTGTTGTGGATCAGGCTTTTGAGGACTACACCTTTGGTGCTGAATGCCTGACCCCAGCGGCTCTTCCGGGCATGTTTGAGCGCACAGTGACCGTTTTCAGCTTTTCCAAAGGCATGGGACTGAGCGGGATGCGTGTGGGCTACATCGTCTGCTCAGACCAGATCATGGATTCCATGTACGCCAACGCCGTAGGCGTGATCGGTGCCACCTCCACCTCCGGCCAGAAGGCTGCACTGGCTGCACTGGAGCATCCGGAGTTCATGCAGGAGTTTGCCCGCGCCTATGAGGTGCGCCGCCGGAAGGCTTACGAGATCCTGAACTGCGTGCCCGGTGTCCACATGGCGCTGCCGGAGTCCGGCTTCCTTGGCTGGATCGATGTTTCGGAACTGGGCAATTCCACCGAGATCGCACAGTATCTGGTGACCCATGCACGCGTCTCGCTGAACGATGGTGTCAACTATGGCCCCGGCGGTGCCGGACACCTGCGCATCGTGCTGGGCGTCTACAAGGACGACCAGAAGGTGATCGATGCACTGGAGCGCATTCGGGACGCGCTTTTGGCCTACCCCCGCAAATAAATTCGCGCTTTCCCCTTTTCAATTTCCCCTGTGTCGTGCTAAAATGAAGGGTAGTAAGAAATCAGGCAAGGACAGGAGAGAACAATGGCAAAGGGAATTGGCCCCGTGAAACTGACACGGGCAGATCAGAAGATCCTCAAATCGTATATCCCCACTCTGCAAGGGCTGGCAGCTTATCTTGGCAGCAGCTATGAGATCGTGCTGCACTCGCTGGAAGATTACGATCACTCTGTGATCGGCATCATCAACGGCGAGCACACCGGCCGCAGGATCGGTGCCCCCATCACCGATCTTGCTCTGGATATGCTGGACGAGCTCTCTGCGGGCGGCAAGGCCTCCACGGTGTATTTCAGCCGGAACAAAAAAGGGGAACCGCTCAAATCCACTACCATCGCCGTGCGCGGCGAACATGACCGGATCATCGGCCTGATCTGCATCAATCTGTATCTGAACACCTCTCTGTGCGACATTCTGGACGGGCTGACGCCCGGCACCGTGCAGGCCATGGCCGCGCGGGAGAATTTTGCCGCCGATGCGAAGGAGCTGATCGTTTCGGCGCTGGAACCTGTACGTGCACGGGTCATGGCAGACGATTCCATTCTGCCTTCCAACAAAAACAAAGCGATCGTAGAGGAACTGGATCAGAAGGGAATGTTCCGGCTGAAGGACTCGGTGGTTTTTGTGGCCGAGCAGCTGGGCATTTCCCGCAATACGATCTATATGCACCTGCGCAACCATCGCAAGCGTACTGAGAACAACTAAAATGCAAAGAAGCCGCTGCTCCGGGAGAAGTTTCCCCGGAGCGGCGGCTCCTTTCTTTTTTGTTTTTACCCCAGCAGGTCCAGCACACTGGCCTTCGGGCGGGCACCCACGGCCTGACGCACCAGCTTGCCCTGCTCAAACACCAGCAGGGTGGGGATGCTCATCACGCCGAACTGGCCGGCCAGCTCCGGCTGCTCGTCCACGTTCACCTTGCCCACCTTCACGTCGGTGCGCTCCTCGGCCACCTCGTCCACAACGGGACTGAGCATGCGGCAGGGGCCGCACCAGCTGGCCCAGAAGTCCAGCAGGACGGGCTTTTCGCTCTGCAGCACTTCCTGCGCAAAGTTTTCTTTCGTGATGGTAATGACTGCCATATTTTTACCTCCTGATGGGTGTTTGTAATTTCACTGACAGCATCAGTATACCCCGTCGGAGTGTGTTTTTCCGTGACCGGGTCACACAGGGGCGCAAAAAAGCCCGAAGCAGGAAGAAAGAATACTGCTCCGGGCAGGGAAACGCTTATTTCAGTGTTCTGTCAGCAGGGTATCAGACACCGGCCACGCAGTTCTTGCCGGCGATGTAGCCGTAGTAGACGCACAGGCTGTGGCTGATGCCGCGCATGCAGATGGGGTATTCCACTGCGTAGCGGCTGCCCTGCACATTGCCGCAGACATACAGGCCCTTGATGATGTCGCGCTTGGGGCTGGCGGGGTCCTCCTCGGTGAAGGTGTGGCAGTTCTCGTCGCTCTCCAGGCCGCCCACGCACACCAGCATGGAAGTGGTGCCCCACTGGCATGCATAGTACGGGGGATTCTCCAGCGCGAACATCCGGCTTGCGGGCTTGCCGAAGTCATCGTCGGAACCGGCCTTGGCCAGCTCGTTGTAGCGCTCGACGGAAGCCAGTGCATTATCCAGTGCATCGCCCTCAAAGCCGCACTGGGTCAGCAGGTCTTCCAGTGTATCGGCCTTGAACTGGTAAGCCTCGGCCTTTGCGCTGATCTTGGTGTACTGACGGTCGGTGTAGTTGGGGTTGGACTCATCCTCATCCTCGGGGATGATGTAGCACAGGCCGCCGTGGTTTGCGGGCATGTAGGGCACCTCTTCGCCCCACTTGGAGTCGTACAGCTGGAAGGAGGTGCACTCGGGCTGCAGCTCGATCTGGTTTTCCAGCTGCTGGCCGGGGATGCACTCGTTCATGAAACGGTCGCCGCGCTTGTTGATCTGCAGGAAGGGGGTCACGCCCATGCCGCTGCCCATGTGGTGGGTCATCGGTGCGTGGAAATCCTGCACCTTTGCGCCGATCCATGCGCCCATGCGCAGGCCGTCGCCGGTCTCCACGGTCTTGCCCTCCACGTCAACGCCCAGCATACCCATGGCACCCATGTTGGCGATCTTCTTCTCCACGATCTCGGGAGCAAAATGCTTCATGATCTTCTCGTCGCCGGAGTTGTCGCCGGTAGCCAGGATCACGCCCTTGGAAGCGTTGAGCTGGATGTACTTGTTGTCATTCTGTGCGTCGCGGATGATCACGCCGGTCACGCGGCCGTCGCTGTCCTTCAGCAGCTTGGTGCCGAAGCAGCCGAAGAAGGTCTGTGCACCGTTCTCAACGGCCTTGTTCAGGTTGGCTTCCACTATAAAGCCCTGCTGATCCTTGCGGGAAGAGCGGAACTCCATGCTGGAAGGGAAGGTGGGGAACTCTTCGTTGCGGTAATCGTAGTGCTCGGGCTGAGGCCATGCCAGCGGCACCAGAATACCCTTGTCGAACTGCTCCTGGGTCACGGCCTCACGGGTGGAGTCGCAGATGGTCAGCTCGGGGTAAGCCTCGATGAACCAGTCCATGACCTCGTGTGCATGGGAAGCCCACTTTTTCAGGATGGAGCGCTTGTTGCGGTAGGTGCACTCGCGCATCAGGCGGTCGACCACAACATCCTCGTCCACGATGTTCTCACGGCCCCAGCGCTTGTTCAGGCTGCCGTTCAGCAGGGCATACTCGCCGCTGCGGCAGTTGAAGGAAGAGCTCTTTTCCACGATGGCAACTTTTGCGCCCTCCTCGGCAGCCGCACGGGCAGCGCAGACGCCGGACAGACCGGCGCCGATGATGACCACATCAAAGTCCTGGGTCTCACTGGCCTGCACGTCCGGCTCTTCGCCCAGCCAGTCATCGCCGGTATCCCCGGCGGTATCTGCAGCAGGCTCTTCGGAAGCAACGCCCATAGCCTGCTCGATGCAGCTGGCGGCAGCCTTCTTGACCGCGTTGGTGGTGACGGTGGCGCCGGAAACATTGTCGATCTCAGCGTTCTGTGCGGCCATGATGGCCTCCTGCAGGGTGGGTGCGGCCACGCCGCCGATGCTTTCGGTCTCGTTGGAGGCATCGATGACCACCTCGGTGATGGCGGTCTCGCTGAAGGTCATGGTCACCTTCACCTCACCGATGCCGGTGGCCGTGCCGGTGTAGGTACCGGCGGTGTAGATGGCATCGCCGGTAGCGGCGGTGCTGGAAGAAGCTGCGGAGTTGCAGGCAGCCAATGCACCGGCGGTGACACCGCTCATGGCGGCAGCGGCGGCGACCTGCAACAAGCCGTTGCGGGAG
>SKEI01001020.1_pt1 | contig 16407 bp, 17 predicted proteins | sample 4826701 | NCBI WGS metagenome assembly SKEI01 (sample SAMN11008813, study PRJNA524170) | human gut metagenome | biome: Human fecal sample; material: Feces; isolation source: fecal sample from pouch patient p2, p6, p7, p14 | host: Homo sapiens | place: Israel: Tel-Aviv | collected 2016-08-31 | reverse complement strand
CCTGATAACGGTCAATCAGCACTTCGTTGAGACGCGATTCCAGCCCCTGCGGCGTTTGCTGCCAGCGTACGAAGCGGGCAGGCGAACAGGCGCCGACGGTGTTGGGCGATTCGCCGGTCAGGTAGGAAGAGAGATAGCAGCGGCCTTCCGCCATGATGCACAGGCTGCCGAAGGCGAAGACTTCCAGCGGCACCGGCGTGGCGCGGGCCAACTGTTTCACCTGATGAATAGACAACACGCGCGGCAGTACGACGCGCGCGACGTCGAAGTTGCGATGATAGAAGCGAATGGCCTCTTCATTGGTGGCGGAAGCCTGCACCGAAACGTGACGCTCAATGTGTGGGTAACGCTCCGCAGCGTACTCCAGCATGGCGATATCGGCCAGAATGAGCGCATCGGCGCCCAGTTGAGCGGCCATATCCACTGCCCGCTGCCAGCGGGCGTAGCCGTCGGGATGAGCGAAGGTATTGATGGCGATATGCAGCTTACGACGGTGCTGATGCACAAAGCTGACGGCTTCCTGCAGTTTCTTTTCGGTGAAATTAAGGCCGGCAAAGTGGCGGGCGTTGGTGTCATCTTTCAGCCCGATATAGACGGCATCGGCGCCGTTTTCGATGGCCGCCTTAAGCGCCGGAAGGTTACCGGCTGGGCAGAGCAGCTCCATAATTTTTCCTGAAAAATGCGGCCCGTCAGGGACGCTGAATGGTTAACGAGCAGGGATTTTAGTTAACCTTCTGGTGACAATTTTTGATTTGAGGCAGTTAAAAGTGTATTGGCGGCGCCAATAACTGGCGGCCGTCATCGCGTTTTTGTTGATTTACGCCGCTATGTTGTTTATGTGATATGGCACAATAGCGGAACTATTGCATTCATGGAGTAAAGCTTGTGTTGGATAAACTGCGTTCCCGGCTGGTCCACTTTGGCCCGTCTTTAATGAGCGTGCCGGTTAAGCTGGCGCCTTTTGCCCTCAAGCGCCAGGTGCTGGAGCAAGTGCTGAGCTGGCAGTTTCGCCAGGCGCTGGCGGAGGGGGAGCTGGAGTTTCTTGAGGGGCGTTGGTTAAGTATTCATGTGCGTGACATCGGTCTGCTGTGGTATACCTCGGTAGTCGATGGTCGACTGGTGGTCAGCCAGCAGGCCGACGCCGACGTCAGCTTCAGCGCCGACGCCAGCGATCTGTTAATGATCGCCGCGCGCAAGCAGGATCCGGATACGCTATTCTTCCAGCGTCGTCTGGTCATTGAAGGCGATACGGAGCTGGGGCTGTATGTAAAAAATTTGATGGACGCCATTGAGCTCGAGCAGATGCCAAAAGCGCTGCGCGTGATGTTGCTGCAACTGGCGGATTTTGTCGAAGCTGGACTGAAGAGCCCGCAGAAACCTGAACAGACATCGGTAGGTGAGGCATGCTGATTCGAGTGGAGATTGGGATTGATGCACCGGGAATCGACGCGCTGCTGCGTCGTACCTTCGGCCGCGATGCCGAAGCGCAGCTGGTGCACGATCTGCGTGAAGATGGACTGATCACGCTGGGGGTAGTGGCGACGGATGATGAAGGCCAGGTGATCGGCTACGTTGCCTTCAGCCCGGTGGCGGTGGAAGGTGAAGAGCTGCAGTGGGTCGGCCTGGCGCCGCTGGCGGTAGATGAACGCTACCGCGGACAGGGCATTGGCCGGCAGCTGGTTTATGAAGGGCTGGACTCGCTGAATGAGTTTGGCTACGCCGCGGTGGTGACGCTGGGCGACCCGGATTTATACCGTCGCTTCGGCTTTGAACCGGCCGCGCGCTTCGATCTCCGCTGCCGCTGGCCGGACAGCGCCGAGGCGTTCCAGGTTCACCGTCTGGCGGATGACGCCCTCGACGGCGTCCATGGCCAGGTAGAATACAGCGAGCACTTTAATCGTCTTTAAGCCTTGCCAGCAGGGTTTCGAAGGCATCCTCTCCGGCAACGAGGCGCTCTTTTTCGCGCTTCGTTAGCTGCTTGACGCGATATTCCAGTCGCAATGCAAGTGAGTGTTCACCAACTTCGTGGCTAAAGGCCAGCTGCAGGTCGCCTTTGCCGCGCAACGCCTTTGCGCCTTTTCCCGCCTGATGCTGGCGAAAGCGGCGTGGCACGTCGGTGGTGATGCCGGTATAAAGGCGATTATCCGCGGTTCGAATGAGATACAGAAACCAGCACACGGTCACAAAGTCACTATGGTAAGGTGTGTGCACCATAGCATAATGGAGAAGAAAGATGGATACGCTTGCCGCCATTGGTCGCTGGCTGAGTAAACAGCACGTCGTCACCTGGTGCGTCTCCCGTGAAGACGAGCTGTGGTGCGCGAATGCCTTTTACGTCTATGACCCGGATACCGTGGCCTTTTATCTGCTCAGCGAGGAGCACACCCGCCATGGCCAGATGACCGGACAGAGGGCGAAAGTGGCCGGCACGGTTAACGGCCAGCCAAAAACGGTGGCCCTGATCCGCGGCGTGCAGTTCAAAGGCGAGATCCGTCGTCTGAGCGGTGACGAAGAGGCGCGAATGCGCCAGCGCTACGTCAAGCGCTTCCCGGTGGCCCGCATGCTGTCGGCGCCGGTATGGGAGATTCGTCCGGACGAAATCAAATTTACCGACAACACGCTGGGTTTCGGGAAAAAATTACACTGGCGGCGTGATGCCGGCGCCGAGCAGGCGTAGCGCTTCGCGATTGAAGGCCGGTAGATCGTCCGGCGTGCTGCTGGTGACCAGCTGTTCGTTATCGACCACCACCTCCTGGTCGTAAAACTCGCCCCCGGCGTTTTTCACATCCACCACAATCGGTTTCACCGCCGTGAGCTTACGTCCGCGGATCACATCGGCGTTGATCAGCAGCTGCGGGCCGTGGCAGATGGCAAACACCGGCTTACCGCCGTTGACAAAATCGCGGGTAAAGGTGACGAAGCGTTCATCACCACGCAGCTGGTCGGGAGAGTAGCCCCCGGGCAGCAATAAGGCATCAAATTCACCCGGTGTGACGTCATCGATGGCTCTGTCGATGGCGACCTCGGCTTCTCCCTGCTTACCCTTCACCGTTTTGCCAGCCTGCTTTTCGATCGTGATGACCTGATGCCCGGCGAGCTTAAAGGCTTCGGCGGGAGAGGTAAATTCAGAATCTTCAAAGTCGTCGGTAATGAGGACGGCTATCTTTTTACTCATGCTTCCTCCACTGTCTGGATGGTCAATGAGGTAATTCCATGATGATGGTGGATACTTACCTTGTAAGGTATTAAGCCTGGAACATGAGCCCGAAAGTGCAAGGCGGAGAATTCTGTAAAGGAGAACCAATGAGTCAGGTATTATTAACCGGCGCGACCGGGTTAGTTGGCGGTCACTTACTCCGGCTGCTGCAGAATGAGCCCCGTATAAGCACCATCGCCGCGCCGACGCGTCGCCCGCTGGCGCCAGCGGAAGGTGTCTTTAATCCTCACGATCCCCAGCTGACCGATGCCCTGGCGCAGGTGGTTGACCCGGTGGATATCGTCTTCTGTTGCCTGGGAACGACGCGCCGGGAGGCCGGGAGCAAAGAGGCCTTCGTCCATGCTGACTACACGCTGGTGGTTGATACCGCGCTGACCGGCAAACGACTGGGTGCGCAACATATGCTGGTGGTTAGCGCGATGGGCGCCAACGCCCACTCGCCGTTTTTCTACAATCGGGTGAAGGGGGAAATGGAGGCGGCGCTGATTGAGCAAGACTGGCCGCGGCTGACCATCGCCAGGCCGTCGATGCTGTCAGGCGAGCGGGAAAAAAAGCGGGCCAATGAGACCTTCCTCGCACCATTGTTCCGGCTCTTGCCGGGGAACTGGAAATCCATTGCGGCCCGCGATGTGGCGATCGCCCTGCTGGCGGAGGCGCTGTCGCCCACCCACGAAGGGGTGCGAATTCTGTCATCATCGGAACTACGGGAGCGCGCCGCGCGGCAGGCTGAATAGCGGTTTGCAAACGCAGGCTTCCGGCGTAGTATTCACGGCTTCAATTCATATCCACATTTCTTGCTGGGGAATGCTATGGCTGGTCAGTCTTCATCTCAGGCGGCGTCACCATTTCAATGGTGGAAACCCGCGCTTTTCTTTCTCGTCGTGATTGTTGGCCTGTGGTACGTCAAATGGCAGCCGTACTACGGGAAAGCCTTCACCGCTGCGGAAACCCACAGTATCGGTAAATCTATTCTCGCCCAGGCCGACGCTAACCCGCTGATGGCGGCGTGGGACTATGCGATGGTTTACTTCCTTGCCGTCTGGAAAGCGGCGGTGCTCGGCGTGCTGCTCGGGTCGTTGATTCAGGTACTCATTCCGCGCGACTGGCTGCTACGCACCCTGGGACAATCGCGGTTTCAGGGCACGCTGCTGGGAGCGATTTTCTCGCTGCCCGGCATGATGTGCACCTGCTGCGCCGCGCCGGTCGCGGCCGGGATGCGCAAACAGCAGGTGTCGATGGGCGGGGCGCTGGCGTTCTGGATGGGGAACCCGCTACTCAATCCGGCGACGCTGGTGTTTATGGGCTTTGTTCTGGGCTGGCAGTTTGCGCTGGTTCGCCTGGTGGCGGGTCTGGCGACAGTATTAACTGTGGCGACGCTGGTGCAGAAATGGGTGAAAGAGGCGGCGACGCAGCCGGTAGCGGTGCCAGATGTACAGGCGGAGGCGAGCCAGGGCGGCTTCTTTAGTCGCTGGCTGCGGGCGCTGTGGACGCTGTTCTGGAACACGATCCCGGTTTATATCCTCGCGGTGCTGGTGCTGGGAGCGGCGCGCGTCTGGCTGTTCCCGCACGCCGATGGCGTGGTGGATAATACGTTGTTCTGGGTTATCGCGATGGCGATCGCCGGCTGCCTGTTTGTGATCCCTACCGCGGCGGAAATTCCGATTGTGCAGACAATGATGCTGGCGGGTATGGGGACGGCGCCCGCGCTGGCGCTGCTCATCACACTGCCGGCAGTGAGCGTGCCGTCGCTGATTATGCTGCGTAAAGCCTTCCCGGCCAAAGCGCTGTGGCTGACGGGCGGACTGGTGGCGCTGTGCGGGGCGATTGTCGGTGCGCTGGCGCTGGTGTAGTTTGCCGTAAACGTACGCATAGCCGGATTGGATGCCGGGTGGCGGCTACGCCTTACCCGGCACACAACGTACAGGGGGCGGTAGCCCGGCTAAGCGCAGCGCCAGCCGGGAAACTGCAGCTTTATTTAATGTAGGTAAAGGCGGTGGTCACCCGGGATACGCCGCTTACCCGGCTGGCAATATCCGCCGCCGCCCGGCCTTCGCGGTCGGTCACCAGCCCCATCAGGAAGACTTCGCTGTTTTCCGTGGTTACTTTCACGTTCGAGGATTTGACCTGATCGGTGCTCAGGAGCTGCGAACGCACCTTGGTGGTAATCCAGGTATCAGACGAGGCGGTGCCTAAACCAATCGGCTGGCCCTGGCGCACTTCATTAAACACTTCCGTGGTCCCTTCCACGCCCATAGCGATTTGCTTGGCGCGCGCGGAGAGGTCCGGCGTCGGCGACTGGCCGGTCAGCAGGACTTTGCCCTGATAAGCGGTGACGTTGATACGGGCCTGTTTCTTAATCTGTTCATCTTTCGACAAGGCGCTATTGACGCGCAGTTCCAGGGTACTGTCATCGACCTGGGTTCCCACCGTACGCGGGTCCGTTGCGGCTTTGGTGCCGACTGCTGCCGTTCCGACTACCGCGGCGGCAACGCAGCCCTGCAGCAGTAGTGCAGAAAGCAGGATGGCGAGGGGCGAGAGAGCCTTCATGTGTTCTCCTTAATCGTCCTGGTGTGGAAAAAGAGTGTTATCTATCAAATCGCACAGACAGTTGACGGTCAGCATGTGCATCTCCTGGATACGCGCGCTGCGATGGGAGGGGATGCGGATTTCGACATCCTGTTGACCTAACAGGCCCGCCAGCTCACCGCCGTCATAGCCGGTTAACGCGACGATGGTCATGTCGCGGGTCACGGCGGCTTCCACCGCCTTGACGATGTCCCGACTGTTTCCGCGCGTAGAGATCGCCAGCAGCACATCGCCGGCGTGTCCCAGGGCGCGCACCTGCTTGGCGTAGATCTCGTCATGCAAGCGATCGTTAGCGATGGCGGTTAAGACCACATTATCGGTATTTAGTGCAATGGCAGGTAAACCAGGGCGTTCCGTTTCAAAGCGATTAATCATGCTGGCAGCAAAATGCTGTGCGTTGGCGGCGGAGGTGCCATTACCACAACAGAGGATTTTGTTGCCGTTAAGCAGGGACTGGACGAGCGTCATCGCCGCCCGGGAGATGGCGTCCGGGAGTGCTTCCGCTGCGGCAATTTGGGTTTGAATGCTTTCGGTAAAGCAGGCTTTGATTCTGTCGAGCACGGGATCCCTTACTTCTGGTATTACGCTATTCGCCAAAGGCGTTTTTTAGCCATTGGATGTCGTTTCCGGTGAAGGCTACCACATCGAAACGGCAATCCACAGTCTCAAAGCTCCCATTCTGTCGGCAGAGCCACAAACGGGCCGCTTTAAGCAGTCGTTGTTGTTTTTGCGGAGTGACGCTGGCTGCCGCATCACCGTACCGGGCGCTACGGCGGTAGCGCACTTCGATAAAAACGGTGACCGTGCCGTCGCGCATGATAAGGTCAATTTCGCCGCCACGCTCGCGGGCATTGGCGGCGATAAAACGCAGGCCCTGGCCTTCCAGCCAGCGGCGAGCCTGGTTTTCCCAGGCATCGCCGGTCTGTTTGCTTAGCTGGCCGGAACGATTTTTCCCTGCTGGTACTTGAGCCATGACAGTTTCCTGTTAATCACGCAATCCTGGTTGGCCGTCAGATCGCCGGTATTGCCGTTCAGCTCGAAGCCAGGCGTCTGGCGCATTTGCGTGAAGTGATTTGCCAGTGACCAGGCGTCAGCGCCCATGGCATACAGACGCGCCAGCGAGTAGTCATTACGCACCGCGGACAGCGCCTGCTGCATTAGCGACGGATTGCTGCCGGCCAGCATTGGGATCTCACTATACTGCAAGCCTTCCATCTCCAGACGGAAATCCGGCCCCGCGGTGCCCTGGGCGCTGCGCGAGCTGGCGTACAGGGTGACATTGCTCTGGCTGCCGTTGCGCATGGCGATCATCGGTTTGATATAGGCAATCTGTTCCGGGGTGGCGAGGATATAGGCCGCATCGACGCTGCCGCCGCTGCTTACCGGCATCTCATCCGCACTGCCGAGGATGCTGTTCTGCGCTGATGGCAGGGTGGAGACCGGGGTGCCGCTCAGCGCAATGCCCCCGCCGCCGTTCACGCCGGCGCGCAGCTCGGCCGTGGATCCAAAACGCTGCTGCAGGACGCTGGCGCCGCCCAGCTTCAGCCACTCGTCGGCAAAAGCGCTAACCACACGATCGCCCAGCGCGCCGCGCGGAACCAGCCGCAGCGGGGTCTGTTTCCCCTGTTGGTGGATATGTCGGGCGGCGTCACGCGCTTCGTCTTCCGGAGAAAGCGCGAAATAGCAGAGATTAGCGCGGCTTTCGACTTTTTCCGGCTGGTTGAGGGCCAGCACATTGAGCGGCGTGTTGCTCTTGATAACCTCTTCAACGTTTTCTTTCAGCAACGGCCCAACCACCAGGGTGGCGCCATCCTGCTGCGCCTGGGCGAGCAGCTGGCTTATCGGCTGGCTGGTGGTGTCGTAAATTTTCAGTTCCGCAGAAGGGTTAGCGGCGGTTGCGACCACGGGCTGCGGCTGTGCGGCCGGCGCGGTAACCGGCTGGGGGGCCGGGGAAGCGGTAGTCTGCGGCGTGGCGGATGTTGCCGGCGCCTGGGCGGCCGGTTCCGCAGCAGGCGCTGCCTGGTCCTGCGTCGGGGCCTGAACCGGATCAGCGCGGCTTCCGGTGGCGGTAAGATCGCTGATTTCTGCCTGCGACGGACTCACCACATCATCATTACCGGAGACATTCGCCGCCTGGGCGACCTGGGCGGGAACCGCGCTGCCCGTCACCGACGGCGCGCCGTTTTTGGCGGCTTCAAAGCCCTGCTGGATAGTGCGGCCGAAGATCGACGCCTGACCGTTCAGCGGCAGAAAAAGCGCAATCTTGTTGATGGACGCAGGCTTATAGTTTTGCATATTCACAAGCGCCGTCGGCAGCATTTTAGCGCCCGGGTTTTGCGGATAGCGCGTCTGCCAGTCTTTAACGCCCGCTTTCAGTAGCGTCGGATCGTTGCGGTTGTCAAACCACATCCGCTGCAGATCCAGCCAGCCCTGGAGAATATTTTCATCGGCGTTGATCACCAGCGCATTGGCCTGGTCCTGGGGCATCGAGGTGAGCGCTTGCCAGGTCGCATCAATATTTTTCTGACGCTGTTTGGCGTCACTCAGCAGCGGCTGCTGGGCGATTAAGGCGCGCAGCAGGGTCAGCGATGGTTTACCCTGGCTGGCATCGATTTGCGCCTGCCAGTAGCGCGCCTGCTGAGGCTGCTCAAGGTTTGTCGGATCGATCTTAGCCAGCAGATTACGGGCGGCCTGATAATCGTTCTGCGCCAGCTTCACTTCCACCGCCAGCAGCGACTGTTCACGGGCCTGAGTGCTGTTCAGGTTCGCCGGCAGCTGGTTAAACAGGTCGATAGCCTGCTGCTTCTTCCCTTCCTGCAGTAGTGCACGAATGGCGAGTAATTGCCAGTTGGTCTTGCTATCATTCGTGCTTTGCTGCATCTGCTGTAAGTAGAAACTGGAGTTGGCCTGCGACGTACCCTGCATAAACGCCGCGCTTTGATCCTGCGTGTGGGTGCCGCAGCCAGCAAAAATAAGAGTCGCCAGCAATACGGGCAGGCAGCGCGCGGGCTTAGAACGAAGAAATGTTGACGGTACCATAAGTGTCCAGTGATATTTTTTTGGCTCAATGCTCAATATTAAATCGGCAATACGGACGAGACAATGAAACAACACGAATCAGCGGATAATTCTCAGGGGCAGCTCTATATTGTGCCCACTCCGATAGGAAATCTGTCTGATATCACGCAGCGTGCACTGGAAGTGCTGCAAGCCGTTGATTTAATTGCAGCGGAAGATACCCGTCATACCGGTTTGCTGCTGCAACATTTTGCGATAAACGCCCGTTTGTTTGCGCTTCACGACCATAATGAGCAGCAAAAGGCGGAAACCCTGCTTGCCAAACTGAAAGAAGGGCAAAACATCGCGCTGGTTTCCGATGCCGGCACGCCGCTGATTAACGATCCTGGTTACCATCTGGTGCGCACCTGCCGCGAAGCGAATATTCGCGTGGTGCCGCTGCCGGGCCCCTGTGCGGCTATCGCCGCCCTGAGCGCCGCCGGCCTGCCTTCCGACCGTTTCTGTTATGAAGGCTTCCTGCCGGCGAAATCGAAAGGCCGCCGCGATACCCTGAAAGCGCTGGAAGAAGAGCCGCGCACCCTTATCTTCTATGAGTCGACCCACCGTCTGGTGGAGAGTCTGGAGGATATCTGCGCGGTACTGGGAGAATCCCGCTATGTGGTGCTGGCTCGTGAGCTGACCAAAACCTGGGAGTCGATCCATGGCGCGCCGATTGGTGAGCTGGTGGCGTGGGTGAAAGAAGATGAAAACCGTCGCAAAGGCGAGATGGTGCTGATCGTCGAAGGTTTCAAGGCTCAGGAAGAGGCGCTGCCGGCGGCCGCGCTGCGTACTCTGGCGCTGCTGCAGGCGGAGCTGCCGCTGAAGAAAGCCGCCGCGCTAGCCGCGGAAATCCACGGCGTGAAGAAAAATGCGTTGTATAAGTACGCCCTGGAGCAGCAGGGGGAGTGATCCTGTAAACCCAATTGAAGCCTGGCAAGCAGCCCTTCAGATAGTGAAGAGCTGTTTGAGCGTCCTCCCACATGTCGGAAGAAATGTCGGAAGAAAAGGGCAGAACCGCTTTTCTTGCCGCCCAGCATCCCTAACCAACAAGCCCGGATAGATCCGGGCTAAAAGTGGTTAAATCCTTACGCTCTCGATCAGGTTACCGGCGCCGGGTTAAATACCGCCAGCTGGTTGTGCAGGCCCCATTGATCGGAGAAGGTTTTTTTGCGTCCGCTGGCGACGTCGAGAATAAATTCGAACAGCTTCCGCCCGACATCCTCAATCGTCTCTTCGCCAGTGGCGATGGTCCCGGCGTTAATGTCCATTAAGTCATACCAGCGGTTGGCCAGCTCGGTACGGGTCGCCATTTTTATCACCGGTACCGCCATCAGCCCGTACGGCGTACCGCGACCGGTGGTGAATACCTGCACCGTGATGCCAGAGGCTACCTGCTGGGTGCCGCAGACAAAATCGCTGGCGGGGGTTGCGGCGTAAATGAGGCCGCGTTTGGTCGGACGCTGCCCCGGAGAGAGCACCTCAACGATGGCGCTTTTCCCTGATTTGGCAATCGACCCCAGCGCTTTTTCCACCACGTTGGCCAGCCCGCCTTTCTTGTTGCCGGGGGAGGGGTTAGCGCTGCGGTCGGTTTTGCCCATATCAAGATAGTTATCGTACCAGGCCATCTCTTCCAGCAGACGTTTACCGACCTCTTCGTTAATCGCCCGCGGGGTCAACAGATGAATGGCGTCGCGTACTTCGGTCACTTCCGAGAACATCACCGTCGCGCCGCAGCGCACCAGCAGGTCGGACGCGTAACCTACCGCCGGGTTGGCGGTCACGCCTGAAAAGGCGTCGCTGCCGCCGCACTGCATCCCGACCACCAGCTCAGAGGCCGGGCAGGTTTCCCGCTGGCGCTGGTTCAGTTTCGCCAGGTGGCGCTCGGCGACCTGCAGAATGTCATCGACCATCGATTTAAAACCAACATGCTTTTCATCCTGCAGGCTGACGATGCTGGCGCTGTCCACCGGGATACTTTTGACGTCTTCCGTGCCCTGCAGCAGGCGTTCCGGCTGCAGCTTCTCACAGCCGAGGCCAATGACCATCACCTCGCCGCCGAAGTTTGGGTTGAGGGCGATATTATGAATGGTGCGAATCGGCACTACCGCCGCCGGCGCATTAATCGCCACGCCGCAGCCGTAGAGATGATTCAGGCCCACCACGCCATCGACGTTGGGATAGTTTGGCAGCAGGTCGCGTTCAATGATTTTCACCACGTAATCGACCACGCCAGCGACGCAGTGCACGCTGGTGGTAATACCCAGCAGATTCTTGGTACCCACGCTGCCGTCAGCATTGCGGTAGCCTTCGAAGGTGTAACCTTCCAGCGGCGGTAGCGGTTCAGGCACTTTAGTGGCCAGCGGCAGGGTATTCAGCGGCGGGGCGGTGGGCAGCTCCACCAGCGACTCGTCAATCCAGCTTCCCTGCGGGATATCGCGTACGGCATAGCCAATGACTTCGCCGTAGCGGATGATTTCACCATGGGCGGGGATATCCACCAGGGCAACTTTGTGACCCTGCGGGATATGCTCGACGAGCGTCAGGCCGTCCGGGAAACGCGTTCCGGCGGTTAAGCCGCGATCGTTGACAATAATCGCCACATTATCTGTCGGGTCAACTTTAATATAAAACGCGGTCGGCGATTGTTGTCGAATTGCAATGTCAGCCATTGTCCAGTCATCTCCAAACAGGTGCTAATAATAAAATAAAACGCTAATTCATTTGCTACATATCAGTATGATGGAATAAAGGATGTCAGCTGAGTTGATTTTAAAATGTGATCGGCATCACTCCTTTTTATGACGCTAACCTCTGCAGGACAGGCAATCGTAAGAAGTGTGGATTAGCGCCCATGACTTATGGCATAAGCACAATTATGGCTTTAAATAATAACTTTATATTGTGGGTATGCATAGTGTCTGGCGGGGGCGTGCTGATTATACTGAGTCATGTTTTTGAGGTGATCGATATGCGAATAGACAGTTTCAATATCGTCTTTTAAATAAATCAGAAACCACTTAAAACAATTATAAAAGGTGTTCTGTGCCCGAGGAATGTCTAAATGATTTTGGATTCTACATTAGATGAAAAAAAAGGAATACCGACCCGCTATTTAATTCTGTTGATGATATTTGTGGTGACGGCAGTGAACTATGGCGACCGCGCGACCTTGTCTATCGCCGGTACTGAAGTCGCGAAAGAGCTGGGGCTCAGCGCGGTGTCGATGGGATACATTTTTTCCGCCTTCGGCTGGGCTTATCTGCTGATGCAGATCCCTGGCGGCTGGCTGCTGGATAAATTTGGCTCGAAAAAGGTTTATTCATACAGTCTGTTTTTCTGGTCACTGTTTACCTTCCTGCAAGGCTTTATTGATGTGTTCCCGCTCGCCTGGGCCGGGGTCTCCATGTTCTTTATGCGTTTTATGCTGGGCTTTTCCGAAGCGCCCTCGTTTCCCGCCAACGCCCGCATTGTGGCGGCCTGGTTTCCGGCCAAAGAGCGGGGTACGGCTTCAGCTATCTTTAATGCCGCTCAGTACTTCTCGCTGGCTCTGTTCTCGCCGCTGCTCGGCTGGCTGACCTTCGCGCTGGGCTGGGAACATGTCTTTACCGTGATGGGGATAATAGGGTTTGTGCTCACCATCATCTGGGTGAAGTTTGTGCATAACCCCACCGATCATCCGCGAATGTCGGCCGCGGAGCTGAAATATATCTCAGAAGGCGGCGCAGTGGTCGATATGGACCATAAAAAAGAGGCCACCCCGGCGGCCGGGCCGAAGATGGACTATATCCGCCAGTTGCTGACTAACCGAATGATGTTAGGCGTATTTTTCGGTCAGTATTTCCTGAATACCATTACATGGTTCTTCCTGACGTGGTTTCCGATCTACCTCGTGCAGGACAAGGGAATGTCGATTCTGAAAGTAGGGTTTGTGGCTTCGATTCCGGCGCTGTTTGGCTTTGCTGGCGGCGTACTGGGCGGGCTGTTTTCGGATTATCTGATTGGCCGCGGCTGCACGCTGACTTTTGCGCGTAAGCTGCCCATTGTGCTGGGAATGCTGCTGGCGTCGTCCATCATCCTGTGTAACTACACGGCCAGCACGCCGCTGGTCATTACGCTTATGGCGCTGGCGTTCTTTGGCAAAGGCTTTGGCGCACTGGGCTGGCCGGTTATCTCGGATGTCGCGCCGAAGGAGATGGTTGGCCTGTGCGGCGGGGTATTCAACGTCTTTGGCAATGTGGCCTCGATCGCCACGCCGCTGGTTATTGGCTACATCGTGAGCGAACTGCACTCATTTAATGGCGCACTGATTTTTGTTGGCGGCTCCGCGCTGATGATGATGGTCTGCTACCTGTTTGTGGTTGGCGATATCAAACGTATGGAATTGCAGAAGTAAGCAACGATTAACGCAAGGTAAAAATCATGGATAACGCAATTTTTCCGAACAAATTTAAGGCCGCGCTGGCGGCGCATCAGGTGCAGATTGGCTGCTGGTGCGCTTTGGCTAACCCGATTAGCACCGAGGTGCTGGGTCTGGCGGGGTTCGACTGGCTGGTGCTGGACGCGGAACACGCGCCAAACGACGTCACCACGCTCATTCCGCAGCTGATGGCCCTGAAAGGTAGCTCCAGCGCGCAGGTAGTCCGTGTGCCGACCAATGAACCCATCATCATCAAGCGCATGCTGGACATCGGCTTCTATAACTTCCTGGTGCCGTTTGTCGAGACGGCTGAACAGGCGGCGCAGGCGGTGGCTTCGACCCGTTATCCGCCGGAAGGGATCCGCGGGGTCTCCGTTTCCCACCGCGGCAATATGTTTGGCACCGTGCCGGACTACTTCGCCCAGTCCAACAAGAACATTTCCATTCTGGTGCAGATTGAGGGCCAGACCGGAGTGGACAACGTCGAGGCGATTGCCGCGACCGAGGGCGTGGACGGTGTGTTTGTCGGCCCGAGCGACCTGGCCGCCGCCTTAGGCCATTTGGGCAATGCCTCCCATCCTGAGGTGCAGCGCGCTATCCAACATATCTTCGCCAGCGCGAAGAAGCACGGTAAGCCAAGCGGCATTCTGGCGCCAGTGGAAGCCGATGCGCGCCGCTATCTGGAATGGGGCGCGACCTTCGTCGCCGTTGGCAGCGATCTGGGCGTCTTCCGTTCTGCAACCCAGAAACTTGCCGACGCGTTTAAAAAATAATCACCAGGATGAAGAGAGAGAACATTATGACAATCAAAGTAGGTTTTATCGGTCTTGGCATTATGGGCAAACCGATGAGCAAAAATTTGCTGAAAGCGGGTTACTCGCTGGTGGTGTCTGACCGTAACCCGGAAGCGATTGCCGACGTGATCGCCGCTGGCGCTGAGACCGCGACGACGCCGAAAGCGATTGCCGAACAGTGCGAGGTGATCATCACTATGCTGCCGAACTCTCCGCATGTTAAAGAGGTGGCGCTGGGTGAAAACGGCATTATTGAAGGGGCGAAACCGGGCACCGTGGTGATCGATATGAGCTCCATTGCGCCGCTGGCGAGTCGGGAAATCAGCGAAGCGCTGAAAGCCAAAGGTATTGATATGCTGGATGCGCCGGTGAGCGGCGGCGAACCGAAAGCCATCGACGGCACGCTGTCGGTCATGGTCGGCGGCGATAAAGCGATCTTCGATAAATACTACGATCTGATGAAAGCGATGGCCGGCTCCGTAGTGCATACCGGCGATATTGGCGCGGGCAACGTCACCAAACTGGCTAACCAGGTGATTGTCGCGCTGAACATCGCGGCGATGTCTGAAGCGCTGACCCTGGCGACTAAAGCCGGCGTCAATCCGGATCTGGTTTATCAGGCTATTCGCGGCGGTCTGGCGGGCAGTACCGTGCTGGATGCCAAAGCCCCGATGGTGATGGACCGTAACTTCAAACCGGGTTTCCGTATCGACCTGCATATTAAAGATCTGGCCAATGCGTTGGATACCTCACACGGCGTGGGCGCCCAACTGCCGCTGACGGCGGCGGTGATGGAGATGATGCAGGCGCTGCGCGCGGACGGTCTCGGCACTGCAGACCATAGCGCGCTGGCGTGCTATTACGAAAAACTGGCGAAAGTGGAAGTCACTCGCTAACAAGAAGGGCGCCCTGCGCCCTGTTATGCTTGCCTTGCGCGGCACTGTCAGGCTACAAAATTATGAAAATCGTCATTGCCCCAGACTCTTACAAAGAAAGCCTTTCTGCCAGCGAGGTAGCTCAGGCGATAGAAAAAGGATTTCGGGAAATTTTCCCTGATGCACAGTATGTTTCCCTGCCCGGCGCCGACGGCGGCGAGGGGACGGTGGAAGCCATGATTGCCGCCACCCAGGGAAAGGAACATTTCGCATGGGTAACGGGTCCGCTGGGTGAGAGAGTGAAGGCCTGCTGGGGCATGTCCGGCGACGGCGTCACCGCGTTTATTGAGATGGCGGCAGCCAGCGGTCTGGGGCTCGTTCCGCCCGACAAACGTAACCCGCTCATCACCACTTCACGGGGTACCGGGGAGCTAATATTACAGGCGCTGGAGCATGGTGCGGAACGGATCATTATCGGCATCGGCGGTAGTGCGACCAACGACGGTGGGGCGGGTATGATGCAGGCGCTAGGCGCCCGCCTCTGTGACGCCGAGGGACAAGAGATCGGCCATGGCGGGGGCAGTTTGAGCCGTCTGAGCCGGATCGATCTTTCCGCCATCGATCCGCGCTTACGTGACAGGATGATCCACGTGGCCTGCGATGTTACCAATCCGCTGGTAGGCGAGCATGGGGCGTCGCGGATCTTTGGCCCACAGAAAGGGGCGACCGAGGCGATGATCGTCGAGCTGGATCGTAATCTGGCGCATTATGCCGACGTCATTAAGACGTCGCTGCAGGTGGACGTGAAGTCGATCCCCGGCGCGGGAGCGGCCGGCGGCATGGGCGCGGCGCTGATGGCCTTTCTCAATGCGGAGCTGCGCAGCGGGATTGAGATCGTTACCGAGGCGCTGAAGCTGGAAGAACAAATCCATGACTGCTCACTGGTGGTCACCGGGGAAGGGCGGCTCGATAGCCAGTCTGTTCACGGTAAGGTGCCGGTGGGGGTGGCCCGGGTGGCGAAGAAATACCGTAAGCCGGTGATCGGTATTGCTGGCAGCCTGACTCACGATGTCGGCGTGGTTCACCAGCACGGTATCGATGCCGTATTCAGCGTGTTAACTTCCGTTTCGACGCTGGAAGAGGCATTTCGCGGGGCGTTTGATAATATTTACCGCGCGTCGCGTAATATTGCTGCCACCCTGCAGGTTGGGATGACCACTGAGGGATGACAACGGGCGGTAAACCCTCTATACTGCGCGCCGAAGCTGACCAGACAGTCGCCGCTTCGTCGTCGTCCTCCTTCGGGGGGAGACGGGCGGAGGGGAGGAAAGTCCGGGCTCCATAGGGCAAGGTGCCAGGTAACGCCTGGGGGGTGTCACAGCCCACGACCAGTGCAACAGAGAGCAAACCGCCGATGGCCCGCGCAAGCGGGATCAGGTAAGGGTGAAAGGGTGCGGTAAG
>SKEI01000991.1_pt1 | contig 16709 bp, 10 predicted proteins | sample 4826701 | NCBI WGS metagenome assembly SKEI01 (sample SAMN11008813, study PRJNA524170) | human gut metagenome | biome: Human fecal sample; material: Feces; isolation source: fecal sample from pouch patient p2, p6, p7, p14 | host: Homo sapiens | place: Israel: Tel-Aviv | collected 2016-08-31 | reverse complement strand
ATCAGGTACGGACGCTTTTGACGGAATACCCATTTCAGATCCACATCTCCGATCACCATACCAATTACCATCATACTCGCCGGACTGATCATATTTCCAAAACCACTGACAGTCCGATTGCGATCATCAGCCCCTTAATCTTATCATCTGTCAATTCAATCTGAAACGAATGAACAACGACACACGGATTACAGATATACACAACCATATTTGAAATGATCCGGCTGTCCTCTGTTTTAAAAAGACCAGCCCTGACCACTCCGAATCCCACTGCCATCGTAAGAAACATAGCCAAAATCTGCTCCGCAAGAAGTATACTAATTTCCATTATCCTCTCTCATTTCCTGCATCATTTCTATATGATGAATCTTGTTACTCCTGTGTACCTGTTTCCTTCTCTATCTTATCAGAAGAAGTTTTATCTTTTGCTTTTTCACCGATGTCAAGTTTGGTAACCGTATTGACATCTTTATCTTCTTTGTAAGTGACTGTCACCTGTTCTCCAAGTTCACACTTTATTACATCAATAATATCTGCTACTGACACATCATAAATCGCATCAGAATCTTCCAACATCAGATAATAATGTGAATTTCCATCCAGAACCGCCTGCGCAATCTTTGTAATTTTTCCGGATATTTCTTCTTCCTTACGCGTGTCCTTTTCTTTTTCCTTCACACCATTTTTCAGAAGAAGTTCGTTATAATTCTCCTGACACTGGCTGACACTGTCCCCGATTGCAACGATCTGATATTTCTGAACATTTACCATGGCATATTTTTTAACCAGACCGGCATCGTCTTTTAATGCAACAAAATATGTCGGCTCACCCGCAATGTTCAAAAGTAATGGAAATGTTGCCTGGTATTTCAGGTTCTGCACCTGTCCTTCTGCGGATGACATTGCAGAAGATTCTGTTGCACCTTCTACTTTATAATATTTCGTCTCCATTGTACGCTGATTTGCCAGAACAAATCCAACATTTGACTGATCTCCGTTTACAGAAGTAACTCCGGTATACATCCACACATCATCATTTAATGCCAGATAGTTATAACCGTCCGTTGTCTCCAGACAGTCCTTCTGACTCAGCACACTGTTAAAGAATCCGTGTTTTAATTTTCCATAATAATCAAATAAATTTACTAATAAGTCTGCGGAATATACACGGTCTACCCACTGTGGAACATTTCCGACATCATATGTCTTTGTTTTTCCCGTCACAGCATTACAGATTACTACTTTTCCTACTGTTTCACCACCAAATAATCCAATGTTGAATTTCTTTACCGGTGCGATCCAATATGGATCTCCATTTTCATCAATCTCAAAGCTCAGCTCTCCATAAATATATGTCGGATGTGCGAAACGTAAATGACGATAAATATTACGGTTGAAATGATCACTCGTTGTATATTTCATACCCTGTTTCAATTTGACAAGCTCCGTAGACTGATTCGCCATATTAATCCGGATATAAGACGGAATTCCTTCACTCTGGTTGGTAAACCATTTGATCAGGCTCGCGTATTTCAGCGGAGTCACACGGACCGGATTGCCCTTATAGTTGATCTGGCTGTAGATATCATCCGCCTCAAACTGTGATACCATGTCCACCATGCTTCCCATCTTACGGTCACCGAGAAGTGCTGCCGTATCCTTATCCAGAAGCGGGATCTTGTCAAATGACAGTTCATCTACATCCTTTGTAAATTCACCCTCTTTAACTGTCATAAGCTTCTGATACTTTTTGGCATTAATAACCGGAGAAGAAAACAGTGTTCCCAACAGATATACAACTCCTAGAAACACTATCACTCCAAGAAATCCTTTTACTACTTTACTTTCTCTGACTTCATATCTGTTCAATTTCTTTCTTCCCAGATACAGAACAGCCAGGATCACCAGAAAGATCATGATAAAAAACCATGTCTCCGATGAATGAATGTTGATCGCCGGTATTGCCGCATAGTAATAGATACCTGCAAGGATTACAACAAATACCGTGATTATTGCTTTCGTTTTACCTTTCATAATTCTCTCCTCTCATACAGTGATACTTTGGTATAGAAAATCAGGCGGCTTCCTAAGTGCCACCTGTTATTCTAAAATTTTCTGCGCCATGCCGGTGCCGTAAACAGCACTAGGAACGGGAATATCTCCAAACGTCCTGCCAGCATGTCAAAACATAATACTAATTTTGATAATATAGAAAAATCAGCAAAATTACCCATCGGTCCAACCTTTGCCATACCCGGTCCGACATTGCCAAGTGTTGTAAGGACCGCACTGAATGTCGTCTCAAAATCAAAATTATCCAGTGATACCAACATGACCGATACGATCAAAATTCCGACATATGCTATAAAATAAATGTAAATCGTACGCAGAATATCGGAACCGACTTTCTTACCGCCGATCCGGATGATTCCGACTGATTTCGGGTGTGCAAGCTGTACGATCTCTCTTTTTATACATTTGATTCCCACCAGAAGACGGGATACCTTAATACCACCTCCGGTTGAAGAAGCACACGCTCCCACGACCGTCAGCATCATAAGTATTGATTTTGAGAACATCGGCCATTTTGCAAAATCCGTTGTCGCATATCCGGTTGTTGTGATAACCGTCACGACCTGGAATATTGCATAGCGGAACGCCTTGATCATACTCGGGAACATCGAATGGATATTCAGTGTGATCAACGCTGTTGCTCCGACGATCAGCATAATATACGTACGCAGTTCCTCATTCTTTCTGACTGACTTAAAATCACCTAACAACATAAAATAAAATAACGAAAAATTCACTCCGAATAATGCACAGAATGTTGTGATCACTCCATCAATATAAGCACTGTGGAAATGTGCAACACTGTCTGCATAATTCGAGAATCCACCTGTTCCTGCGGATCCAAAAGAAAAGATCATACTGTCAAACAGATTCACTCCACCCAGCATCAGAAAAATGATCTCTACAACCGTCATGATCAGATACATACCATATAAGATACGCGCTGTAGACATTGCTTTCGGAACGAGTTTGTCCTTCTCCGGCCCCGGAACCTCTGCACGCATTAGGTACATTGAGTTCTTTTTATCTAATGATGTAAGCACCAGTACAAACACCAGCACTCCCATTCCTCCGATCCAGTGAGTCAGACTCCGCCAGAACAACAGACACTGCGGAAGCGCTTCTACATCTCTTAAAATACTGGAACCTGTCGTTGTGAATCCGGAAACCGTCTCAAAAAACGCATCCATGTAGTTTGGTATAAAGCCTGATATCGTAAAAGGCATTGCGCCAAACAAAGACCATAAAATCCATGCAAGTGCAACGATTACCATACCTTCTTTTCCGTAAATATGACTTTGCTCCGGCTTTTTTACACCTGCCAGAAAAAACAGTAACAATAATATCCCCGCAGGTATCAGAAATGCAATACCACTCATTTCCTGATATAATGCCGCTACGATTACCGGGATCATAAGAAGCACTGACTCAACTCCCAGCATTCTGCAAAGGATATATCTTATCATTTTTGTATTCATAACCTTTGTCTATCTCCTTATTCCAGTATGTCGCTGAATTTATCAATATGATCCATTGTTACGACCACTACACTGTCACCGACTTCCAGATGATCCTCACCATTTGGAATAATAATACGCCTTTTTCTTCCTATGCAGGCGATCAGATTATTCTTCTTTGTCCGCAGTTCACGAAGCGGTACATTCGTGAAACTGCATTCGCATTTGATAATGAATTCCAATGCTTCCACTTTTCCACCCAGGAGCTGATACACAGATTCTACGTTCACATTGCTCGCAGATTCATTTCTCGCTCTGACATAACTCATAATTGCATCTGCCGTTGCACTTTTTGCCGACACGATCGAATCAATTCCAAGCCCTTCTACCATCTGCGCTCTGGAATCCTCATTGACCTTTGCGACAATCTTATTGACTCCCTGCAGTTTTGCAAAGAGTGCCATAATAATATTCTCTTCGTCCATACCGGTAAGTGCGATCAATGCGTCCGCTTCATGGATTCCTTCTTCCATAAGAAGATCATGATTGGCTGCATCTCCGTGAATAACCGTTGCCTTCGGCAAAAGTTCACATAATTCCTCGCATCTTTTCATATTCTGCTCAATGATCTTCACCTGCATGCCTACCTGCAAAAGCTGCATTGCAAGATAAAAACATACATGTCCTCCACCACAGATCAGTACCTTTTTCACTTTTGCATTTCTGTGTCCCAGTGCACGGAAAAATGACTTCAGATCCTGATGCGCTGCAACGATATGCATTTTATCGCCTTTTTCCAGAATAAACTCTCCATCCGGGATATAGATTTTCTGACCTCTTTTTACTGCACATACCAAAATTTTAATCTGGAATTTCCGATATACTTCTGCAAGAGAAAGTCCTGCAAGTGCACTGTCTTCTCTTACAATGAATTCTACCAGTTCCACACGTCCCTTCATGAACGTCTCTACTTTACTCGTCTCCGGGAAAAGCAATACCCTGGCAATCTCATTTGCCGCTGTTCTTTCCGGATTGACTGCCATACTCAGATGCAGATCTTCTTTCAACAGATCGATCTGTCGATAATAGATCGGATTTCGTACACGTGCAATCGTATGTCTGGCGCCTAATCTCTTGGCCAGCAGACAACTTAACATATTCAATTCATCTGTCGATGCACATGCGATCACCAGATCTGCATGCGGAACATCTGCCTGTCTCTGAACGTCTACATCTGCTCCATTTCCGGTAATGCAGAAAATATCAAGCTTGTTCACGGCCTCCTTTAATTTTCCCTCATTTTGATCAATCAAAACCACATCATAATTTTCTTCGGACAGCTGGGTTGTCAATTTATGACCAACCTTTCCGTCCCCAATAATCACAATTTTCATTCCCTGACCTCACAATTATCCACTTTGTATCTTTATTATTATCCGGATACCTGTATTTTTAACACAAGAGATTATAGCATCTTTGTATTAAGAAAAAAAGCCCTTACGGGCTTTTCTTCTATTTATACATTTTCTTAGCAGTTTATTCTTCTTTTGCACGTTTACTGATCTCTGCTTCCTGCACATCTGACGGTGCCTGCTCGTAGCGGCTGAATTCGTAAGAATATACTCCTCTTCCACCTGTCATAGAGCGAAGCACTGTACAATAACCAAAGAGTCCTGTCATCGGAATATCTGCCACGATCTCCTGTTTTCCACCGGAAACAGGATTCATTCCAAGTACACGTCCTCTGCGTTTGTTCAGATCTCCCATAACATCACCTGTGTAATCATCCGGAACTGTTACTGTAAGAGATGCGATTGGTTCCAGAAGTACCGGGGAAGCTTCCATGAATCCTTTCTTGAATGCCTGGATCGTAGCCGTCTTGAATGCCATTTCGGAAGAATCTACCGGATGATAAGATCCATCATATAATACAGCTTTTACTCCAACTACCGGATATCCTGCAAGAGGTCCTTTTACAACTGCTTCCTGCAGACCTTTTTCTACTGCCGGGAAGTAATTCTTCGGAACGGCTCCACCTACCACTTCTTCTTCAAATACATAAGGTGTCTCAAGATCACCAGATGCTTCAAATCTCATCTTTACATGTCCGTACTGTCCATGTCCTCCTGATTGTTTCTTGTATTTGGAATCGACATCGGATTTCTTCTTGATCGTCTCACGGAAAGCCACCTTTGGTGTCTCCAGTTTGATCTCACATTTATAACGTGTTGCAAGTTTACTTGCTGTAATCTCCAGATGCTGGTCTCCCATACCATAAAGCAGTGTCTGACGGTTCTCACTGTCATTGACTGTTTTCAATGTCACATCTTCTGCCATCATCTTCTGCAATGCCTGAGATACTTTATCCTCATCACCTTTATTGTTGCAGATATATTTCATATATGTATATGGTTTGGAATATTCTGTCTTTCCATACATAACAGGCGTATTCTTCGTAGACAGTGTATCACCGGTCTTTGTATTCGCAAGCTTGGCAATTGCTCCGATATCTCCTGCAAATAATTCGCTGACTTCCGTCGGCTTGTTACCTACCATTGTATATATCTTTCCAAGTTTTGCCTCTGCATCAGAATCTCCGTTATATAATGTATCATCCCCTTTTAATACACCGGAGCATACTTTGATAAATGAATACTTTCCGATAAATGGGTCTACCATCGTCTTAAATACATATGCTGATTTCGCTTTTGCGAAATCATAATTACCTTCAAAAATCTCATTGGTCTTGCGGTTGATTCCTGCACAGCTTCTATTATCAGGACTTGGGAAAAATCTTACGATATCGGAAAGTAAGTTTGCAACTCCCTGTGCCTGAATATTAGATCCCATAGCAACCGGTACGATATCTCCGTCCATAACTTCGGTACGCATTGCAGAACGAATCTCTTCTACTGAGAACTCATCTCCATCAAAGTATCTTTCCATAAATGCTTCACTTGTCTCTGCAACTGCTTCCAGTAACTTATCACGATAAATCTCCAGATTTGGTTTACAATATTCCGGAATCTCACATTCTTCTCTCTGTCCGACACCTGTGTAACGTCTTGCCGCATTCTTGATAACGTTCACATATCCTACCAGTTTCTCATTCTCACGAATCGGCTGGAAATGAGGTGCGATCACCTTTCCATAACGATCTGTAAGGTCCTGTACCACCTGACGGAAACTTGCATCGTCTACATCCATCTCTGTTACATATATCATTCTTGGAAGTTTGTACTTGTCACAAAGTTCCCATGCTTTCTCTGTACCGACTTCAACTCCTGCTTTACCGGATACAACAATAACAGCTGCATCAGCGGCACTTACAGCTTCTTCGACTTCTCCGACAAAGTCGAAATATCCCGGTGTATCCAGAATATTGATCTTGGCTTTCTCCCATTCAATCGGGATTAAGCTTGTACTGATTGAAAATTCACGTTTCTGCTCTTCTTTATCAAAATCACTGATCGTGTTACCATCCGTAATCTTTCCCATACGGTTTGTCGCCCCTGACACATATGCCATGGCCTCTGCAAGACTGGTCTTTCCGCTTCCACCGTGTCCTAAGAGAACCACGTTCCTGATTTCGTCCGTTCTGTAAACTTTCATATAGCTGCCTCCTTATTTTGGTAAAATCTCATGTAGATATTGTACTAAACTTTCTGTTTTTTTACAACACTTTTATACACTTTAACCATATTATTTTTGTATTTATTTTCAAATAAATGTGATTTTTCACTTATTTCAGAATTTTCTTTGCAATTTTATACTGCAGATTGTCTATTTTCTCGTTTTACCCTATTCGCTTTTTCACTTTAAAGCATTATAGTATTGACAAATCCTCTTACAACACGTTACAATATGAACTGAGTTTCTAGATCAAAGCACAAGGAGGAAACATCATGAAACACAAAATTGGTTTTATCGGGCTCGGACTGATCGGTGGTTCTATTGCAAAGGCCATCCGCCAGTATTATCCCGATTATGAGATTGTGGCTTTCGACAAAAACAAAGAATCCCTTGCACTTGCAACCCAGGAATCTATGATCGATGTTGCCGCAACTACCATTGACAATAATTTTCAAAATTGTAACTATATATTCTTATGCGCACCGGTCGCATATAATACCGCCTATCTGAAACAGCTGACGGAATATCTGAATGATGACTGCATCCTCACAGATGTCGGAAGTGTAAAGACGAACATCCACGAAGAAGTGCAGAATCTCGGTATTGGGAAGTATTTCATCGGGGGACATCCGATGGCCGGATCCGAGAAAAGCGGTTACAGTAATTCCAAAGCTATGCTGATTGAAAATGCATACTATATTCTTACTCCGACTCCTCAGGTAGCTGAAGAAAAAGTACAAACTTATGAAAAATTCGTGGAAAGCCTGAAGGCCCTTCCGGTTATTCTGGACTACCAGCTTCATGACCAGATTACAGGAACCATCAGCCATCTCCCACATATCATTGCTTCTTCACTCGTTAATTTTGTCAAAACACACGATACACATGATGAGATGATGAAAAATCTTGCTGCTGGAGGATTTAAAGATATCACACGTATTGCCTCTTCTTCTCCGATCATGTGGCAGAATATCTGCCTGAAGAACAAGGACAATATTGTAGATATATTAGATCAGTATATAGACTCTCTGGAAGATTTCAAAGAAGCTATCGAACGTGAAGATGATCTGGATCTTTATAACCGGTTTGAATCCTCCAGAAATTATCGTAATTCCATGCCATCTTCTTCGGCCGGACCGATCAAGAAAGCATTTGCCGTATACTGTGACATCATTGATGAAGCCGGTGGAATTGCTGCTATCGCAACCATTCTTGCTTCCAATAATATCAGTATCAAAAACATTGGAATCGTACACAACAGAGAATTTGAAGAAGGGGTTCTGCGTATTGAATTCTACGACGAAGATTCCAGCAAACGCGCCGTAGGATTACTGCAGAAATTCAGGTATATCGTTTATGAGCGTTAGAACAATTGCACCCACAAGGGGATTAAAAGGAGAAGTAACCATACCGGGAGACAAATCCATCTCCCATCGTTCCATTATGTTAGGTTCCATTGCGCTTGGAACCACAGAGATCACTCATTTTCTGGAAGGAGCCGACTGTCTTTCCACGATTGACTGTTTCCGTAAAATGGGTGTTGAGATCGAAAGAAAACCATCCAGTATCCTGGTACACGGGAAAGGTCTGCGCGGCCTGACCGCCCCGGCTTCTACTTTAAATGTAGGAAACAGCGGAACTACAACCCGCCTGATCTCCGGAATTTTGTCCGGGCAAAATTTTGCGACTACATTATCCGGCGATGATTCTTTGAACTCCAGACCAATGAAGCGCATTATGACACCACTTAACACCATGGGAGCACATATCAGAAGTCTCAACGACAACGGATGCGCCCCGCTTCACATAAGACCTGGTGCTCTGCATGGTATTCATTACCAGTCACCGGTTGCCTCTGCCCAGGTAAAATCGGCAGTTCTGTTAGCCGGACTTTATGCAGACAGTCCTACTTCTGTTACAGAACCTGCTCTTTCCCGTAATCATACGGAACTTATGCTTCAGGGATTCGGCGCATACGTTGCCACAGATCTTCATACAGACGGAACTGCCACTGCACATGTAGAACCATGCAAAGAACTTTACGGACAACAGATCTGTGTTCCTGGCGATATCTCTTCTGCTGCTTACTTTATTGCGGCCGCACTGTTAGTTCCTGGTTCCGAGCTTCTTGTTAAAAATGTAGGAACCAACTTCACACGTGCCGGTTTCTTAAAAGTCTGCAAAGCCATGGGAGCCGATATCGAAACCGTCAGCCAGACAATCGAGGGCGGCGAAAGCCGTGCTGATCTTCTTGTCCGCTACAGCCACTTAAAAGGAACTGTAATCGAGGGTGATATCATCCCGACTCTGATCGACGAGATTCCGATGATCGCAATTATGGCAGCCTTTGCAGATGGTCAGACAGTCATCAGAGATGCAGCTGAGTTAAAGGTAAAAGAAACGAACCGAATCGATACTGTCACTGCAGGATTAAAAGCGATGGGAGCTGTTATTACACCAACCGATGACGGCATGATCATTGAAGGTACCGGACATTTAAATGGTGCTTCTATTCAAAGCTACCTTGATCACCGGATCGCAATGGCATTCTCGGTTGCGGGACTTGCATCTGACGGTGAAACGCAGATAGTGGATAGTCAGTGCGTGGATGTGTCTTATCCGGAGTTTTATGCGACGTTGAATTCGGTTTCTATTTAATTATTATGGCATGCGAAAACGTGACTGAATAAAAGTATGGGAGTGATTTCTGTGCATATGAGGTCATGGTTAGTAACTCTTGAGTAATAAAATTGACCGTTAGCCTTGGAAAAATCATTGTCTGAGACGAATGTCGAGCTTTGATTTTTTCAAGGCTGCTTTTAGGACAATTTTGTTGCTCTAGAGTTACTCCATGATCGAATCAGCACAGAAATCACTCCCATACTTTTATTCAGGACCGGGGGAAGCCGCCATGATGATTAAATAGAAACCAACATCCTTCTCTCCTCCGCAATCCGAAGCAGTTCCCCCATCTTTTGGTTCATACTTCCAACTTTCACTCCCGCATTGATCACTTTTCCGCATCTTTCCATAACTTCTAATGTCCTCTGGTAAGTCTCATCGGATATCGGTTCATATGGCTCTTCGCTGATGATCCCGGATGCCAGCAGCCGTGCCAGCTGATAGTCGCTCTCGCCCGGATAGAGGATTCCGGCGGCAAATGGAATCCCGGCTTTCTGAAGTTTTCTGTAGACCGGGATTCCTGTTTTACCGGAAGATAATACCAGAACTTCCGGTTCTCCTTCCGGCTTTGGAAGTTCCACACTTCCGAATATCGGATCGTAATAACCATTGTCGATTTCATAAAGATCACGAATTGTTGCTTCCGTGAATATTTCTTCCGGATCACCAAATTCGGCAATCCGGTCGCCTTTGACACAGATAACCTGATCCGATATTTTTTGCGCCAGATCAATCTCATGCAGAGACATAATTACAGTAATTCCGTTCTCTTTTGCCATCTTTCTTAAGATTGCCAGCAGTTCCAGTTTATGACGGATATCCAGATAAGAGGTCGGCTCATCCAGGATCATCACTTCCGGTTCCTGACAGATAGCCCGGGCAAGCAGCACCCGCTGCCTCTGTCCGTCACTGATTTCCTGAAAATTACGGATTCCAAGTTCCTGTGCATGTACCGCCTCTAATCCCTCATCCACCTTTCTCTCATCTTCCCTTGACAAGATTCCAAGTCTTCCGGTATAAGGATAACGCCCGGTCGCTACAATATCATGACAGGTCATCAATTCTGGTTTCATCCTCTCGGTCAGCATCACGGCCGCCTTAACTGCCATCTCTTTATAAGAAAGTTTACGGATTTCCTCGCTATCTATGTATACTTCCCCGCCAATCAGCTTTAACTGTCTGGTGATGCTTTTTAATATTGTAGATTTTCCCGCTCCATTGGGACCGATCAGTGTCACGATCTCGCCTTTTTTTATTTTCAGATTAATATCGCTTATCAGCGCATTCCCCTGATATCCCACTGCGAGATCTTTCATTTTTATATAATACTCTGTCATCTTCTACCTGCCTTTCTGCCCACGCACCATCATGAAGATTACAACAGGCGCTCCGAATATCGAAGTCACCGTACTGATATTCAATTCCATTGGTGCAAATGCCATTCTCGCGATCAGATCACAGATCATACAGAATACCGCTCCACCAACAAATGTTCCTGGTATCACTACCAAAGGTTTCGATGTACGAAGTGCATGTTTTACCAGATATGGAACCGCTATTCCGACAAATGAGATCGGACCTGCAAATGCAGTTACGCTTGCCGAAAGAATACTGGACAAGAGAATCAGTGCCACCCTGAAAAAGCGGATATTCACTCCCATGCTCTGCGCATAAGCTTCTCCCAGCTGATAAGCACCGATTGGCTTAGACAGGAAAAATGTAAGTACAGTCGTCACACCGATCACGATCACCGCTACCTGTACATTACTCCAGTTCATTCCGGAAAAGCTCCCCTGTGACCATCCATGAAGATTGACAATATCAGAATCCTCTGCAAATGTAACGACAAAATCTGTGATTGCCGAACAAATGTAGCCAATCATGATTCCACCTACCAGAAGTGTGGCCATATGCTTCATTTTCCTGGATAGCAGTAAAATAAAACCGGTGGAGATCAATGCTCCGATAAATGCCGCAACAATCAGTGTATAAGAAGACACAAATGCATAGCGTTCCAAAAAGAATATCATTGCCAGTGCCACCATCATCTTCGCTCCGGACGAAATTCCAAGGACAAACGGTCCCGCGATCGGATTGGAAAAGAAAGTCTGAAGTAAGAATCCAGATAATGACAACGCTCCCCCAAGGATTGCTGCCATCAGAACCCGTGGCAGACGTATCTTCCATATAATATTTGCTTCCGTTCCGCCCTCTCCCCGTCTTGCCAGTATTTTCAGGATCTCTGGCAAGGAGATATGTACATTTCCTGTATTGATATTCAAAACCGTAACAATCAAAAATGCTGCCGTCAATACAGAAAATACCAGAATATATCTGGAACGCCGTTTAAAAATTTCCCTTTGATAAACAGATCCGGCCGTATCCTGCCGATCCGTTTTCTGATTATAAGTGTCTGCCACGTTATATTTCTCCTTTGATGAAAAATCAGGTGAACATTTCCTTTTGCCCACCTGATTCTTATTATACTGTATTATTTTACCCTGTACAAGAATGTCATATCCTTCTCATCTCCATCTGTCAGCATCAGATGAATATCCGTGATCAGATTACCGACTATATCCGTTGCCTGATACAGTGATTTGCCGGTGCACCATACATTACCGTTCTTCACAGCTTTAAAATCCTTAAACAGTTCATTCTTTGCCGTCAGCTCTGCAATACTGTTTATCGGACTGTCAATTGTTGCATTGTAGATCAGATAGTCTGCTTCTTCCGCCTTTGAATAGAATTCTTCCATTGATAATTCTACCGAAGCACTCTTGCTTTCTGTATTCTTAAGATCTGAAAAAATGTATTTTCCTCCGGCAATACCAATCATCTTCGGAATATAATCTTTACTGCTTCTTACGACCACTGTTCCATCTGCATTAACAAAGAAATAAGCAACCGTCTTTCCCGTATTCTTAAAATCTTTCAGGTTTTCGATCACCTTCGTCTGTTTCTCGAAAAATGTATCTGCCACATCCTCTTTATTCAACATTGCCGCATAAGCCTTAATCCATTCTGTTCTGCCAAGCGGATGACTTTCATAGCTGGACCGGTCGATAAATACCGGAATATCCAGATCTTCGATCATTTCCTGTACTTTTGGCGTATGCAGGATCATCGTTGATTCAATTGCAAGATCACAATCCTCATCTACCAGCATCTCATAATCCGGCTCACTGTATTTTCCGGCGAACAATATCCGGCCTTCCTCCATAGCTTTTTTCGCATTATCAATATACCAGTCTGAAGCCTGTGCGCCTGACATCCGGATACTGTCCAGGCCATCCATCGAATCGAACAGTGCCATTGCCGATGTTGCCGCAAGATAAATGTGATCCAGCGGCTGTTTTAATACCACAATATCTTTATCCAGATCTGCCGGTTTCTTCTTCCCTTCCGGAACAATCAGATACTGTCTGTCATCATGCACATCCAGTAATTTATATCCACCTTTATAATAGTAAACATCAAAACCTGTGGCATATTTTAACTGCATCGTCTTCTGATACTTCAGTCCGTCTATCTTCGGAGCTTTCTTTTCTTCTGCCCCGTTTTCTTCTGTCTGCTGTGTTCCGTCTCCTTTGGACACACCCGATTTGCCTGAACTACTGCATCCAGTCAGTGCTCCTGTTACCAGAAGCACTGTACTTGCAAATACACACAACAAGCGATATGTTCTCTTTTTCATTCTTTTCTCCACTTTTTTTCTGATTACATGATATTTTGTCTGCATTCCGATCATTTTATGCGATCCGCATTCTGGTCATCTTATATAACCCTTATTCTGCACTCTGATCTTCACATCCGAGGATTACCTGATAGACTTTTTCCCATTCTTTCTTTGCATCTTTTCCCTTTTCATCTTTTGAACGGTCAACGATCACAGGCATCTCAAGAAGCGTCATCTTCTCGGTCATCTTCTGATAAGCTTTCATTTTCTTTCTGGCAGCTTTCTTACTACTTCCTTTTTTCGGCAGGATACCGGAAGAAAGGAGTGCCAGATCACATTTATTTTTTACCAGTTTCTTATAATTTAATTTGCCGGATTTACCTGTGTAAATGATTTCTTTCTTTTCCATCTTTTCTTTGATAGTCTCATTCTTACACTTCTTTTTCTTTACACCAACTGCCGTCACTTTATCAGTCTGTCCCAGTTTGGCTATCTTGGAAATGATCTTATTGGTTCCTGCATAGATATGATCTGCCGGCTGTCTCACCACGATAACTTCCTTATCAAGTCCTGCAGGAATCTCTGCATTTTCCGGAACGATCAGATATTTTACAACTTTGTTCAGATACAGTGCTGCCTGCTCCTGCTCTGCAGGATTCAGTCCGCTTGTATCCGAAGACTGTTTCCATTTCTTACCGGCTGCTTTTCTTCCCGTCTTTTTGCTCATATCAATTTCCAGAAGTGTGATCCCCTGATCATAATGATAGATTTTGAAATATTTCGCATGCTCGGCTTTTGTCTCTGACTGATATTCCAGGCCGATGATCTCAGGTGCTACTTCATCCAGTTTCTTACTTGCAGCTGCCGTCTTACTGCTGTCACTGCCATTTACACCAATCACGGTAATTTCTTTTCCATTAGCTCTTGTTGATGCATTTGCTTTTGCTGCTTCCGCAATGTATACAAAAATCGTATACTTAATCTCATGTGCTGCAGACATGGCTGTTGTCATACCTACAATCGTATTATTCTTATTCAGTTCCACCGGAATTACAAAGGAAGTAGAGCTTCCTGTTTTGGAACTTGGATAATATACATTTCCATTGGCTTTCACGTACTGGTAATGCGTACTGCTGAATGTGATCGTTGCATATGCCTGGCCACCGGTAACTGTTACCTTACTACAGCTGATTCTTACCTTTCCGGTTCCACCTGACCATGAGAAGCTGTCTGGTGTGTATACACCATCTTTTAAGCCTGTGGCACTGTTAACTCTGGCTGTTGATTTGTTCAGATCTGATTCGTATTTTGATTCTTTGTCCGGTTTTCCATTGTTTGTTGTATTATTTCCTGTATTTCCGTTATTGCTTCCTGTACTTCCTGAGTTATTTCCATTGGAAGTATTTCCCGGGTTGTTATTATTTCCGCCCGGTGTCAGCGATCCATTGCTTCCGTTATTGCCATTCGAAGCATTTCCATGATTGCTGTCCGCAATCTTAGTCATGCCTTCTGAATGGAATGTCAGTGTTCTGGTATCCCATTTATTACTCTTCGTTGTATGAACGGCAATCGTCATTACCTCATCCAGTTTCTCTACCGGAATCTGAAATGTATACTGCTCTGCAAGAAGCGAATCCGGAAGGATCCAGTTCTTTTCATCATCCGATGCGTTATTTACATCGCCCAGATAGATTCTGTTATAACCCCGACCGCTTAATGTAACTGCCGCCGTCATCTGTCCATTCTTTACAGTCATAACACAATCCGTAACACGGAACATCTTTCCGCCGGCTTCAGCATTCACCTGATAGGTTCCGTCTGCTATGATACGTTTTGCAGAGGCAGATGAAAATATAAGTGTACGGTCATACCATTTATCTTTTTTAATGGAATGTGCCGCAACTGCAATTCCTTTATCCAGACTTTCTACCGGAACTTTGTATATATATTTTCCTGCCTCATCAGCCACATATGAAATGTAGTCTTTTGCTGCAGCTTCTGCCGCATCGGCTGCTGATCCCATATAAAGATAATCATATCCGGTTCCGCTTAATGTGATTACAGCATACATCTTACCTTTTTCAGATGTCAGGATACAATTCGTAACTTTGAACATCTTATTTCCAGTATCCTCATCTACCTGATAATTTCCATCTGTCAGGGTTTTATTTTCTGTTTCCGATGCTGTTACCGTTACCTTGCATGTGGCTTTAAGCTCTGTTCCTTCCGCATTATTAATAGACACAGTCACCTCAGCAGTCCCTGCTTTCACTGCGGTCACCTCAGCCTGTGTTCCGGATTTTGCAACGGTTACAATCTTTGGATCAGAAGAAGTCCACGTCATATCCGGTGCTGTCTCAGATGCTGATAATGCCGGTGTGAACTGAGGTGTCAGTTCCTGAACTTCTCCCTCTTTCATGCTGAGTTCAGATCCCTCTTTGAAACTTAATTCCGTAATAACGGTCTGATCCGGTGTGGATGGTGTCGACGGGACTGTATCTTCCGGGATTGCAATATTGATCGTATATGCAATATTTTTTCCACTCATGGAACTGGTATGTGCCATAAAAGTCATTGAACTATTTAAATTAACAGGAATCTCAAATGCAACTCCGGCCTCGCCTTCTCTCGGTTTTGCATGATATATGTTCTGGGTTCCATTCACTTTCACCCATACTTTATCATACTTAGAACTGCTAAAATTTATCCAGGCTGTTGCTTTTCCATTCTTTACGATTACTTTTTGACACTCAATCTTCACCTTGCTTGAACCACCCGAAGTCAGTTTTGCCGAAAAATGATCCGCATCAACACTATATTCTCCGTCTTTCAAAGCACCTGCCATACCGCTGATATCAGTAATGTTCTCAAATATTTCATCTTCGCCGATTGGTTCCGTCTGTGGGGCGGTTCCGTCTTCCTGCGTATTCTGTACCTTTTCAACAGCTACCTGATTTTTCCCGGCTTCTTTTGTGACTTCCTGACTTGTATCTGTCGTCACACTGCTTTCTGTCTGTCCGGCAGCAGCTTCCGACTCTGTCTGTCCGGCAGCGGCTTCCGGCTCTGTCTGTCCAGCTTCATCATTATCCTGTTTATTCTCACTCAATGTATCTTCTACAGCTGCATTCTGATCTTCCGCATACACTCCCGATACCGGTGCAACTGCCATAGACACAGCCATAAAT
>SKEI01000988.1_pt1 | contig 16732 bp, 14 predicted proteins | sample 4826701 | NCBI WGS metagenome assembly SKEI01 (sample SAMN11008813, study PRJNA524170) | human gut metagenome | biome: Human fecal sample; material: Feces; isolation source: fecal sample from pouch patient p2, p6, p7, p14 | host: Homo sapiens | place: Israel: Tel-Aviv | collected 2016-08-31 | reverse complement strand
GTGATGAGCTTCGACTGGAAGATGCTATGGATGACCGGTTGCTTCGCAGCCAGTTTTGCATCGGCAGTCCTCGCATACCAGCTACCAATCTCCGCTATTCTGATTATATTTTCGGGACCGCCGAACAACTTCATCGCGCATTAAACGATCTGTTTTCAGAAAGAAGTTATGACTTATTCACAGTAATCCAGACTCCCGGTACTTCTCTCCTCGGCGAAGCACTGGAGCCGGAACTGGATGCCATCAGCAAAGAATTTGGAATTCCACACCTTTTTATCGAATCCCCTGGCTTATCAGAAAATTCTATGATCGGATACGACGAAGCAACCGTTCGCCTGATGGAATTGTTATGTGATAAACCTTGCACCAATAAAAAAGCCTCCAAAATTCCATCTATTAACCTTTTTGGTTTTGATGCACATGAGAAATTCCCGGAAGGCGGTTTAAAGGAAATCACCAAATTACTGAAGCTTTGCGGAATCTCTGTTCATGTAGCAGCTGGTATGAATTGTCCCATAACTGATTTTCGTACAATTGCTCAGGCAGACGCCAATATTATACTCTGCCCGGAGCGTTGTAAAAAAACAGCCGAATATCTCCGCAGCCATTTTCCCATACCAGTTTACGAGACCGGAGGAATGCCAATCGGTTTTGACCTCACCGAAGAATTTGTCCGGGGGATTTCCTCTTTGCTCGGAACAAATTGTGAACCTGCATTAGATTATATTGAAGAAAGCCGTTCGCGCGCTTTCTATTTCATTGCACATAATATGGGAAATAAAGGCTTCCCAAAGGATCTTCGCTATGCCGCGGAAGGCGAACCATCCGTTCTAAGAGGATATGTGGATTATCTTTCCGGTTATTTAGGCATTAAGCCCAAAGTCATCCATCCACTTTATTTACAATGCCACACGGAAAATCTGATTCAGGAAAAGCTTCATGAGCTTCATTGTGAAGACGCACTGGAACAGGATATTGCCTCTGTAAATAATGTTATCCTTCTTGCTGGTGCAAACACAATCGTAGAATTGAACACTTACAGCGACAACATTTTTGGCATTGAAACTGCCAATCCAGGTTCCGGATATATCCATGTCATTCCCAAAACTTACGTTGGATGTACAGGTGCTCTATATCTTCTGGAACAAATCTTAAATGGTACAAAACTGCTTCGAGCATGGAATTAACTTTATTCCACCTCAAAAAAGCTGCCTGGCATCTACCAGACAGCTTTTGCTGCTCAGAGCAGTATTTTATTTCATAAATTGAAAACAGGCAACCTTATGTCCTGGCTCAATCTCCTGCAAAAGAGGCAGTTCTTCTTTACATTTCTCCCTGCACCAGTTACAGCGCCCGGCAAAAGCACAGCCCTTTTGCACTTCAAGAAGACTTGGAGGCTCTCCCTTTGCAGCTGCAATTTTCTCATTCTGATCGCAATATACATCAAAAACAGAACCAAGCAGCATTTTCGTATATGGATGTACTGCTTTTGCAGCAAGCGTCTCACTCTCCAGAATTTCCACAATTCTTCCCAGATACATAACTGCGATTCTCTGACTTACACTCCTTACCAGTGCCAGGTCATGCCCAATAAACAGACAGCTGATCTGCTTTTCTTCCACCAGCTTTACCAGCAGCTTCGCAATCTGGTTCTGTATGGAAACATCCAGTGCACCTGTCGCTTCATCACAGATCAGTAGTTTAGGCTGAATAGAAATGGCCCTGGCAATAGCCACACGCTGCAGCTGACCACCCGAAAGCTCATGTGGATAACGATTCACAAAATCTTCCGGAAGACCTACTTCCAGAAGCAGTTTGCGCGCTTCCTTAAGACCATTTTCTTTACTGATCCCATCAAAGTTTCTCCTGGATTCCATAAGATAAGTTCCAACTTTCATTCTTGGACTGAATGAACTTAAAGGATCCTGGAAAACCATCTGAATGTTTCGGCGGAAACGTCTTTTTTCACTGCCCTTCAGGTTCATGTAAGCTTCCCCTTCCAGCAGTACTTCTCCACCCGAAACAGGTATGATACCGGCAATCATTCTCGCCACTGTACTTTTCCCGCATCCACTTTCACCCACAATCCCTAGGCATTCACCTTTTTTGAGGGAAAAACTAACATCACTTACTGCATATAATTTTTCTTTTTTCACTGGAAATGTCTTATTCAGATTTTTAACTTCCAGGAGAATCGTATCATTTTGCAAATCGTTTTCCCTCCAGCCTTGGCACTGCCGCCAGAAGTTTTTTGGTGTATTCGTGCTTCGGATGAAAGATCACATCATCTCTTTTTCCAAATTCCACCAGCTCACCCTTGCACATCACACCGATCTTATCTGAAATGTAAGAAGCAACTCCCATGTTATGTGTCACAAGAATAATTGCAGTTTCATACTGCTCCCGAAGCTTCTTCATTTCTCGTACCACTTCTGCCTGAATTGTCACATCCAATGCAGAAGTAGGCTCATCTGCAAGAAGAAGTCTTGGTCTTGCAGTCATTGACATTGCAATTCCAACACGCTGTTTCATCCCGCCGGAAAGCTCAAAAGGATAAGATACCATTACACGTTCCGGATCTGTCAGATGCATTTTTGCCAGCATTTCTTTTTCCAGTGACCGACAGTCAGCCTTTGCCATTTTCCTGTGCGCCAGAATAGATTCCCGATATTGAGACTCTACAATCCGTATGGGATCCAATGATGCTCCAACATCCTGAAAGATCATTGCAATTTCCGTTCCCCGGAGCTTTTGTAAAGACGTCTCATCTAATTCCAAAATATTTTTTCCCTGAAATAAGATTTTCCCCTCTGTCACTGTCCCGCCAGGAGGTAAAATTCCGAGAATAGCACGAATTAAAGTTGTTTTTCCACTTCCACTTTCACCTACGATACTGACGATTTCCTGCTCTCCTACAGAAAGAGAAACATGCTCTACTGCCGCTTCCTGCTCCTGATAGCGAATCGTACAGTTCTCAATATTCAGAATATCCATAATTATTCAGCTAATGTCCACTTGTTTGTTACAAGATAATAGTCAATTGGGAATACTGTTACATTCTCAAGTTTACTGTTTACAAGAGTCACGTTATCATTTGCATACATCCAGATTGCCGGGGCATCATCTGCCAGGATCTGCTGGGCTTCTACAAATGCGCTTACACGGTCCTCCTGAGTAAATGCAGCATCCAGTTTATCCAGAACAGACTGGAATTCATCACTGTGATATCCGCTGTAATTGTCACTTCCTCCATCAGACCAGCGGTTCATAAGATATTTCTGACCATCACCAGCATTTACAGTCTGCCAGTTTGGAGATACCAGCATATCGAAATCACCAGAAGCACGTTTGTCACTTACATTCTCCAGCATTTCAATCTGTACATCAACTCCGATCTGCTTCCACATATCCTGTAAAGTCTCACTTACTGCTGTTGAAGAACCATTGGCAATAGAAATTGTAAGGGACAGATTCTCTCCATCCTTATCCACAATTCCATCTCCGTCAGAATCGCTGTAGCCTGCTGCCTCAAGGCATTCTTTTGCCTTATCCAGATCATAAACCTGTCCGTTTACATCTTCAGAATCGTATCCTACAGATGGCGGGAATGCTGTGCTGATTGGAGAAGAATAACCATTTCCTGCTACCTGTGCTACAACATCACGATCTACTGCATAGGACAGTGCAAGACGAAGGTTCTTATCAGAAAGGGGATTTCCCTCGCGGCAGTTTAATTCGAAATCATTCTCTCTTGTTCCGGTTACTTTTACAATGTTGATATCGTCATTATTTTCCACACGATTAAGAGCTGTTGCATCCGGTCCCTGTGCAAGGTCAATATCTCCGGAAAGCATTGCATCTACCTTTGTATCACTTCCGATATTCTTTACAGTAATGCTCTTGATTTCCGGTGCTCCATCCCAGTAGTTCTCATTTGCCACAAGCTCAATCTTCTCTTCAGATACATACTCAGACACTGCATAAGGTCCTGTACAGATTGGCATAGTATCATAATTGCTTGTATCAGCTGTGGTGTCTACAATAACTGTCATCGGCTCTGTAAGCTGTGAAACAAAAGCACTGTATGCACCATCTGTAGTAAATACTACATTCTCTCCATCTACTTCGATGTTTGCAATTTTAAGATCTCCTCCACGAGAGTTATTATCAATAGATCTCTGGATAGAATCCTTTACGATCTCTGGTGTCAGCTCGGTACCATTGCTGAATTTTACTCCCTGGCGGATATGAAAACGATAAGTTGTATCATCAACCTGCTCCCACTCATCAGCTAACTGTCCTACAATTTCCATATTTTCATTTACAGTCACAAGAGTTTCTCCTACACCACAGCGTGTAAGATTCCATCCGCACCAGTCTGTTGCAGGATCCATGCCTTCGATGTAGGTGAAAAGTGCCAGATTAATGTGACTGTCATTTTCGGCTGCAAATGTAGTAACACCGCTTCCTATTACGCTGCATGCCATAATTCCTGCAAACAATAAAGATACTAACCGTTTTCTCATTTTTTATTTCTCCTCCTGTTGTTAAACTATAATCTATGTTCAACTCTTTATTTTAAAGAGTAAACATTCTTAATTTTTTCTTTTCGGATTCATTAGATCCTGAATACTGTCTCCAAGTAAATTAAATATGATTACATTTATTAAAATAACAATACCAGGTGCCATAAGCATCCAGGGTGCCGAATACATATAGTCTTTTCCCTCAGACAGCATATATCCCCACTCCGGTGTAGGTGGCTGGGAACCAAGCCCCAGCAGGGAAAGACCTGCAATGGTCAAAAGTTTACTTCCAATATCCTGCGTAATATTTACTAACAGCGAAGGCATGACATTTGGAATAATATAACCTGTCATAATCCGGAAATTATTAGCGCCTCCCAGTCTTGCCTGCTCTATATATGTATTATTTTTTATGGAAAGCACTAATGACCGGCTAATTCTTGCATAATAAGTCCATCCTGTTATGGTCATTGCCAAAATCAGATTTGGAAGTCCTGTACCAAGAAAGCTTACAAGTGCAATTGTAAAAATGGAACCAGGAAAGGCCATCAGCATGTCAGATAAACGCATTAAAACAGCATCAAAAGCGCCTCCCCAGAAGCCTGCTATTGTCCCGATAAGAATTCCTACAACGGAAATGATCGCTGTCACAACAAATGCGATCAAAAGTGATGTTTTTCCTCCGTAAAGAATTCTCGAAAATATATCCCTTCCCATCTGATCAGTTCCCATGAGATACTGTTTGCATGGCGCTTTCAGAAGGTCTGTATAGTGTGTTTCCAACGGATCATAAGGTGCAAATTTTCCCGCGAACAATGCAAATAATAAGAAAAGCACTGCAAATGCCATTATAATCACAAAACGAATCCATAATTTTTTCTTACTCTTCATGTTGCAGGGCTCCTCTTCTAATTCTTGGATCAAGCCACTGGTAAGATATATCTACCAAAAGATTCACCAGTACATAAATACATCCCATCCACATAACATATCCCTGGATCAGCTGGTAATCTCTGCCGGAAATCGCAGCCACTGCTGCGCTGCCGATTCCATTCCAGCTAAAGACCGTTTCAACGATCATTGTTCCACCAAGTAATCCTCCAAATGACATGCCGAGCATTGTCACTACAGTAAGCAGGGAATTTGGCAGCACATGAAAGAAAATTGTACGAAACCTTCCAATTCCCCTTGCTTGACAGCCATTTATATATTCCTCATTCATCTGCTCGACCATTACCGCCCTGATCCGTCTTATGTAGTACGCACTCATGCTTAACGAAAGTGTTACAGACGGCATGATCAGACTTTTAAAAGAATCTGATCCCCCCACAGGCAGCCAGTGCATCTTAACTGCAAAAAAATAGATCATCATCATACCAACCCAGAAGCTAGGCAGTGAAATTCCAATAAAAGACATAAACCGAATAATATAATCAGCCTTTTTATCCTTATATACTGCTGATAAAATTCCTAACGGAAAAGAAATTAATATCATCAGAATAAACGATGCAACTGCCAGTTTAACCGTATTGGGGAGTTTTCTTCCTAATACCTGGGAAACGGGCTGTGCATATTTTACCGACATTCCGAAATCGCCATGTAACGCTCCCTTCAGCCAGTTCACATACTGCTCTCCAAAAGATTTGTCTAATCCGTATTTTTCTTCAATCTTTGCGATTACCTCCCGGTCATGACCTGCACCCATAGATTCTGCCAGCTGTTCAGCTGGATTTGACGGCAAAATATATGTAAGTCCAAAGGTCATCAGAGACAGCCCAAACAAAATAATCACAAGTGAAATCAGTCGTTTTATAATCTCTCTTTTCACTTTTTCAGCCTTTCTGTGCTACAATACAAAAACTCATCGGTAAAGGGCTGCCAGATATTTCCACCTGTATTTTATGAAATCCTGTTTCTACAAGTTTATTAAAATCCCAGGCAGGTCGATCTACCTGACTCATTGGCAATTTCTTTGCAATTTCATCCATAATGGAAAAATCTACATTTTCTTTATTATGTCGCGCATGGCACCCTTGTTCTTCTTTTTCATGTCCACGCTGAAACTCATCATAGGCTTTCTGATACTTATCACTAAAAAAACGGCGATAATAATTTCCATCTTCCAGAATTAGAATTCCATCTTTTTTTAGAACCCTGTACGCTTCCTCATAAGCTTTATCTGCATGCTCCAGGTTCCAGAATACGTTTCTTGATACCACTGCGTCGAAGGAATTATCAGCAAATTCTAAGCTTTGCACATCCATCTGATGAAGTTCTGCTTTAAGTCCTTCTGTCTCTAGATTTCTTCTGACTTCTTCCAGCATTTTTGTGCTATAATCTACCGCAGTCACCTGAAATCCCATCGAAGCAAGCAAAGTTGTAAAAAAGCCAGCGCCACACCCATCATCTAATACATAGCATCCCGTTTTAAGAGAATTTTTGAAAATATTTTCCCATCTCTCTCCAGGTTCTGTTTTTCTTTCTTCCATACTGGCATCTGAAAATCCTCCAGCTCTCATATCCCAATATGACTGAATATTCTTTAACAATTCTGCCATTTGTGTTTATCCTTTCCAATAGCATAAACTTCTGCCAAATCAGGGAATTCATGTAATAAAAGCGTGAAAAAGCCGCTGCTAACGCAGCGGCTTAATGACATAATAATCCTGTTATATAAAACCAACCCCTATACCGTGCCCCGCAGCAAAAGTTCTTCATTCTGGCCGGTATTCTGGCTCCAGTGTCATCATAATGCTTTCCCTTCCCGATAAAAATTCAGTGGTTTCGAAAGCTTACTCAACTGTTACAGCTACGGCATAGCACAGGATTTTCACCTGTTTCCCGTTTGACCTGCTAGAATTTATTTTAATTTCCACCAGGCACCAAAATGGTCGTTTTATTCAATTCTCAACACAACATCGAAAAGTATAATACAGCATTTCCTGCTTGTCAATCAGAATGTATCAGGCCTCTATATCCTCAATATCCTCTCCATCCGGTACCGGCCAGATATTGATACAGTTCGGGGTCTCGATCTTACGTGGTTTGCCCTTCATCATAATGATGTTCTTCTCGTAGTCAACCTTGAAGGTTGTAATGCTGTTGCTGGAGTGGTTGGCAACGGCAATGTGCTGATTATCCGGGAAAATAACAAGGTCTTTCGGATAATCACCACTTACAGGAAGAACAAATTTACGATCCAGAAGACCAGTCTCACCATCTACCTCAAACATACCTACTGTATTCTCACCTGCTGTAGTGCAGAATAAATGCTTGCCATCCGGTGCAAGAGCAAGACCTGATGCGGCATTATGAGATACGCTTCCGTCTTCCTTCTTCGCAAGGGTGGAAACACTTTGAAGCAGCTCAAACTCCGGAGTATCACCCTCTCCATTGTAGCTGTACACTTTAATCTCATTGCTCAGCTCAAACAGAACATATGCATAACGTCCATCTGCGCTGAAACGGATAATACGCGGTCCGCTCTCTCTCGGGCAGCGGACAATATCAACAAGCTCCAGCTTATCTGTGCGCTTATTGATCCGGTAAACCTTGATCTGGTCAATTCCATTATCTACTGCGCAGAGATATTTATTATCCGGAGTAGGACGTACACAGTTTACGTGAGGACGGAAGTTACGCTCTGCAACACTTCCAAGACCAGTGTGGAAAACACCGTCCATAACACTTCCAAGACGTCCATCCTTATGAGTGTGTACAACGGTTACCTTTCCATCGTGATAACCTGCTACGTAAAGATATTTGCCATCTACGTCTGTAGCAAGGAAACAACCTCTCATGCCATCAATATCCACGCTGTTGATACGTGCCAAATCGCCATTATGATCACGCTTGAATACCGCAACGCCCTCATCCTCGATAGAATAAAGGTATTTTCCATTCTTGGATACCGCGGTATAAGACGCATTACTTACTTCCACTTCACTTCTCTCTGTGAGAGTACCTTCTTCCAGGTTCACGTCATAAACCTGAATTCCCTTGCTGGTTCCGTGAGTATAGGTTCCTACATAAGCCACATATTTCTTACCCATTTGTCTAGCCTCCTACAGTCTCTTTCTGGAAACCGTCCGTTCACGCTGTTCTTCCGATCTTTTTTACAGCGTAGCGGGTCACTGTGCAGCTCTGAATATTACTGCATTCTCTATATCAGTAAATCCTCTGCCACGGTTCATTTATTACAGCCGCATTTTATTACAGCAACTCGTATTCTGGTTTCTTTTATGTAATTGTGTCTAAATTATACCACACACATTTTCAAAGAACAAGCTTTACTGCATCCAGAGTTTCCATAATAATTTCATCTGTATGAGCCGCTGACAGGAACATGGCTTCAAACTGGGACGGAGCCATATGAATTCCCATATTCAGCATTTTTTTGAAATATTCTGCAAATGCCACTGTGTCAGAAGATTTTGCAGAAACATAATCTACAACAGGCTGTCCCGTAAAGAACAGGCTTCCAAGAGAGCCCACATAATTCATCTGGTAATTCAGACCTTTTTCTTTCACGATTTTTCCCATTCCACCGTAGAGAAGCTCTCCCTTTTTCTCCAGTTCCGTGTAAATTTCCTGATGGTCATACAAATATTTCAGCTGGGTAAGCCCGGCAGCCATAGCTACCGGATTTCCGCTTAAAGTACCTGCCTGATATACTCTTCCTGCCGGAGCAACCAGTTCCATCACATCTCTTCTTCCGCCATATGCACCTACCGGCATTCCGGCACCAATGATTTTTCCATAAGTAACCAGATCCGGTGTTACACCAAAGTACTGTGCTGCGCCCCCAAAGGCAAGTCGGAATCCGGTGATCACCTCATCAAAAATAAGAAGGGCATGGTATTGGTCGCAAAGAGCGCGAAGTCCCTGCAGAAATCCTTCACTTGGCGGAACTACGCCCATGTTGGCTCCCACTGCTTCCACGATCACTGCTGCCACCTGGCCATCTGCCTGCTGAAAAAGAGTCTCCACACTGCCAAGATCGTTGTAAACTGCCAGCATAGTATCCTCTGTACAGCCTTTTGGAACACCGGCACTGTCCGGCACACCACTTGTCATCACACCGGAACCTGCGCTTACCAGCATAGCATCACTGTGCCCATGATAGCAGCCTGCAAATTTGATGATCTTATTTTTCCCCGTATAACCTCTTGCCACACGGATTGCACTCATAACAGCCTCTGTACCAGAATTGACCATTCGGATCATATCCACATGCGGGATTCTGTCACAGATAAATTCAGCCATTTCCACTTCAATCTCTGTAGCGCATCCAAAGCTCAGGCCTTTTTCACAGGCCTTCAGAACGCTTTCCCGTATTGCAGGGAAATTGTGTCCCAGGATCATTGGTCCCCAGGAATCTATGTAATCAATATAACGGTTGCCATCTACATCATAAATATAGCAGCCATCTGCACGTTCAATAAATCTCGGTGCTTCTCCAATAGCGCCATATGCACGCACCGGACTGTTTACACCACCAGGGATTCTTTTTACCGCTCTCTCAAAAAGCTTCTCAGACTTTGTCATTATCCGATTCTCCCTTCCTCCATCATTTTTGCAATTTCTTCTGCAAAATAGGTGATATAAATCTGTGCACCTGCACGATAAGCTCCCACCGCCATTTCTCCAACGATCCGCTCTTCATCGATCCAGCCCATCTTTGCTGCAGCCTTCACCATGGCATACTCACCGCTTACACTATAGGCAGCTACCGGAACATTCACAGCCTTGGAGATCTCAGATACCATATCAAGATAGGACATGGCAGGCTTCACCATAATAATATCAGCGCCTTCTTCAATATCCATAAGAGCTTCTTTCATTCCCTCTCTTCTGTTGTGGAAATCCATCTGATAGCTCTTGCGGTCTCCAAAAGCAGGAGCACTTCCGGCTGCATCGCGGAATGGACCATAGAACGCAGAAGCATATTTCACCGCATAAGACATGATCGGAATATTGGTATAACCGCCCAGATCCAGTTCTTTACGGATAGCAGCCACACGCCCGTCCATCATATCGGAAGGAGCGATCATATCAGAGCCAGCCTGCGCATGAGACAGAGCTGTTTTTGCCAGAAGCTCCAATGTCTTGTCATTGTCAACATCATGGCCGCAAAGAACGCCGCAGTGACCGTGGGAAGTATATTCACACATGCACACATCTGTCACATAATACATCTCTGGAAATCTGCTCTTTGCTTCCCGAAGTGCCTTCTGTACAATACCATCCTGAGCGTAAGCGCCGCTTCCGACTTCATCCTTATGATCCGGGATTCCAAAAAGCATAATGCTGTTTACTCCTGCTTTTTCCAACTGCTCCAGCTTATAGGGAAGACGGTCCAGGCTGTAACGGTACTGCCCTTCCATGGAAGGGATCTCTTCCTGGATTCCATTTCCTTCCATTACAAACAGCGGATAGATAAGAGAAGATTTGTCCATTCTGGTCTCTCTCACCATTTTACGCAAATTCGCACCGCCCCTTAATCTTCTAGGTCTCTTAATCAGTTCCATTTTTCTTCTCTCCTCTTCAGTGTCTCAACCAGTTCGATCAGACTGTCGATGGTTGCTTTTTCTGACATATATGTCTGCATTCCATAAGAATCCGCCGCTGCACGAGTCTGTTTTCCAATGCATGCAGCACGAACCCTGGAATAATCAAGTCCTTTGGTGCTCTCCACAAAGCCTTTCACTGTGGAAGCACTGGTAAATACAGCCAGGTCAATAGTGCCCTCTTCAAATTCTTTCTTCTCATTAATAAGAGGACTGCTTACATATCCAGTCTCATAGGTCGGAACATCATCCACCTGTGCACCTGTTTTTTTCAGTTCTTCTGCCAGTTCCTTGTTTCCAAGGGAGGCTCTTGGAATCAGAATCTTTTCTGTTCCATTTAAAAGAGCGCCAAGCTCTTTTCCAAGGGTATTTCCATCATAAACAGAAGGCATGAAATCCGGATAGATTCCTCTTTCCAGAAACTTCTTCTTTGTGCCCTCACCGATCACCGCGATTTTTGCATTTCCAAGAGAACGCAGGTCGATCTTCTTTTTCTCCATTTGCCTGAAGAAAACTTCCACGCCTGCAGGACTTGTAAATACCAGCCAGTCATAGCTGCGGATATGAGAAAAGGCCTGGTACAGTCTGCTCTGATCCTCCAGAGGGATAATACTGATGGATGGAAGTTCCAGTACTTCTGCACCTTTCTCCCGAAGAAGGGCCGCAGTTCTGGAAATATTCTCCTTTGGCCGGGTGACAAGGATCTTCCAGCCTGCCAGAGGTAATTTCTCATACCAGGCAAAATCATCTGCCAGAGTGCAGACCTTTCCTACCACAATAATGGCCGGTGTCTGGATCTTCGCCTGGTCAGCCGCGGCTTTCAGGGTACCAACAGTAGCCACCACTCGTTTCTGACCTGCTGTGGTTCCTTTGGACAAAACAGCGGCAGGCATATCCGGTTCCATACCAGCTTTCATAAGACCATTGCAGATATCCTCCATGGCAGTGATTCCCATAAGAAAAACAAGAGTTCCCTTTGTATGCACCAGTGCCCCAAAATCAATGTCGTACTCCATACCCTTGCGTTTATGTCCGGTGATAACATGGACAGAGGAACAGAAATCCCGATGTGTCACAGGAATCCCATTGTATGCAGGTACGGAAATCGGGGATGTCACACCAGGAACTATTTCATAAGGAATGCCCTCCTTTGTAAGAAGCTCCAGCTCCTCTCCTCCTCGTCCAAAGAGAAAAGGATCGCCGCCTTTCAGGCGTACTACCTTGTTGCCCTTTTTTGCCTCTTCAGCAAGAACCTGATTGATCTTCTCCTGGGACATGGTATGGTGGCCGGCACGTTTTCCCACGTTGATCAATTTTGCAGAAGCAGGAATTCTGGTCAGGATTCCCTGTCCTACCAGGCTGTCATAAACAACCACATCTGCCTGTTCCAGCACCTGGGCACCTTTCATTGTAAAAAGTCCCACATCTCCAGGGCCAGCTCCCACTAGCCAGACTTTTCCCGGTTCTTTTTTGTTGTCTTCCTGCAAGCCAGACTCTTTGTATTCCACTTTGCAGCGCTCCTGCAGTTCTTTTGCAAAAGAAGTTCCCAGTTCTTCTGCATCTGAAGGATTTCCTGTTTTATATCCTTTCAGGTAATGTCCGGTTTCTTCCTCGTAATAAAGGCCGGTAAGTTTCAACTGACCATCTTTGATTTCTCCATAGGCTGCCACAGGAGAAGTACAGCCTCCGTTTAAATATTTCACAAAGGCACGCTCCGCTGCTGCCGCCTGGTGTGCCTGCAGATCGTCATATCCTTCCAGATATTCATAATCCAGCCCTTTTCTTCCCTGGACAGCCAGGATTCCCTGACCTGCTGCCGGAACCATTTCTTCTGTATCAAAATACCGGCTGATTCTTTTTTCAAGTCCCAGACGCTTCAACCCTGCGGCTGCAAGAACTAACCCAGCATAATCTCCGTTATCCAGCTTCTCCAGTCTTGTCTGAAGATTTCCACGAATGCTTTTCACATTCATATCCGGATAAATTTCTTTCAGCTGCAGTTTTCTTCGAAGACTGGAACATCCGATGGGTTTGGATGGATCCAAAGTATAGCAGCCTTCTGGAAGAACCAGTACATCCCTTGCATCTTCACGTCTGGAAAAAGCAAGTATGGGAAGTTCCTCTGAGATTTCCATTGGCATATCTTTCAGACTATGAACCGACAACTGGCTTCTTCCTTCCAGAAGCGCCCGGTCCAGTTCTTTTACAAACAGACCTTTTCCTCCGATTTTATCAAGCGTACGGTCCAGAATTTTGTCACCTGTGGTCTTCATGGTAAGAATTTCCACATCTGTTTCCGGGTGCTTGCAGACAATATAGTCCCTCACCATCTGGCTTTGCAGTACGGCAAGCTTGCTTTCCCTGCTTCCGATCACAACTTTTTTATTCATAACTATCCTCATCTTTTTCCAGTTCTTCCAGAAGTGCCTGCATTTTTTCTCTTACTGCCTTAGCCTTTTTGTGATTGACACCGCTGGCCGTGATTCCCACTACAATATCATCCTTCAGACAAATTCCGGGAAAGTAAAAATCGCACAAATTCTTATCACTTGCAACATTTACATAAATTCCCTCTTCTTTACAGATACGGTAAATTTCCTCATTTAACTCACTGTTATTCGTAACAGCCAGCACCATATAAGCCATAGAGAAATCTGATTTTTTCACAGGGCGGGGCTGGATCTGAATTTTTCCCAGCTTGCCCAGTTCCCAGAGATCTGCTGTCATCTTCGGTGCGATTACTGTAATATTCCTGGTAAATAATAATAATGCTTTCACTCTTCTTGTAGCAATGGTTCCCCCACCCACTACCACAATATTCTTATCCGATAAATCCACATACAGTGGAAAATAACGCTTATTTTTCATATGTTTTCTCCAGTCCTGCTACACATTCCAGAAATGCTTTCTCATTCACACTGTCTCTCAATGCAAACAGCATTTTATTTATAACCTTCCCCATTGCAGTATCCACTGCATTTATCAACTTCTCTTTTTCCTGCTCATCCATCTGTGTGTTTTTCAATGGCTTCATGATCCGCAGGTTAAAGTCATTCACTGCATTCTCTTTGATTTCCTGAATTCTTGGTATCAGTTCCTTACCATCTAACCATTTAAAGAATTCATCCATCTGATCTCTCACGATCAGTCCTGCCGCCTCAAGATTTTCCTGAAGCTCAGCCGGAGTTTCTTCCATGCGGAAGCTATCCATATCAAACAAGGTTATCCCTTCGAATTTTCCAAGCTCCGGTTCAATATCCCTTGGAACTGCCAGATCAATGAGAACAATACTTTTTTCCAGTTCCAGATTTTCAAACAGTTCCTCACGCAAAGTAAAATTCGGACTTGCCGTAGCACTGACTACAAGATCACACTTAGGCAGATAGTCCATTCTTTCGCCATAATTAATTCGTTTACATCCAAATGGAATATTCACCATTCCGCTGCGATACTGACGCACGGTTACAGTCACATCTGCACCGGCTTCCATAAGAGCCTGGGCTGCAACCTTTCCCATTTCTCCATTTCCGATCACCATGCAGACCTTATCCTGTACGCAATAGCCCTGTCTGTCAAGCATTTCTATCGCCTGATGGATCACAGACGGATTCCCATGAGAAAATGGCACCTCAGTTTTAATCTTTTTTCCTGCTGTTACAGCCATTCGGAAAAGCACTTCAAGGGCTCCATCGGTTGTAAAATGCTCTCTGGCAATTCCCAGTGCATCTTTTACCTGAGTAAGAATCTGATCTTCTCCAAGTATCTGGGATTTCAGACCGGATGCAAGGTAAAACAGATGTTCCACAGCAGCATGGCCTTCACGCTTTGTAAAATATATTTCGTACTGATCATCATTAATATTTTTCAGTTTACAAAGCTCTTTATATAAAGAAAGCTCTGCCTCATCATCCACACTTGCCCATACCTCCAGGCGATTGCATGTAGAAAGAATAATACAGCCATCTATTCCCCGCTGTTCCTTTAATTTTTCCATAGCCTCCCCTGCATTTTTTCTGGTAAATGCAAACAAGGCTCGTATATCTACGGGAGCCATACTATGGTCTATTCCAATCATAGAAATACTCATCTTATGTAATTCTCCTTAAATATCATTTTCTGCCACCGCTCATTTTACTAATTCCTGCGTATATTGTCAATAAAGCCAGGCAAAACACAGCAATAAAAAAGCTTCCAGACAGACTATTTTCCACAATCTGCCTGGAAGTTTCCCCTATACGATTTCTCTATCCTGTTTCAGGATTCTCTATGAGTTCCTCTTACCACCTGGATTCCCCTGGATTCTATCATCTCACAGATTTTGGCAATTCGTGGGCACTCTTTTTTCTCCCTGTCCAGACGACAGGCTCCCACATGCATTACCTTAATTTCTTCGCTGACCAGCCTGTCTATTTTTTCCAGAATTCCCTCATCTACATCCGGTTCTTTGGGATTTATACTTTTGCATCCATTACAGGTCATCATTGCTCCCAGAAGTGTGTCCGGAGAATATCCATCAAAAAAGTCACTGCGATTCTGAAAGGCCTTCAGGCATCCCACTCTGGCACATACATTATTGGAGTGAAGGCAGGTCAGTGTCCCAATTTTAATCATACCGCTTCCCTCGCATGTTCCACAAAGAGTTTTCGAATACTTTCATATTCCCCCAGTCCTTTCAGAACTGTCTGCACTTCATAGCCAGCTTTGCTGATGATATTTTTCCAGGAGTCTTCTTCCTCTCCTGCCATGTCATTTTTCGCATGGTCACCGGCAACGATCATAAACGGTGCGATTACCACTTTTTTTACCCCGCATTTTCCAAGCTGTTTCAGGACCTGGTCAATTTCAGGATAACCTTCCACAGTTCCTACGATCACATTTTCATATCCCATATCCTTGAATCTGTAATCCAGTGCGGCATAAACGGCATTTGCGTAGTGCTCGGTTCCATGCCCCATAAGCACAAGTGCCGTTTCCTTATCCTTAATTACAGGGAACTCATCTGCAACCGCTTTCACCACATACTCATTATCTTCTTCTGTTGTAAGCAGAGGAGCTCCGAATTTCACAGATTGGAAATGATCCGCATACGCCAGAACATCCTTTTTCATAAGATCATTTTCCACACCGTTCATTACATGCGTAGGCTGGACGATCACCTCTGTGATTCCATCTGTTCTCATACGCTCCATTGCTTCTGTCACATTGTCATAGTGAATATGATCTCTCTTTGCAATTCTGGCAAGGATCATCTTGCTTGTCCATGCGCGATAAACTTTACAATCTGTAAAAGCAGCTCCAATTTCTTTTTCAATTGCATCAATGGTCACTGCTCTGGTGTCCTCGTGACTGGTGCCAAAGCTGACTACAAGGATCCCTTTTTTTGCTGTATCGCTCATTCAGATTTCCTCCACTTTTCCTTTATTTTTTCACATGCAAAGGATGGTATGTAACATTCAGCATGCCGTATTCATCCTTTTTTACAGTTGCATCTACTTCATATAACATATGTATAAAATCTTCTGTAATGACTTCTTCCGGAGTTCCGCAAGCCACCAGACGACCGTTCTTCATGGCATAGATCCGGTCGCAGTATGCTGCTGCAATATTCAGATCATGCAAAGCACCGATCACAGTGAC
>SKEI01000979.1_pt1 | contig 16858 bp, 17 predicted proteins | sample 4826701 | NCBI WGS metagenome assembly SKEI01 (sample SAMN11008813, study PRJNA524170) | human gut metagenome | biome: Human fecal sample; material: Feces; isolation source: fecal sample from pouch patient p2, p6, p7, p14 | host: Homo sapiens | place: Israel: Tel-Aviv | collected 2016-08-31 | reverse complement strand
ACCGCCATGCGAAGTTATCCGTGTTTCTCTGACTCCGGGACATGAGAAAATGTCTGCAAAAGTCTGCTACGAAATCGGAAACAGACATGCACCGCTTTTCTGGGGAGAGAATGATACGTTTATCACGATCTATAACGAGCCAATGCTTGTTATGCTTCAGAAAATCCATGGAGTTCAGGCGGAGAAAGAAGTGCTGAAGCTGGACTTTGACAGGAGAATTTCTGCAAGTATTCATAATCATCATCACTAAATTTATATGGATAATCAATATGCAAATGAATTATTATGGAGGTTCTTCATGTCAGAAAAACAATTTTATTTACTGCAGGTAAATGATGCGTTATTTCCAATCGGAGGCTATTCTCATTCACAGGGACTGGAGACTTATATCCAGCGGGGAATTGTCCACGATGTAGACACAGCCAGAGAATATATTACGCACAAAATCAAATGGAATCTTGCATACACAGAGCTTCTGGCAGCCAGACTAGCCTATGAAGCGGCTGAGAAAAAAGACCTGAAAGAACTTCTATATCTGGAAGAACTTCTGGAAGCATCAAGAATTCCTATGGAGCAGAGAGAGGCAGCCAGAAAAATGGGTTCCCGTTTCGCAAAAACCATTGAGAAACTTGGATTATCCATCAGTGAAAACGGGATTTTCAGAGAATATCTGGATGCACGAAAAGGAAAAGCAGTAAATCATTGCTGTATTTACGGAGTTTTCTGCGCAGAAATGCAGATTCCGCTGGAGAAAGCCTTAACGCATTATCTCTATGCACAGACCTCAGCTATTGTGACAAACTGTGTAAAAACAATTCCATTGAGTCAGACATCCGGGCAGCAGCTGCTAAGTGGCTGTTATGGAGAATTTGACGAGATATTAAAAGATGTGATGACAAGAAGTGAAGAAGATATGTGTCTCTCTGCGCCGGGATTTGATATCAGAGGAATCCAGCATGAGAAACTCTATTCCAGGTTATATATGTCGTAGTTTGAATCTGACATTAGTTTTTCCAGGCTAAAATGTGAATAGAAATAGAATCATGTGCATAATATGAAATCTTAAAAATTTATATGTGGAAAATTAGCGAACAGATTATAAGAAGCTATCAACAAGTAAAGTAGAAAAGAGGAAATCGGTATGTCATATGTAAAAATCGGAGTTGCCGGACCTGTAGGTTCCGGAAAAACAGCACTTATTGAAGCATTGTCAAGAAAGATGGCAAAAGATTACAGCATCGGCGTCATCACAAACGATATTTATACAAAGGAAGACGCACAGTTTCTGGCAAAGAACAGTGTTCTTCCGGTAGAGCGTATCATTGGTGTGGAAACAGGCGGCTGTCCTCATACAGCGATCCGCGAAGACGCTTCCATGAATCTGGAAGCAGTAGATGAGATGATGGAGCGTTTCCCTGATATTGAACTTCTTTTCATCGAAAGTGGTGGAGATAATCTGTCTGCAACATTCAGTCCGGAACTGGTAGATGCAACCATCTTCGTCATTGATGTAGCAGAAGGAGATAAGATTCCACGTAAAGGCGGTCCTGGAATCACACGCTCTGATCTCCTTGTCATCAACAAGATCGACCTGGCTCCATATGTAGGTGCAAGTCTCGAAGTAATGGAAAGAGACTCCAGAAAAATGCGCGGTGACAGACCATTCCAGTTCACAAATATCCGCGGAGATGAGAACGTGGATAAAGTAGTGGAATGGATTAAGAAGAATGTACTCTTAGAAGGAATGTAAAGAAAGCCTATGGATAACAAATTTGGAAAAGTTTCCCGTATCAGTGCCTGCGCCGCACTGAAAGATGGAAAAACCATTCTGGAAGACCTGTCTTTTACAGCACCATACAAGATCATGACACCTTTTGAAAAGGAAAATGGAGGAATCCAGATCATGCCTCTCTGCGCATCTGCCGGAATCATGGCAGGAGATTCACAGGAATTTTCCTACCATGTAAAAGAAGGTGCAGACCTGGAGATTCTGTCCCAGTCTTTCGAGAAGATTCACAAGATGGATGAAGGCTCTGCCAGCCGTACCATAGAAGTGCAGGTAGATAAAAATGCTGCATTATACTATTATCCTCAGCCTGTAATCCCTTTTGCACAGTCTGCTTTTGACAGCAAAATGACGATTCATCTGGAAGATGAAACTTCGAAATTGTTTTTGCTGGAGATCATTTCCTGTGGTCGAAATGCACATGAGGAACGATTTCAGTATCGCAGATTTTCCTCAAAGGTATTGCTGTACCGGGGAGAAAAACTGATCTACAGAGACAACACCAGATATGAACCGGGCAAAATGCCGATGGAAGGAATCGGGTTGTACGAGGGTTTCACACATATGGCAAACCTGTTTCTGTCTAAACTATGTGACAGAGGTGACGCGGATGGTCTGGATAGAACATCAGAACTGAAGGAAAAGATCTGGCAGATTCTGGATGAAGATTCAGAAGTAGACGGCGGTGTTACCCGCCTGACTACGGGTGATCTGGCATTGAGAATCTTCGGACATCGTGCCCAGAAATTACAGCAGATAGCTGAGAAAATTAAGGAAATCTATACTTCCTGCCAGATAAATCATAAATCGGTTATGAATGAATGACTTTCCGTCCCAGTGGCTACGTTACCGTGAACGGAGTGAACAGTAACGATCTCTTTTTTGTAGTTGAAGCTACTAAAATAGAATCCTTGCTATTGTCTTTTGGGGATGTTAAGATAAGGAAAAGAATGAATGGAAGAAATGTATTTTTAGGTTGCTGGGCATGGAGTGAACAGTACCATTTTCAGAGAGGAGTGTAAACAGATGAGCAATAAAAAGAAACTGCCGGTAGGAGTCGATTCTTTTAACAAACTGGTTCAGCATGACTTTTACTATATAGATAAAACAGGTCTGTTGGTCGAGCTTTTGAAAAATTGGGCAGAAGTAAATCTGTTTACCCGACCGAGACGATTTGGAAAAAGTCTCAATATGTCTATGCTGCAGACATTTTTTGAAATTGGTTGTGATAAGACACTGTTTGATGGTCTGAAGATCTCAGAGGAAAAAGAACTGTGCCAGGAATATATGGGGCAGTTTCCGGTGATTTCTATTAGCCTTAAAGGCGTAGAGGGACAGACATTTCAGGAAGCTTTGGCAGCAATGAAATATATTATAGGACAGGAAGCTTTGCGCTTCGGATTTCTTCTGGAAAGTGACAGACTATCTGATAAAGATAAAGACATTTATCAGCAGCTTACAGAAATAGGAAAAGGTACAGGCAGTCTTTTTGCCATGACAAATGATGTATTGGGTACCAGTCTGAAAACTTTGTCAGACTTACTTTGCAGGCATTATGGAAAAAACGTAATTCTTCTTATAGATGAATATGATGTTCCTCTGGATAAAGCGTTTCAGTATGGGTACTATGATCAGATGGTATCGCTTCTTCGTGTAATGTTTGGAAATGCTTTAAAAACGAATCCGAGTCTGTACTTTGCAGTGCTGACGGGATGTCTGAGGATTTCAAAAGAAAGTATTTTTACAGGACTTAATAATCTGAAAACACTTACAATTACAAATGCACAGTTTGACGAATATTTCGGTTTTACAGACAAAGAAGTTAAAGAAATGCTGGCATATTATGATCTGGAAGAACATTATGAAACAATGAAAGAATGGTATGACGGTTATCGTTTTGGAAAAACGGATGTATATTGTCCTTGGGATGTGATTAATTTCTGTGACGATCTGCGGGCAGATGAAGATGCATATCCTCAGAATTATTGGTCTAATACCAGCGGAAATGCCATTGTACGTCGTTTGATTGACAAAGCAGACAGTGTTACGAAAAATGAGGTTGAGAGCCTGATTGCAGGTGACGAGGTTATAAAAGAGATTCATCAGGAACTGACCTATAGTGAGCTGGATCAGTCGATAGAAAATCTGTGGAGCGTATTATTTACTACCGGTTATCTGACTCAGAGAGGCAGAGTAGACGGTAGGAAATATCGTCTGGCAATTCCTAACAGAGAAATCAGAGAATTATTTATAACGCAGATTCGGGAATGGTTCCGTAAGTCATCAAGGAAGGATACAGGGACACTGGAAGCTTTCTGTCAGGCTTTTCCACAGAAAGACGCTGTGAAAATTGAAAAGCTTCTGAATGAATATCTCTGGAATACTATCAGTATTCGGGACACATCTGGCAGAGAGAAAAAGGAGAATTTTTACCATGGAATGATTCTGGGACTTCTCAGATATAAGGAAAACTGGCTGGTGAAATCTAACGCAGAGTCCGGAGAAGGATACAGTGACATTCTCATTGAAGTTCCAGAGAGCCGGACTGGTATTGTAGTGGAAATCAAATATGCAGAAGATGCAGCATTTGATTCTGCCTGCAATAAGGCAATCCAACAGATTGAGGAAAAGCATTATGAGGCAGCACTACTTGGGGATGGTATGGAGAATGTTGTAAAATATGGAATTGCCTGTTATAAGAAAAGATGTAAGGTGTTATTGGCAGAGTAAGAGTTTGTCTTCTGTCCAGGTCAAAAAAAGTATTAATTTTTTTGACCTGGACAGAAAAAGAAAAGAAATTTGTTTATAATAAGGTCATTAAAATGTGCCGTTTCCGTTTTTAGAGAGAGTTTCTCTTTTTTTGTTGCTAAAATATACCCATAAACAAACAGAAAGCAAACACAAGGAGGAAATGAAACAATGGGTAAAAAGTAGCAGTGATTGGATGAATATCGTACATCTAATGAAGGAAAATATCCAACGCAGATTCAGGATGTAAAGGCGGCTATACGTTATCTGAGAGCTTATGCAGAAAGGTTCAATATTGATGAGGAAAAGATTGGCGTTATGGGAGAATCGGCAGGAGGTTATCTTACATGTATGGCAGCACTGGATAATGCTTCAGGTTTAGATGTAGGAGAACATCTGGAAAAATCAAGCAGAGCACAGGCTGCATGTGCATGGTATCCTCCTACAGACTTAACGGCATTTCCACATGATTTATGATGAGGTCCCTCCTTATAAATAACATTCAGGTCTGCGTGTTTTCAGATAAGGTATTTTATTTCTTAATTGGGATGTTTCCTGGAGATTGATCTCACAGGTGAGAAGCTGTTCGGAATCATCTGCTTTTGCAAGAATATCACCACTTGGATGAATAACCAGTGATTCACCGGAGAAATCCATGGCGTCTTCTCTTCCGACGCGATTACACATGGCAATAAACACCTGATTCTGCATAGCTTGGACACGCATTTCCCATTCAAACATTTCCATTGGCTCTGCTTTCGTGTTGGCAGTGGGAATAATGATCAGATCGGCTCCTTTCAGCGTGCAGGTGCGGATACTTTCCGGGAGATGTCTGTCATAGCAGATGACGATTCCTATTTTTCCGAAGGGTGTGTCAAATACTTTAAATCCTGTATCGGAAGGAGTGTAGTAGTCCTGTTCATAGAACTGTTTTGCCTGTGCGATATGAATCATCTGGGCAGTATCTGCTAACTGTCCATCGGGTGTAATCCACAGGGAAGTATCATATCTTTTTCCCTGACGCTCCAGGTAGACATTAGGTGACAGATAATAGTGATGCTGTGCTGCTTTTTCTTTTAATTTTGAGATTTCCACAGAATCAGGCTGAAGACAATAGCAGTCAACGTTCCTTTTTTCATACTGAGGAAAAAATGGAGAAAGCTGAATCTCTGGGAAAAACAGTAAATCAGTTCCATTTGCCTGATCACAAAATAACAAAGATTTTTCCAGATTCTCCTGCATATTTGAGGCCATAGATATTTGGGCGAGTGCAAGCTTCATAGTAGCAATACCTTTCGTAAAACAGTTTAGATACATCTATCATAAATTGCTGAAGAGGATTTTGCAAGAAAATGTTACTATTTGTTGTGGCATATTTGCAAGCCATTATTCATGTGTTTTAGCTCTGCAAAATGTATTAGATGATACAGAGTAGTATCTTTTTCAATTATATTTGGATAGAATAAGTATTATGAAGGAATTGCAAGAGAAAGACTTGCATGTTAATATATTTATATACAAAAGAATAACAGTTCCAGTTCCTTTGGAGAGGAGAAATCATGCGTGATGAGACAATAATAGACGTATATACGTCTGGAGTAAATGGTGCAGAATATGATGCGGGAATGAAACAGCTTATGAGTAATAAGGAGATTATTATTCCAATTCTGCAGATGACAGTACCGGAATTTAAGATGTGCTCACAGTGTAGAGATTTATCGAGTAGTGAATCGATATCAGGATATTATGAGAATCTTTGACTGAAAATATGTATAAGAAAAGACAGTGATTTCATGTTTGCGCGAAATCACTGTCTTTTTTGTATTTATTCCTGTGATGTAGATTCACGAATAATTAATTCAGTGGGTAGTTGAACTTGCTTAATTTCGGTATCTGGATTATTGATTTTTTCAATCAGAAGTTCAGAAGCAAGATATCCAAGTTGAGAACAAGGCTGTTTGATCGTAGTAATAGATGGAGTTGACAATTGAGAAATATTTGTATTATCAAATCCAATGACAAGAACATCTGAAGGAACTTTTAAATTACAGTATTGTACTGCCTTTATAGCAGCAGCAGCCAGATTATCTGAAATGGCGAAAAAGCAGTCTGGTGGGTTTGGTGAAGACAGAACCTGCACAATTGATGTAAAAGCAAGATCATGATTTAATTCTGGCAACTGGATAATCCAGTTAGAAGGATAATCAATATTAGCAGAAGCCATAATGGATTTATATGCAGCGAGACGTATTCTTGCATAATTAAATTCAATAGGTCCATTTATAATACTTATTTTTTTTCGCCCAATTGAAAGAAAATAGTTTAATGCGAGTTCGGTAGATGCAAAATCATCAATTCCTACGTAGGAGGCATACGGATTGTCAAAATATTCACAACATTGTACGACTGGAACATGGGAAGTAATTAGCTTTAATGCTGATGGAGAAATACTATTTAAAGTAATCACGCCATTTGCTTTTAAACGATGAATCATATGAATAAATTTGTCTACGTTATCAGAGCTAAATTTAAACGATGTAAAAACGACAGACATAGAGCGCATATTTGCAGATGATAAAACACCGTCAATAATTTTTGAATAAAAGGGATTTGACATATCCGGAATATTCATAAGGAGAATTTTATCAGTCTGCTCATCTGATTGAGTAAGAGGAAGCGTGCCGGTAGGATAAGCAGATGGTGTATTATCGGATAATTTTGTTTCACCATATTGATAGCCAAGTTTTTCTATTGCCTGAAAAATAGAATCCAAAGTATTTTTTTTAACATGACAGTTATTATTTAATGCGCGTGATACAGTTGCAATAGATACATTAGCCTCTTTTGCAACATCACGGATTGTAATTTTTTTAGATTGCATACATTCCTCCGTATATTGATAAGTTATAATACTACTATAGCATAAAATTGCAAAATGTAAAAGGAATAAATAAAAAAAATGTAACTACATGAAATAAAAAATGTAACTACATGAAAATGTTACATGAAACAGGTGCCATGATACGGCAAAATAAACAAAAAACAGTTTAAAAAAAGTATAAAACAACGAAAATGAACAATGAGACGAGATTTTGATTGAATTAAACAGTGAAATAATATATCATGGTGTTACACAAAGAAATGAAAAACGTAACAAGGAGGAAGAAAATGAACGTAAAAATTTCTTACAACACACTGGTATACGCCGGTGAGAATATTGCAGACGGAATCAGACGACTGGCAAAATTTGGCTATGATGGTGTAGATTTTGTAGGTGAACCAGATCAATTTGATACAGCTGAAATCTGCAGACTTTTGAAAGAGAATAATATTGAAGCCAGTTCTATCTGTGCAATTTTTACAAATGAAAGAGATTTTGTTTCAGATGATCCAGTAATCAGAAAACAGGCAGTAGAATATATGAAGAAGTGCGTGGATTTTTCTGTTGCGATTGGAGCAAAATCAATTAGTACACAGGTGACAGCGAATATGAAAATTGACGCTGATGCACCATTTGAAACAGCTTGGAAATGGGCAGTAGAAGGACTGAAAGAAGCCGGAGAATATGCTTTAAAGAATAATATTCGTCTTACATTAGAAGCATGGAATCGATATGAAACATATTTGATAACAAAACTTGATATGGCACTCAAAATGGTTAATGAAGTAGGACTGGAGAATGTTGGTGTCATGGGTGACACATTCCATATGAACATTGAGGAAAGCAACATGGGAGATGCAATTAGAAATGTAGGAAAGAAATTGTATTATCTCCACATTGCAGACAGTAACAGAGCAGCACCTGGAAGAGGTCATATTGATTTTGAAGAAATTGCACAGGCATTAAAAGATATTGATTATAATGGATGGATTTCTATGGAACTCTTACCAGCAGCAGCAAATCCATTTAGCGGAATTGTACAGGAAGAATTCTATGATCAGTACACAGAAGAGTCTATTACATATCTGAAAAAATTATTTTCATAAATTAAAAGATTGGAGAGCTTGAAAATGAAAAGAAAAATGGTAATCGGAATGTTAACAATGGGAATGGTATTATGTGGAGCAATGACAGTATCAGCAGAATCAGATGGATATGTTATTTCTGCTTCCCATGGATACGGTGCTGTAGAACACTGGGAAATTAAAACAATTGGAATGCAGGATGCAGCAAAAGATCTTGGAGTTGAATTTAATTATAAATATGCAGATGGGGATCTGCAGCAGGAAGTAGCAGATATAGAAAATTTTGTTGAGATGGGAACAAATTACATCATTGTAGGACCATGTAATTCAGAAGGAATTGTTCCGGTTATCGAAGAAGCACAGGATAAAGGTGTTGCAGTTGGAACATGCGATATTGGTATTGAAGGCGTGGATGTGGCAAGTTTTGTAAGCTCCGATAATTACGGCATTGGAGAGATTGCAGCAGATTATATAGGAACTGAAATGAATGGAGAAGGCGAGATTGCAATTCTGACATGGCCGGCAGCATCTGCAACTGCTGACAGAGCAAAAGGATTCAAAGATAAAATGGAAGAAAAGTATCCTAATATAAAAATTGTTTCAGAACAGGATTGTAATGCAGACAGAAGTTCATCTCTGGCAGCAACAGAAAGTATCATTCAGGCAAATGGTGATATCAAATTTGTATGGGGCGCAAACGCTGAAATGGCACTGGGAGCATATGCAGCGACACAGTCATTAAATCGTTCAGATATTAATGTAGTTGCAGTTGATACAGATGGGGAAGTTATGGAAGCTATCCAGAATGGAACTAACCTGGTTGCTACAGTTTCTCAGGATCCATATACAATGGGATATAAAGCTCTTGAGAATGCAGTAAAATATCTTGACGGAGAAAAGGTGGAAGATATTGCAATTGAATGTGAATTAGTAACTGCAGATAATTGCGCAGAAATTATTGAAAGAAATGAGGAATATCTGAACAAATAAAAGAAGGTATGCTACATTCTTCAGAATAAAAGTTTCCTTCCTTGTTTAGAACAAAATATATAACAGATGATCTGTGGGCAGTTGGAATCTGACCACAGATTATCAAAATATAGCTTGAGGGACGAAAAAGTGAAAAAAACAATATTAAAAGCTACCGGAATCTCCAAATCATTTTCCCATGTACCAATTTTGAAAAATGTCGATTTTGAATTAGACAGTGCAGAGACACATATTCTTATGGGAGAAAATGGAGCTGGAAAGTCGACTTTAATGAAGATTATAACGGGTGTTTACCAACAGGATAAAGGAAACATATACCTGGATGACGGAAAAGGAAATTTGGAAGAAATTGCTTTTTCAAATCCTAAAATGGCATTGGAAAAAGGAATAAGCATGGTATTCCAGGAATTCAACCTGATGGAAAATATGACGATAGCCGAAAATATATTTATGGGCTATGAACCGGTGAAAAAAGGACTTATTGATTGGAATAAAATGAATCAGGATGCTCTGAAATGGATGGAAATGGTGGAGATTGATGCACCACCAACAGAGCTTGTTGAAAATCTTTCTACAGCACAGAAACAATGTGTAGAAATTGCAAAATGTCTGTCACATAATGCAAAAATCATTATATTGGATGAGCCTACGTCAAGTCTTTCAGAAAGAGAAGTAAGAACGCTCTTTAAGCTGATCGCTAAACTGAAAAAAGAAGGTATCAGCATTATTTATATTTCTCATAGAATGGAAGAGATATTTGAAATCGGAGACAGAGTAACAGTATTTAGAGACGGTGAAAAAATCGACACTCTAAATATTAAAGATACTACTGAACAAAAACTGATTCAATTGATGATAGGGCGAGAATTTAAAGAAAATTATTCAGAATATAAAATAGATGAAAATCGTGAAATTGTACTTGAAGCAGAAAATGTGATCACTTCAAAGTATAAAGACCCTATAAGTTTCAAAGCATATAAAGGTGAAATTACTGGTATATTTGGATTGGTAGGTGCCGGAAGGACAGAACTGGCAAGAGTTTTGTTTGGCATTGACAGAAGTCCATGTGGAACAATAAAAAAAGATGGTAAAGTATTAAATCTTAAGTCAGCAAAAGATGCAATCAATAATAAAATAGGAATGGTACCAGAAGATCGTAAACAGCTGGGACTGGTTCTAAAGCATAATGTGCAGGATAATTTGACAGTTGTAAAATTAAAAGATTTGCCCTGGCTGCTGAAATCAGATCGAGAAGAAGCACAAATCACAGATCATTATATCAATGCGCTGTCGATAGCGACACGTGGAGGACAACAGATTGTAGGAAGATTAAGTGGTGGAAATCAGCAAAAAGTGGTGATTTCAAAATGGCTGTCATTAGACTTGGATGTGCTGATTCTGGATGAGCCAACGAGAGGCGTTGATGTAAAAGCCAAGGCAGAAATCTATGATATTATGAGAAAACTGGCAGATCAGGGTGTTAGTATCATAATGATTTCATCAGATCTTCCGGAAATCTTAAGAGTAAGTCACAGAGTCATTGTTATGCACGATGGAAAGATAACATTAGATGGTCAGACGAAGGATTATGACCAGGAAAAAATAATGCATGCTGCGATAAGTTGAGGGAAAAAATGAATAATAAAACGAATAGAAAAACAGAAAGCGGAGTATCAATAAGAGTTGAAATGATACGACAGCTGACACTTGTGCTGCTATTAGCGGCAGAATTGATAATTTTTGCCTTTATGACGCAAAACTTTTTTACTACTTCAAATATGATTAATGTGCTCAGACAGGTTTCCATTACCGGAATATCTTCCCTAGGTATGTTCATGATCATTCTTTTAGGGGATATTGATCTGTCAGTAGGTTCAATGTATGCGTTTATAGGCGTTATTAGTGCAATTGTATTTAAAACAACAGAAAGTACATGTTTAACGTTAATTGTAGCCTTAGCACTCGGAATTGCAATTGGACTGTTCAATGGAATTTTCACAGCAAAATTTCGTGTACCAGCATTTATTACAACATTAGCTACAATGAGTATATGCAGGGGATTTGCATATATTATTACAGGAGGATCACCAATAGGTGTAACAAACCCGAAATTTACATTTTTAGGTACAGGCTATGTGTTTAATCTGATTCCGCTTCCAGTTATTTTTATGATCATTGTTTTAATTTTGGGAATGATTTTGGTAAAACATACACGATTTGGAAGATATATTTATTCATGTGGAGGAAATGCACAGGCTGCAAAATGGTCAGGAATCAATGTAGACAAAATTCGCATTACTGTATACGTAATTGCCGGATTTTTAAATGGATTTGCGGCAATCATTCTGGCAGGAAGACTTGGCGGTGGATTACCGGCAACAGGCGAAGGGTCAGAAATGGATGTTATTACAGCGGTTGTGCTGGGAGGAACCAGTATGTCTGGAGGAAAAGGCAAACTTTGGGGAGTTGTCCTGGGTGTGCTGATTATCGGAGTACTGACAAATGGACTTACTATGATAAATGTATCCAGCTATTGGCAAAAAGTAATTAAGGGAATCATTATACTTGCGGCAGTTATTATGGATAACCGCAATGCAGCTACAAATTAATTTGTGATTATTTACAGAGAGGAGGATACAGTAGAAATTACTGTGACAAAAAAATGAAAGCGATTGTATTTAAAGATTTAGCAACTTGGACATATGAGGAAAGATCAGTACCTGAAATTAAAAAAGTAAATGATGTATTGGTAGAAGTAGAAGCAGCAAGTATTTGTGGTACAGATGTGCATGTACTTGGAAACCCTCCTGGATTTATTGGAACAAAGGGAAGTATCCTTGGACATGAGTGTGTAGGAACTGTAAGAGAAATCGGAGATGGTGTAGAAGGACTGAAAGTAGGAGACAGAGTAGTTCTGGTACCGAATATTCCATGCGGATACTGTGAATCATGCCGACAGGGAAAAGCAAACATGTGTGAAAATGAAAAAGTAATGGGTGTAACCTGTGATGGAGTGTTTGCAAAATATTTTGTTGCTCCAGAAGTAGCATTAACGAAAATTCCAGATGATATGGATAAAGATCTGGCAATCTTTGCTGAGCCGGTAAAATGTGTAATGGGAGCTATGGATTGGGTTAGAGTTCTCCCGGGAGAAACGGTATTAATTCTTGGCGGTGGTCCAATTGGACTGTATTTCATTATGCTGATGAAAGCAAATGGTGCAGGAAAAATCATTGTTTCAGAACCTTCAGAATATAGAGCAAAATATGCAATGGATTGCGGAGCAGACATTATTATTGACCCAACAAAACAGAATCTTGCTGAAGAAATTGCTAAAATTACAAGTGGACGCGGCGTAGACATTTCTGTAGATGCAGTGGGTGTTTTGATTAATGATGCAATTGTAAATACATGTAAAGGTGGACGAATTGTATTAATGGGTCAGAACGGAGCTGTAAATGAAACAATTTGCCAAAACGATATTGTGTCAAAAGGATTGAGCATTTTTGGTAACTATATCGGAAACTATATTATGTCCAGAACGGTAAAGACACTGGAAGCAGGAATCATTCCTGTTGAAAAGATAATCACACATAAGCTCCCGATGTCTAAATTCGCAGAGGGACTGGATGCTATGAGAAAAGGTGTTGGTTTAGAGGTTATCTTATATCCGGATGAGAACTAAAAGCACAAAGTCGAGGTGAAAAGGTTATGTATAAATATAGCATGACACAATGGATTGTAGGAAACGAAGATATAGAATACAGTTTTCAGAGACTGAAAAAAAATGGTTATGATGGAATAGAATTTGCAGCAGAGCCGTATACAATTGATCAGGAAAGAATGGTTTCGTTATTAAAAAAATACGAAATGGAATGCACATCGTTGTGTGGTATCTTTCCAGAAGAAAGAGATCTGACATCCAGAGATCCGGAGTGTGCAAATACAGCGATCCAATATATTAAAGACAGCGTTGATTTTGCTGTCAAAGTGGGTGCTCCTTATATAATTGTGGTGCCTTCTCCTGTGGGAAGAGTTGCGCTTCTGGAAGGCTATACATATGATGAAGTGTGGGAAAATGCAAAAAAGAATCTGAAAATTGCTGCAGATTATGCTGCATCTAAAAATGTAAAACTTGCAATAGAAGCCATCAACCGATATGAAACATACTTTTTGAATACTTTAACAAAAGCATACAAATTTGTATGTGAAATGAATCATCCGGCTGTCTGGATTATGGCAGATATGTTTCATATGAGTTTGGAAGAAAATAATATTGGAGCAAGCCTGAGAATGATTGCAGATCGGCTGATTCATGTACATATTGCAGATAATACACGTGAGGCAGCAGGACTTGGAAAGACAGATTTTAAGGAAATGTTTTATGTGCTCCGAGATATCGGTTATAAAGGACCATTGACCATGGAATTTATGCCGAGATTAGCCAATCCATATGAGTCCGGAGATCTTGAAACAAAGTCTCATTTGATGGATAAATATGCGGAACAGGCAATCAACTATATGAAGACACTGGAGAAAAGTGTCTGATAAAACCGGAGGGGGGAAAATATGGTAAGAATAGGCGTAATAGGGTGTGGGAAAATTGCACAGACCAGACATCTTCCTGAATATGCAGGAAACAAAGACTGTAAGATTATCGGAGTATATGATCTGAATTTTGAAAGAGCATCTGAAATTGCCAGTCAATATGATGCAACAGCATATTCTTCAGTAGAAGAATTATTAGCAGATCAACAAATTGATGCAGTTAGTATCTGTGTGGCAAATAATGCCCATGCGGAAATCTCTATTCAGGCATTAAATTGTGGAAAACATGTTCTTTGCGAAAAACCAATGGCAACGACATTGGAAGACTGTGAGAAAATGGTAAAAGCAGCGTCTGAAAATGGAAAGTTTCTTATGATTGGTCAGAATCAGAGACTTGCAAAGGCACATGTGAAGGCAAAACAATTAATTGCAGATGGTGCAATTGGAACAGTCAGAACATTTAAAACAACCTTTGGACATTGCGGACCTGAGACATGGAGCATAGATCCTGGAAAATCCAGTTGGTTTTTTGATAAAAAAAGAGCTGCAATGGGAGCAATGGCTGATTTAGGAATTCATAAAACTGATCTGATACAGTATTTGTTGGATACAACAGTAGCAGAGACAAGAGCATTCGTTGGAACACTAGATAAAAAAGATGCAGTAGGTAACTTTATCGGGGTGGACGATAATGCAATCTGCATATATACAATGAACAACGGAATTGTAGGAACGATGACAGCAAGTTGGTCTTATTATGGAGAAGAAGATAATTCTACGGTACTTTATGGAACAGAGGGAATTATGAAAATATATTCCAATCCCCAATTTGCTATTGAAATCATTACGAAAGATGCTGAAAAAGTATTATATGATATTGATAAGATTCAGACTAATGATAATCAGACAAAATCTGGAATTATTGATGCATTTGTAGAATCTATTGTTAAAAATGAAGAACCTGTAATTAGTGGAAAAAGTGTATTATCCGCAATGAGAGCAGTTTTCGCAAGTATAGAAGCTTCTGAATGTGGTCATACAGTGAAAATCAGACAGTGAATGAGGGAATAAAATGAAATTAGGATTAGTAAGTGCCATATACGACGATGTCGATTATGAAAAATTAATTGATCTGGTGGCAGATGCAGGACTGGAATGTGTGGAAGTTGCATGTTGGCCTGTGGAAAAAGCAGAGCGAAGATATGCTGGCGTGAGTCACATAAATGTCGAAAAAGTCTTAACAGATGAAGCATATTGTTGTCATATCCTAGATTATGCAAAGAAGAAAAAAATCGAAACTTCTTCTTTGGCTTATTACCCGAATACTATGGATGGAGATATTGAGAAAAGAAACCGTGCAGTATCACATTTAAAAAAGGTAATTTGTGCGTCAGCAAAATTAGGTGTCAATATGGTAACGACTTTTATAGGACGTGACCAAAGTAAGAATGTTGAAGACAATTTGCTGCTTATGAGAGAAATTTGGCCGCCAATATTGAAATTAGCTGAACAGGAAAATGTAAAAATAGCAATTGAAAACTGCCCGATGTTATTTGGACAAGATCAATGGCCAGGTGGACAAAATTTAATGACCTCACCTGTGATCTGGCGAAAAGTATTTGAAATTTTGGACAGTCCTATGTTAGGTATCAATTATGACCCATCCCATTTTATCTGGCAAAAAATGGATTATATCAAGCCGTTATATGAATTTAAAGATAAGATTTTTCATGTACATTTTAAAGATATAAAAGTCTATGAGGATAAATTGAAGGAAGCCGGAGTAATGGCATATCCTTTGGATTATATGACACCTAAGATCCCTGGCTTAGGGGATGTAAACTGGGCAAAATATGTTTCAGCATTAACAGACATTCAGTTTGATGGATATGGTTGCATAGAAATAGAAGACCGTGCTTTTGAAGCTTCGCTGGATGAAAAGATAAAATCTGTTAAAATTAGCACAAAATATCTGAGAAATTTTGTAATTTAATTAAAATGAGTAAAAAGGCTATTGCACTATAAAGTGTGCAGTAGCCTTTTTAAATTTTCTATGTGCGCCTGGCGGCGCACGTTCCTAAAGAGTGAAAGTCGTGTGTTCTGCAAGCTGTTATCAGTTTGCCAGTGAAAGTCTGGTCAAGGTAATCGCCAGTGAGCCTTGTAGCGAGCCTCCAATGCTTTTGGGTGACCAGTCGTGTTGAAGGTAAGCGATGAATAATCCACCGGTTTTTCAGTATCCTAAATTTATGAGATAATCCCTCTAAGGAGTGGTATCTCTATAACCTTTCCAGTTTTTTGCACTTAGGACCATTTCACTTCAGTTCTTCTGGTACCTGTGCTAATCCCACTCCAAATAAAAAACAGGAGTTGAATTTTTATGCCTAAAAGAAATCCAAGACGTACAGATAAAGAATGGCTGGATCTGATCCAGGAATGCCGGTCCAGTGGCCTTTCTGATAAATGCTGGTGCCAGGAACATCATATCCATATAAGCAACTTTTATTATCAGATACGAAGAAAATGAAAGGAGAGGCTATGCACATCACACGTGCATAGCCTCAATCCATTCTTTCTCCCTGAATCCGGTAAGTACAAAGTCATCCCCGATCACCAGCGGTCGTTTCACCAGCATTCCGTCTGTGGCAAGAAGCCTCAGCTGTTCATCTTCAGACATATCCTTTAACTTATCTTTCAATCCCATTTCCTTATAGATCATTCCGCCTGTATTAAAGAATTTCTTCAGTGGAAGACCACTTTTTGCGTACCATTTCTTCAGTTCTTCGTAAGTAGGATTTTCTTCTTTAATAGCCCGTTCTTCAT
>SKEI01000976.1_pt1 | contig 16944 bp, 10 predicted proteins | sample 4826701 | NCBI WGS metagenome assembly SKEI01 (sample SAMN11008813, study PRJNA524170) | human gut metagenome | biome: Human fecal sample; material: Feces; isolation source: fecal sample from pouch patient p2, p6, p7, p14 | host: Homo sapiens | place: Israel: Tel-Aviv | collected 2016-08-31 | reverse complement strand
GTGGGACTCTTTGGGATGGGGCGGAATGGGAATCGTTGGGCTCTTTGAGTTGGGTTTTTGGATGAAAGGATTTTGGGATGCTGCTGCAGTTTGTGACGGTGTTGCAGGGGGTGTTGGCGCCGGCGCTGCTCGTCATGGCGTTGAGCGTCATGCTCACCGTCGGTGAGGGGCGTGACAAGCCTCTGAGCGCGTACTGGCGGCTGGCCGGTTTCGTTGTTGGATTCGCCGGCGCAGTCGTATTCGCCGCGCTGCGCGCCACCGCCGTCATCACGCAACGCACGTTCGTCAACTATCCGACCCTGTGGTGCTGCGTGATCCTCGACGTGGCCGTGTTCGTCATCGTCCTGTTCGCCCGCCGCATCACCGCCGACTGGCACAACCACCGCGCGCTGCTCGACATCGCGAATCTCGTTGCGGCGCTTGCGATCGCGGCCACCACCTTTCGTGCGCTGCCCGACGTGATTCTGCGACTGACGATCTTCGTCGAGCCGGGCGATCCCATCTTCACTTCCGACATGCTGTTGCGCGCGCTCGGCTTCGCTTTGGGCGCGGCCGTCGCAATCATCGCCGCGCTTATCTTCCGCACGATGCGTTCCACCGCCGTCCGCTGGTCGTTCACGACGGCGGTGCTGCTGTTGGTCGCGCTGCTGTTCGCACAGCATTTCACCGACCTTGCGCAGATCCTCCAATCCAAACGCATCGTCAGCTTCCCGACCGCCGCCTTCCTCGCGCTCGTGTGGGGCATCAACCATCAGCGCAGCCTGACCATCGCAATGGCGCTCGTCTTCGCCATTCCGGCAATCGCCAGCATCGTCATGGGCTTCAAAGTCAAGCCGACCGGCGCCAACGAGGCGATCGCACGCACGCATATCGCGTTCCGCCGCCGCGCGAAAGCGGCCGGCGCGTTCAGCCTGGTCGCCATGATCTGCGTCACCGTGGCCCTGACGTACGGCGTCGCGCAAACGCAGAAAGTCGTCACGCTGTCGCCGCCGGAAGACTACTCGCTCGCCGACGGCGTGGCCACCATCAAATTCAGCCAGATTTCCGACGGCCACCTGCACCGCTTCGAATACCGCGCGAAGGACGGCACCTCCATGCGATTCATCATCATCAAGAAGAACGGCGGCGCGTACGGCGTCGGCCTCGACGCGTGCGACAACTGCGGCGACGCCGGCTATTACGAGAAGGACGGCAAAATCATCTGCAAGAAGTGCGATGTGGCCATCAACCTCGCCACCATCGGCTTCAAAGGCGGCTGCAACCCGATACCGTTCGACTACCAGGTCAAGCCGGGCAAAATCGTCATCCAAACGTCCACGCTCGACGCGCTGTCGAGCCATTTCCAGTGAGTGCCGAGAAAGGTAAGGGGGTGCCATGTTCTTCCTGAAAATGATCTCTCGCTCGTTCAGCCGGCAGTTCAAACGCCGTCTGCTCATCGCCGTCACCGTGTGCCTGTCCGCCACCGTCAGCGTGGCCATGCTCGGCGTGGTGTTCGACGTGGGCGACAAGCTCAACGCGGAGCTGAGCACGTACGGTTCGAATATCGTCGTGCAGCCGAAGTCCGACGCTGTGGTGAGCGATTTGTACAATACCGGCGATTCTGCTGGCTCGGCTTCGGGTGGTTCGTCCGGTTCGGACGGGGGTTCCACTTCCGACGGCTCGGCTGCGGCGGACAGCGCCGACCCGACCGCGTTTCTGAAGGAGTCGGACGCGCAGAAGATCAAGACCATCTTCTGGGCGTTCAACATCACCAATTTCGCGCCGGAATTGAACATCCACGCGGATGCGGGGTGTGTCGGTTCGGGGGCTGGTTCGGCTGGCTCTGCTGGAACGGCTGGTGCGTCAGGTGCGGCTGCTTCCGCGGCGAAATGCAAGGCGACCAACGTGCCGATCGTGGGCACGTGGTTCGCGAAAACCCTGCACATGGACTCCGGCGAGTCCACCGTGGCCGGCATGAACGGCATGCGCTCATGGTGGAAAATCAACGGAACCTGGCCGAAAGACGACAGCGAGCAGGCGATGGTCGGCAGCGCGCTCGCCGCGAAACTGGGCGTGAACGTCGGTGACAGCGTTACGCTCGACAAGACGATCGCCGTCGGTGCGGACGACAATACGAACGGAGGTACCGGGAAAACCGGCAAATCCTCCACCGAACGCAATCGCGTGAAAGTGAAAATCGTCGGCATCTTCGATTCGGGCGATTCCGACAACAGCGCCATTTATATGCCGTCCATCGCCGCGCAAACGCTTGCGAATCTGCCGAATTCCATCGACAAGATTGAAGTCAAGGCGCTCACCACGCCCGACAACGACCTCGCGCGCAAGGCGTCGAAGAATCCGAACGCGCTCACGCAGGACGAGTGGGAGACGTGGTATTGCACCGCGTATCCGTCGTCGATCGCGTACCAGATCGAAGAGGTGCTGCCGGGCGCGGTGGCCAAGCAGGTGCGCCAGGTGGCCGCGCTGCAGGGCGATGTGCTGAACAAGACGCAGGCGGTGATGGTGCTGATGACCGTGCTGTCGCTGGTTGCCGCCGCGATCGCCGTGGCAAACCTGATGGCCGCGTCGATTGGCGAACGCGGTTCGGAATTGGCGCTGTTGAAGGCGATCGGCGCCACAGACGGTGCGGTTTCGCGCCTTATGCTCGCCGAAACGGCGGTGATTTCGCTGGTTGGTGCGATTGCCGGTGCGCTGCTTGGCTCGGGCGTTGCACAGATCGTGGGGCACGTGGTGTTCGGCTCGGGCATCACCATGCGTCCGATGGTGTTCGTGTTGGTTTTCGTGTTGCTGGCGGTCACTGTGCTCGTGGCCTCGCTTTCGTCGATTCGGGCGATTCTGGGCTTGCGTCCGGCGGAGGTGCTGCATGGTAGGTGAGTTGTGCTTGGCTTTCGTAGGGGGTGTGCGATGACGAATCGCAAGATGTTCTTCACCATGCTGTGGGGCGCGGTGTTCCGCCGTCGCTCCCGTGCGATGATGGCCGTGATCGCGTCGCTCGGCGGCGCGGCCACGCTGTTCTGCCTTGCATCCGTGTGCGGCGCGGTGCCGCAGCAGATGAACGAGGAAATGCGCGCGTACGGCGCGAACCTGATCGTCACGCCCGCGTCCGCAACGGGCAAATCGCAAGGCATCGATACTGCAACCGTACGCAACGTGACGGCGCTCATCGGCGCCGGACACAGCGTGAAATCAGCTGCGTACCGGTATGAGAGCGTGCGCATCAATTCCGCGCCGTACACCATCGCCGGCGTGGACGTGAAAGCCGTCCGCGCGCTCAATCGCCATTGGAACGTAACGGGCGACTGGCCCGGCGCAGACAACGTGATGGTCGGCCGCGACGTCGCCGACGCGCTCGGCGTGAACGTCGGCAGCCGTGTCACCATCGGTTACCGCGCCGCCGACGCGTCTTCTTCAGCGTCTTCTTCCGCGTCCGCAAAATCCGATTCGGACGAATCAACTGAAACGGCAGAATCGTCCGCGCAGGGCACGCAGAGTACGCAAACTCCGCAAGGCGAACAGACCACGCAAGCCACGGAAAACGGCCGCGTCTCGTCCGACATCATGGATAACAACGGCACCGAATTCCGCATCTCCGGCATCGTCGACACCGGCGGCAACGAGGATTCCATCATCTACGCCACCACCGCGGACGTGGCCAAACTCGCCGGTTCCAAGCGCGGCGCCGACGTGGTCGAATACTCCGTGAACGCCATGGGGGATGAGCTGAACGCCATCGTCAACAGAATCAACAAAAATACAAACACTGCCGTCAAAGCGCAGACCGTCACCAGAATCACCTCGTCCGACACCCGCATCATCGCCATGCTGCAGACCCTGTTCTGGATTGTCTCGCTCGTCGTGCTCGTGCTGACGCTTGTCGGCGTGGGCACCACCATCAGCTCCATCGTGAGCCAGCGTCGCAACGAAATCGGCCTGCGCAAGGCCCTCGGCGCCGATTCACGCGCCATCGGCGTCGAATTCTACGTGGAATCCGGCATCTACGGCTTGATCGGCGGTCTGCTCGGCACTGCTATCGGCTATGTGCTGGCGCGTGTGCTGTGCGCCACCGTCTTCGGTCGCGCGATCGGCTTCGACTGGCTGCTCGGCGCCGGCTCGCTGCTGCTGAGCGTGGCGATCGCCGTCATCGCCTCCATTCCGCCGGTCCGCCGTGCCACCCGTATCGACCCCGCCATCGTTTTGAGGGAGGAATAATCATGGAAAACGACCACATGTTGCTTGAACTTGACCATATTTCCAAGATTTATGGTGATTTGCACGCTGTAGACGACCTGAGTCTGACCGTTCCGCAAGGGCAATGGCTGGCGATTGTCGGCTCGTCCGGTTCCGGCAAAACCACGCTGATGAACATGATCGGCTGCATGGATACGCCGTCGAAGGGTTCCGTCATGCTTGAAGGCCGGCGATTGGAGGATTTGAACGCCCGCCAGCTTGCCGATGTGCGTAAGAACATGATAGGACTAGTGTTCCAAAAGTTTTACCTCGTGCCGCATCTGACGGCGGTGGAGAACGTGATGGTGGCGCAATACTACCATTCTGTAGTCGATGAGAAGCAGGCGATGGAAGCGCTGGAACGAGTGGGATTGAAGGAGCGTGCGCATCACCTGCCCGGCCAGCTGTCCGGCGGTGAGCAGCAGCGCGTGTGCATCGCCCGCGCGCTCATCAACTGCCCGAAGCTGATTCTCGCCGACGAGCCGACCGGCAATCTCGATGAGAGGAATGAGAAGATCGTGCTCGACCTGTTCCGTCAGCTGCACGAGCAGGGCACTACGATCATCGTCGTGACGCACGATGCGCTCGTCGCCTCCTGCGCACAACGCGAAATCATGCTCAACCCCGGTGTGCTCGTCGGCGAGCAGTGGAACGACGAGGAGGCGAAACGCGCGTACGAAGCGGCCGGCGGCAAGCCCGCATTCACCGGTTCCGCCGCGGAAGGCGCGCAGAACGGGGGTATTGCGATTTCGTTCGCCGACCCCACGAAAGCCGCGAAAACCGGCGATACGGACGCGGCCAACGTTGCCGTTGCGGCTGGCGTTGCCGACGATACGGACGTAGAGCCCGACGTCACGAAAGGGGAGCAGGCATGAGCACCGCACAATCGAACGCAGTCAAAGTCATCGCACTGTCCGCGGCGAGCATCGCGCTGCTATCGGCATGCGGCGAGCCGAAAGCCACGCCGATGGACGACGAATACGCCGGCAATTCCGGCGAAAGCGTGCAATCGCAGGAAGAGAAGTCGAAAACTGACGGCAAGGCGTCCGGCGACACGGCAGACGACGGCGACGCCACCAAAAACCGTGCCGACGCGAATTCCGCAACATCCGACAAGCAGGACACCGGCAACTACGCGGATGGCGACTATTCGATCAACGGCCAGTACGGGCCGGTCGGCGAGGACACCATCGACGTGCATCTGACCGTTAAGGACCAGAACGTGACGGCCGTGAAGATCGTCGGCCATCCGTTCACGTCCATCTCCAAAAAGCATCAGAACGACTTTGCCAAAGCCGTGCCGGACGCGGTGGTCGGCAAGCCGTTGAAGGACCTTAAAGTCGACAAGCTCGCCGGTGCCAGCTGGACCTCCGAAGCCTTCAACAAGGCGTTGGAAGTGGCGCGTCAGGAAGCGTCAATCCAATAGCCCATTCCTTCTGAAACCGACACGGCATGCCCGTCTTGCGTCGGTGCGGACGGTTTTCCTGTGGTTACCGTGCGGATTCGGCGCATACGTTCGGCCAGAGCAACGTGGCCATGTTCTCGGCCCAGGAATCAGACTTGCGTTCCTTGCCGGATTGCCGTTCCCCTCCGGCTTCCTGTCCCGCCAACGCTTTGCAAGCCAGCATGGAACCCAGCACCGTGCTGAACAGGAACGTGTAGTCCAAACGGTTTTGAAACACTCCGTCGGCGATGCCACGTTCCATGAACCCCACGAACCGTTCTTCGGCCGGCGCTAGAACTTGTGCTGCGATCGCCTTCAGCGTGGCGTTGTCGGAAGACAGCACCACGCCCACGGCTTTCAATCCGAGTTCGCTGTCGAAGCAGTCCTGGATGCGTCGCAGCATGGTGGCCAGTCCGCTCCGCGACGGCTTCAAATCGTTGAAATTCGGTAGTCCGGCAACTTCCGGTTGGATGCGTTGCAATAAATCGTCGGCGTTTCGGTAGCGTCGGTAGATTGTGGTCTTTGCTACCCCTGAACGTCGTGCGACCTCTTCGATGGTCACCGCTCCGATACCATCGGAAATCACTATCCCCAATGTGGCTTTCATGATTTTGCGGTCGGTTTGCTCCCGTAATCGCTCACGTCGGCCACGTACTGTGCCGACGTCTTCCTGCGTGGTTTTTTGCACCGTCTTTCGCGTGCCCTCTTGCGTGGTTCCGCCCATCATGCCGCGATCACTTTCGTGCTTTCCAGCTTGCTTACGTACCAATGGTTGAACTTGACCAGTGGAATGCGCAGTAACAGGCCTATCAGCAGCAGCGGCGGAATGAACAGCAGTAGCGCGCCAATCGCAAACCAGTAATCGTTACTGTAGATTCCGCCGATCGCCGCGCGCATTGCTGTGATTGAATGCGTCGCAGGCAGGAACGGGCTGATGCCGCTGATGATTTTCGGCAGCACGGCCAGCGGATATGCGCCGTTCGCTCCGGAGATCTGCATGACGAGAAACAGCACGCCGATGGCTTTGCCGACGTTGCCGAAGCTGGCCACGAGCGTGTAGATGAAGAACGAGAACACTAGGCTGCTCACCCAGCCGGACAGCATGAACAGCAGCGGATGCACCGCCTGGACATGGAGGAACAGCAGACTGCCTCCCAAGGAGAACGTGCTCTGCAATAGTCCGATCACGCCGAACACACCGTAATGTCCGAGAAACAGCTGATGCGGTTTCGGGTCGCCGAGTTCCTTGCGCACCTTACGCGAGACGGTGGTCTTGAGCGTCACTGCCATGAGCAGCGAACCGACCCACAGTGGCAGGATCGTGTAGAACGGTGCCATCTGCGAACCGAAATTCTTGACTGGGAACACCGCGTTGCGTTTCACTTTTACAGGGGCTGCAAGCGCGGCGGCCAACGAGTCGGTATTATCGCTGAGCACATCTTTGACGGCGCTCATATCGCCGCTGTTCAGCGCATCGGTCAATGTTCCTGTGAATGCGCCCAGTTTTTTGCCCGCGCCGGCCAGACTATCGGCGGTGGAATCCAACACGCTGCTGATGGCGGTCAGATTCTTATCCGCGGTCTTGGTGGTGCCGTTCAGATTGCCCAGCGCGCCTTTCAGATCGGCCGCTGTGGCATTGAGCGCGGTGGTGGTGCTGGTAATGGACGTGGCGATATCGTCAAGTTGCGGTTTCAGTTGGCTCTCATAGTCGGTTTTGATGCCACTGACGGACGTTGCCGCCTGCTGCGCCAGTTTCTTGATCTCCGCACGTTCGGCCGTGGTATCGCTTACTTTGGCGTCGATGTTGTCGGCGCTGCCATTCAGCGCCGATGCTAGGTCGTTGAGCTGTGTGATGGTGGTGCCGACGTTGGTTTTGAGATGGTCGATGGCGTTCCTCACCGCTTCCGGCAGCTTTTCGTTTGCGCTGAGCGCGTCGAGCGAATCATAGATCTGCTGGTAGCTTTGCGCCTGCTTGCTGATGTTCGTGGCCTGGTTGCGTAATGCGTTGGCGGTGTTGCCGGCCTGCGTGCCCGCATTGCCGAATAGGCTGTCCACATCTGCTTCCATGGCTGTGAAGCTGTTGGCGGAATCAGTCAGAGCCGTGCCCAGCGCGGTGGTGCCGGTCTTCAACGCGCCCGTCAGATCCTCCACGCCGCTGCCGGCTTGCTTGAGTGTTGTTCCTACGCTTTTCGCATTGCCGCTGACATTGGCGATCAGACCGTCGGAGGACTCAAGCAGATGCCGTGCGCTTTGGGTCAGCGTGCTGAACGTGCGGAGCGTTCCGGAAGCGTCGGTGAGCGTTTCCGCGAAGTCGCTGATATTGCCGTTGAACTGCGTGAGTTGTTCCTGCGCGGCTGGCTTGTCGAGTTGGTTGGCGAGCTGCGATGCCACACTCAGCGCGGTGCTGGTCAGTGTTTCGGAGAACGTCTCGTTGACCTGCGCGCTGACCGTATCGGCGCCTTGGCCTGTGATCTTCGGAGCCAAGGCGTTCTTCTTTTCATTGTTGTAGTAGGCGATTTCGGCGTGGTCGCCATCGGATGCGAAGAACGTCATCATACGGGTGCTGAAGTTCTTCGGAATCACCACAGCTGCGTAATATTCGCCGGATTTGGTGCCGTTGATGGCTTCTTTTTTGGTGGTGAAGGTCCAGTCGAGCTGATCGTTGGAACGCAGCGTGTTAACCACTTGGTCGCCGATGTTGATCTTCACTGGAATGAGGGCGGACCGGTATCCGTCGTCCTCATTGGCTACGGCGAATTTCAGATTGCCGGTATTGGCGAACGGGTCCCAGCTGGCGGCCACGTTGAACCATGTGAAGATGCCGGGGATCACAACGAGTCCGATGACGATGATGATGGAGACGACGTTGCTGGTGATTCGCCGGATGTCGCCGACGAACAGTTTCCAGATGGTTTTCATGCGTTGCTCCTTTCCTCGGTGTTTTCGGTTGTCTCGGTTGTCTCGGCGGTCTCGGCGGTGTCCGTGGCGGCATCGTTCGCGGCGGCGCTTGGACCGGTCGTCTGCATTTTCTGCACCAGTATGGCGATTCCGTCATCTTCATTGTGGTTGACGCCCGTCACGTTTTCCGTCGTTTCTTTGATGACGCTGGTATTGCGATTATCGGATGTCGTGCGTTTGCCGCTGGTGCGTCTCCGCGTTTTGCGCAGCAGTCTGTTCCGCCGTTCCTGTTGCGCCCGCTTTTTGCGACGGATGCGTGCCGCTTGGCGCTCCACCAGCATGGATTGGATCGATTCATCGCTCAAATGGCCGAGCTCCACTTGACGGTTCAGATTATCGCGCATGTATTCGATGACCATGAGGAAGCCCATGATGAGCAGAATCCAGACGACCCACGTGGCCAGTACCACCACTTTCTCTCCGTTGGTGAACGAGAACACCGCCGCCAGAGTTACCGGAACTACGAATCCGATCACCAGAGCTCCGCGCTTGAGTTTCGGGTACAGTTCCGCGAACCGACTTGCGCGTTCCTCGATCACCTCGCGGTAGCCGCCTTTGTCGGCCAGCACCTGAATGGCTTGGGACATGTTGTATCCGCGTTCCGGAAGCTCCACTTCCTCGCCGATAATCATGTCGCTTTCCTTGATTTCGCGGGCGAACAGTCGGTTGAGGTTGACCAACAGAGGACGGACCGCCAGACCGATGACGAACGCCATGGCGGCAAACAGCAGCAGCGTGCCGATCGCCTTGGTCCAATGGCCGTCGTAGAAGCCGGCGATGGTCTCGCGGAATGCGTCTATCGAATAGCTGAATGGCACGAACGGATAGACCATGCGGAAGAATTTCGGCATCATCTCGATCGGATACAGGCCGGAAGCGCCTGGAATCTGCACGATCACCAACGCCACGCACAGGCCCTTGCCGATGTGCATGAACGTGGTGGACAGCGCGTACGTGATGCTCAGATATACCAGCGATGTGATCATGCCGGTCAGTATGAACAGTGGCGCGCAAGCCGTCTGCACGCCGAGTATCAGATCGCCAACGGTGCAGATCGCGCCTTGAATGACGCCCATCGTGCCGAGCAACAGGTATCGGGCCAGATACTTTTCGGTTGCGGTCGGATCGAGAGCCTCAAGCCCCTCGTCGTCCACCTCCACTTTGTAGATCACCACAAAGGCGAACGCGCCCACCCACAGTGCCAGATTGGTCATCAGCGGAGCCATGCCGGAGCCGTAGGAGTTGACGGGATACACGTTCTTCGTGTCGATTACGGTCGGGGACTCCATGAACGAGGCGATCTTATCCGCGTCAAGCGAACCGCTGCCGGTCAACGATGCGAGCAGATCCGCAGTGCCCAGCGCCTTCAGGTCGGTGCTGACGGTGGTGAGCTTCGTCTCCATCTTCGCCAGCTGCTGGTCGGTTTGCTCAAGGCCGATGCGGGCGTCTGACGCCACTTGGTCGAGTTGGTCGAGCACGATGTTGGTTTGCCTGACCACGCTGTCCTGGCTGGTCACGGTGCCGGCAAGTGTTCCGGCCGTCCCAGCCAGCGAGCCCAGCGCGGAATTCAGTCGCGGCAGTGCGCCTGAATTGATGGCGTTGCGCGCCGTGCCTGCGCTTTTGAGCGAGTTCTGCGTGCCTATGTTGAAATCGGTGGACAGTTTGGATACGCTGCCGGCTGTGGCCTGTGTGTTCTCGCTCAGGGTTTTGAGGTCGGCGAGTGTTCCGGCTGCCGTGTTGTTGGTATTCTCCAGTTTGCTGATGATTTGCTGGTATTGCGCGTTGTCGCTGGCGGATTTGAGCTTCTCGAGCAGTTTCGCATTGCTGTCGGTGATGTTTTGCATGCCGGGCACCGCCTGCTGTGCCGATCCACTTGCCGCGGATACCGCCGACGAGATCTGGTTGATGCTGGCTGTGGATTGCGCCGTCGCTTGGGAAACAAGTCCGGATCCGGTTTCCAGCGCGCTGTTGGCGTTGGACGAAAGCGTGTTGAGCTGGGTTTGCGCTGTGCCGATGGCGGTGGATGCGCCTGCTAGTCCTCTGCCTGCGCTCGCCGCGGCCAGCTGCACGTCGTTCAGGGCATTGCGTGCTGCTTTTGTCTGCTGTGGCACATTGGCTAACTGGGTGTCGAGATCCGCGATTGCGGAGCGGATCGTGCCTACGTTCCGCTTGGTGTTGTCGAGTTCGCCGATGGTTTCGTTGGCGATGGCGTTGGTGTTGCCGCTGATGGTGCCGTTGGCCGAGTTGACGGCTTTGACGAGCACGTCGCTGACGGTGGAGACGAAGGTGTTGTTGACGGTGCGGTCGACCACGGTCGCGCCTTGGTCGGTGATTTTCGGCGAAATCGGACTCGCCTTCTCGTTCACGTAATATTCGAGCGTGGGGCGATGCTTGCTGTTGGTGACGACGTTGGCCAGATCTTCGCTGAAGTCGGAAGGGATGACGATTGCGGCGTAGCAGTCGCCCGACTCCACCGCTTCCATCGCATTGGCTTTGCCCATGAACTCCCAGCCGAGCTGGTCGTTGCTCTTCAGCGTGCCTTCGATTTGATCGCCGAGATTGACTTTGCCAAGCAGCGCGTTGTCTGTGCCTTTGTCCATGTTGGCCACGGCCACTTTGATGCTGTCCGTGTTGCCATAGGGATTCCAGAACCCGTAGATGTTGAACCATGCGTATAGCGGGGGAATGAGAATCAGGCCGATCATAATCACCCACGCGGCGGGTACGGTGACCAATCGTTTGAAGTCACGGCGCAGGATCTGCAGTACGTTGTGCATTGTCTCTCCGGTTTGGCGAATCAATTCCCTTATATGGCGATACGTGTTCCGTAGCGCTACGCGGTTCGTATCGTATACCGTGCTCTTGGACAATCGCCATCGCGTTTCATGGATGACGGAAATCGGGTCGAGTACTGCGGCAAAGCCTCGGCAAAACCATCGCCGGCTGACGTAGCCCCTTCCGCTCACGTCCGTGACAAATCGCCATTTCTGTATGTCCGTGAGCGAAAGGTGGTAATAAATCGCTATTTTCCGTCCGTATTTATACCCCCATTCGCTCACGATGCGCTATACATCGCCATTTCTTGCGGACGTGAGCGAAAGGTGGTGTGCGAATGGCGATTGCAGCCAGCTGACGTCCCCCTCTTTTGCTCGCGTCCGCCAATAATCGCACCTGAACCGCTTTTCTTGCGGCGGATATTGCCTACGTTTGGTAGCGTGGGCTGAAGGAAGGAGCGGCATATGAGCGAAACCGCACAATCTGAATCACGATCCGAGGATTCCGCCGCGGGCAAGACGGATGGAGAAATCAAGGCGATTGCCGCCGAAACCGAAATCGCGGCTATCGAAGAAGGCGGAAAGCAGGGCACTGGCGAAGTCGGCAATCCCGCTGACCGTCGTCTGCCGTTAATCGTTCGCATTTACGGCATCGCCATGCTTATTGAAGGCGTGGTGACGCTGCCGATCATCGTGCTGTCGTGCCTGTACGTCGTGCAGGCCGTGCTTTCCGGCGATATGACGTTCGACGCGCTGAGCCTCACCACGATTCTGTCGGCGATTCACGCGGTCGTGCTGATGGTCACCACCGCGTGCCTGACGGTGTTCGGCGTGCTGCTTTTCAGGAACAAACGCCGGCACATCGCGCAATGGACGTACCTGCTGATTCCGCTTACGCTCGCCGAAGGCCTGCTGTCGCTGGCGTTGAAGGGGCTTGGCCTGAACCTTGTCAGCCCGGCTGTCCAGCTTGTCGTGCTGATCGCCCTGCACATCACCGCCGACCCATCGCTGCGGGAGGAGCGCCGGCTGCAGTTCGCGTTGCGGCGCATGGACGCCCGCAGCGCGTATGAGAACGCCGCCTCCCAAGGCATGGCCGGCCGCGACCTGACCGGCAAAGGCTATATTTCGCTGGATTTCTTCAATCTGTTCTGGCTGTTCACCATTGGTTGTGTGTTCGGTTTGGTGATCGAAACCATCTACCATTTCATCCTGTTTGGCGAATACCAGGACCGTGCGGGCTTCCTATGGGGGCCGTTCTCGCCCATCTATGGTTTCGGCGTGGTGATCGTCACCGTGTTGCTCAACCATTTGTGGCAGTCGAATTGGTTGCTGATTTTCTGCTCAAGCGCGGTGATCGGTGGCGCGTTCGAATATTTCACCAGCTGGTTCATGCAGGCCGCGTTCGGCATTCGCGCATGGGATTACACGGGGCAATGGCTTTCGATTGACGGGCGTACATCCGGCAAATACATGTTCTTCTGGGGTATCCTCGGCTTGATTTGGGTCAAGTTGATTTTGCCGCGATTGTTGCGATTGATCCAGCGTATTCCGTGGAAGATTCGCTATTCGCTGACGCTGGTCTGCTTCATACTCATTTTCGTCGATGGCGTGATGACGCTGATGGCGCTTGACGCTTGGTATTCCCGCATGGCTGGGGTTGCGCAGAATTCGCCCGTTTCGCAGTTCTTCGCCACGTATTTCAATGACGATTTCATGGCCCACCGATTCCAGACCATGAAGATCGACCCGTCCACTGCCGGTCGTATGTAGGCTGGTTTTTGCGTTTTGCGGGTTTTGCTAAGCGGCTGGTCGGGCGATGTTCCGGCTGGCCGCTTTGCTTTGGGTGGCTGATTTTGAACGATTTCGGACGATTGCAGTGGGGTTTTGTTGCGGGTTTTGCCGCGGGGGATTTGATTCTTCCGGATTATTGCCGTTTGGGATTCGTGCCTTCCGGCTGTCTGGATGCTTGACTGCTGTTGCCGCGCCTACGCCGCGATGCTTTGCGCCAGCTGGCGGATGAGGTCGGGGCGATGTCCGCTCCATGAGGAATTCGGTGAGATGACGACCGGAATTTGCTTGAAGCCGGCGTCCTTGATCTGTTCGAATGTGGACGGATTCTGCGTCAAATCGACCGCCACGTACCGCACTCCCAGTTTGGAAAGCTCTTGTTCGGTGGCCTCGCATTGAGGATTGTTCGGATTGGTGAAGACGGTCACGGTCATTACTTTTCCTCCCTATGCAATCGGCTTCCTTTGGTGCGGAAGATCTTGTCGGCCACGTTTTTCGATTTTGCCCGGCTGCTCGGGCCGTTCATCAGTATACACTACCCGTAGTGGCGTTTCGTACGTTTGCCCACTGTATATAGTGGGGAATTTCCCGTAATACCGAATCTATACGAACAAATGTTCGATATATTCGAGTCTATCATTATCCTCGATTGCGCCACGCCGGTTGCATGCGTATGGTCCGTCCGCGAATCGCCCGCGGGCTGTTCGCTGTTCATTTCGGAACGCATATTGCGATTTTGCTCGTTTCCTTACGATTGTGAGCGAAAGGTGGTGCCGCATAGTGCGGTAGGGGGTATAAATCGCCTTATTTTCCATACTTTTCGGCGCACGTCGCGAAATAATCAACCGAAATTGCGATTCGTGAGCGAAAGGGGGTGCGCGATATGGTGCGTTCCGTATTGAAGTGCTGAGACCTCATCCCGAAACAAATGAAAAAGTCCTGAGAACCATCGGCTTCCAGGACTTCGAACCTGTGCCCCCCGTGGGATTCGAACCCACAACCCACGACTTAAAAGGACGCTGCTCTAACCGTTGAGCTAGAGGGGCAACAGCAACATAGTATACAGCATATTCGGACCAATCGCCACCGCGGGCGTCTGACGGGCGTCGAAATGGTCTTCGGAGTGTTGGTGTGCCTACAATCGAAACCATGTCATGTACCACAATTCTTGTAGGCAAAAAAGCAAGTTACGACGGTTCGACCATCATCGCCCGAGATGACGACTCTGGTTCGGGACGTTACGATCCCAAGAAATTCGTAGTCGTCGCACCGCAGGAGCAGCCGCGGCACTACCGCAGTGTGCTGAGCCACGTTGAAATCGACCTTCCCGACAATCCATGCCGGTACAGCATCGTACCGAACGTGCTTCCAAATCGTGGAATCCTTGCGGAAGCTGGCGTCAACGAACGCAACGTGGCCATGAGCGCCACCGAAACCATCGCCGTCAACGAGCGCGTGCTCGCCGCCGACCCGCTGGTCGCACTGCAGTCGGCCGACGAAGCCAATGGTAAGCCGGAAACCCCAGGCGGCATCGGCGAAGAAGACATCATCACCCTCATATTGCCGTATGTCAGCACTGCGCGCGAAGGCGTGAAACGTCTGGCCGAACTGCTCGAAACGTACGGAACGTACGAATCGAACGGCATCATCATTTCCGACGTGGACGAAATCTGGTACGTCGAAACCATCGGCGGCCACCATTGGATCGCCCGTCGCGTGCCGGACGACAAATGCGCGATCATCCCCAACCAGCTTGGCATCGACTATTTCGATTTTGATGACGCCTTCAGCGACGCACGTGAATTCATGTGTAGCGCCGATCTGCAGGAATTCATCGAAACGCACCATCTTGGGCGCGCGGCGGGTACGCAGGGCGGCATGAACGGCGGCCACTGCAACCCGCGTATCGTATTCGGCACCGCCACCGCGAAGGACCACATCTACAACACGCCACGCGCCTGGTACATGTACCGCTATCTCGATCCGGCCGACGCGGAAAACCTTACCCCTGAATCGGACGATATTCCATGGTGTCTCGAACCGGAGAATGCCGTGACCGTCGAGGATGTCGACTTCCTGCTCGGTTCGCACTTCGAAGGCACCCCGTATGACCCGTACGGCACGCAGGGAACTGAGGAAAGCCGCCATCGCTACCGTCCGATCGGCATCAACCGCACCGGACACATGGTGGCCATGCAGATTCGCCCGTACGCGCCCGTCGAAAGCCGTTCGATCATGTGGATTTCGTACGGTTCCGGCGCGTTCACCACGTCCGCCCCGTTCTATGCGAACGTCGACGACACCCCCGCCTACCTGCGCGACACCACGCCGGAAGTCTCCACGGACTGCCTGTATTGGACGAACCGCCTGATTGCAACGCTCGCCGACGCGCACTTCTACGAGACCAGCAACGCGGTCGAGGGCTTCTCGGAAGATGTCCGTTCCTTCGGCCACCGTCTGGTGGAACGTACGGATGGCGAGCTTGCGATTGGTGGTGCGGAGGCGGACGCCAGTGCTGGTTCTGTGTCCGTTTCGGTCCGTCTCGCGGCGGCCAACGACGAAATGGCGGAATATTTGCGATCGCGCAATACGAAGCTGCTCGGCGACGTGCTGTATACGTCCAGCAACCTCATGCACAACAGTTTCGCCATGTCGGATCGCTGGAACTAAGCCCGCTGACGCTTCACGTGTCCGATTCTGGCCCCTGATTGTCCGATTCTGGCGAATCGGACGCGTGGCATATGAATCCGGTACCCTGAGTGTCCGATTCTGCAGAAACGGACATTCAGGGGCCAATTTCACCTATCTAACTGTCCGTTTCTCCCGAATCGGACACGTAGGCATCAAAATAAAGCGCTCCTGTGTCCGAATCACCAGAATCGGACACAGGAGCGCCTGGCCAATCGCAGTAATCGCGTGCCTTCCATACCGCTATACCGCGAAACTCGCGCGAAATCAGTTGAATCCGACCACGTGCTCCGCCACAAAATAACCTTTGCGGATCACGAACCGGCCGAGCGAACCGCGCAGGTTCAGCGCACGTGACATCGCCTTCTTGCGCACGTCCGCGTAAATCGTCGGCGAATACGCCTTGATGTCCGCCCAAAGCTGCTTTTTCTTCTCGTAATTCGCGTGATCTCGCGAGAGGATCATGAATACGCTCGCCACGGAGCTTTCAATCGCAAGAAAATGAATCATATAGCGGTACAGGCCGTCTGGCACCGTACCTCGTTCGGGGGTGGCGCGCACCATGCACTGGTTGACGAGCCGCAGCTGGTCCACACGTCGAATCATCACGTCCGTCTGCACGCTCTGCCCGTCGCGGCCGATGAAATAGTGGTAGAACGGCGTATCCACGTATTGCAGCGACTCGACCCACGGGAACGGCTGGTACGCGTAGATGAAGTCCACGTAGAACGTGTGCTCCGGCAGCTGCATCTTCGATTCGCGCACCACGGCGGTACGGTAGATCAGCGCGTGCATGAGAATGTATTCGGTCAGCCCGAAATGCCCCAGATCGTCCCACGTGAGGCGCCTGCCGGGCTCCATGGCATGACGGAAGTTCACGACGTGCTTGTTGCGCTTGCCCACCTTGTCATACACATAGTTGGTGACGAGCATGTCGAGCGGCGCGTCCTTATCGACCTCGCCGCGCAGCACGGCCATGACCTGTTCGAGCGATTCCGGGCCGACCCAATCGTCCGCGTCCACGACCTTCACGTACATGCCGCTCGCCGCCGCGATGCCGGTGTT